>MDSV01054505.1_pt1 | contig 16800 bp, 17 predicted proteins | sample 810851 | NCBI WGS metagenome assembly MDSV01 (sample SAMN05326640, study PRJNA326480) | marine metagenome | isolation source: seawater | place: Atlantic Ocean: North East | collected 2012 | reverse complement strand
TACCATACCGCATTGGATGGGTTGCGACCTCGCAAGCCCTGGGGCTCATAGTCATCGACGCCATTGATCTGGGGATAGCGGGTTGCCCGCACCGCCAGCTCAGCCTGCTCGCGATTCTGGATGGCGGGAAACATGATGCCGTAAGTCCCCACATCCAGCACTTGCTTAGCCTGGGCGATTATCTCATCAGCTCCTCCGGCGGCGGGAATACGTACGAAGGGCACCACATCAGGCTGGAGATTGCCTTTCTCAAGGATGCTGCGCTTGCTGGTCATGCCCAGCAGGAATGCACGCAGTCTTTCCACATCGAACGGCGCATGCTCCATGTCGATAAGGATGAAATCCAGGCCCGAGTTGGCCATGGCGCGCGCGTTTGTTAGGGAATAGTCAAAGGACAACAGGCCGAAAGCGGGCTCATCTTGCTCGAACAGGTCGATGAGTTTATTGAGTCGCACGGTATCAGATTGAGCAGACACGCTGGCGGCAAGTAGTGCCGCCAGTGCTATGCCTATGGTTCGCCACACAGTAGCTGGTTTCATTGCTTTGTCGCCGGCAAACACCGCTAGCGCTGGTACCAGGGGGGCTCAATCAGCAGTTGAGAATCAGCGCCCGGCTTAGGGACAAATTTTTGTGAACGACCATACTGGTTGTCGCCGCCAATCAAATTACCTGCGGGGTCAACACTAAAAGTGTGCACCTCGATATAGCCGTCGGGCAATTCGAGTGGCACCAGCCAGGTGTATTTGAGATTGCCTTCGAAATCGAAATTCAAAAATCTGAGTGGGCCGAGGTCAGTAATCCAGAAATCGTTTTCGTTGACGATGATGTCCAGGGGCAGAGTCAACGGCGAGCCAATAGAGCGTTCGAATTCGAATACCGCTGGATCGTCAGTTGCACGGAACAGGTTTACCTCGTTGCCCATGCGATCAAGCACGAATACCCGACCCTCAGGGCCAACAGCAACCGCATGGAGCGTATTGAACTGACCAGGTCCATCACCTTCTCCACCAAACTCGCCTAGGTAATTCATGTCATTGTCATAAATAATCACGCGGTGATTGTCGAGGCCATCGGCAACCAGGATGCGACCATCTGGCATAAACGCTACGTCCTGGGGTCGGCCGTAGTGGGTTTCGTCGTTGCCAGGCACCAGTTTCTCACCGTAGGTCGCAAGTACCTCGCTGCCATCGTTGGCAATCACATAGATCTGATGAAAGGTTTCATTCACCAGCCAGATTCGGCTCTCGGGATCATACGGGCTAATACGGATGCGGTGCGGACCAGGGCCATCTGATCCCTCGCAGAGATAGTCAAGGTGATCCCAGACTTCTAAGACTTCGCCATCACCATTAACCACGTACAGGCAATTTTGCCAGGTCCGACGATTGGTTTCCCGCAGCACGTTAATACCCACATAGCCTGCATAGCCGGGAAATTCCTCGGGTACCGGATAGGGCATGACGGTCTCGCCACGTTGGGCAATGATTATGCGGTCTTCAGACTCAGCCCACACGCCAGAGTTACCACCAAAGGCGAAACCAGGCTCCTGGAAGGGTTCAGCCCAGCCTGAGACGACGTTATAGGGGCTCTCGCCAATACGACCGCGGGCGTTGCCCTGCTGAGCCAGGGTTTGGTTAGCCAGGGTCAGGCTGAGAATTAGGGCAGTAACACGGATCAAGATTCCCATCGCGAATACCTCTTTAATAGTCTTGCATTGCTTTTTATTTTGAATTGGTGCTGCGAGCCCCTAATAATGACAAATTCAGAGCAGCGGGTATAGCGCGGCAGCAGTGTATTAGCGAATTCAGCGCGCTCGCTGCAGCGCTTTCTTGGCTAGACGCGCTTGATGCAGCAGCGGTTCGGTGTAGCCGCTGGGCTGCAGACGACCTGCAAATACCAGGTCACAAGCAGCCTGAAAGGCAATGGACTGATCAGGATTGGTCGCCATGGGCTCATAGGCCGGGTCATGTTGATTCTGCGCATCCACCACCGCCGCCATACGCAGCAGAGTTGCTCGCACCTGCTCTTCTGAACACAAACCATGATGAAGCCAATTAGCAATATGCTGCGAGGATATCCTCAGAGTAGCCCGGTCTTCCATTAGCCCTACGTTGTGAATATCAGGCACCTTGGAACATCCTACGCCCTGATCTACCCAACGCACCACGTATCCCAGAATGCCCTGCGAGTTGTTATCTAGCTCATGCTGAATCTCTTCCGCACTGAAGCTGCCAGGCTCCTGCATGAGCGGGATTGCAAGCATGTCAGCAAGAGCGGCTGGCGCGCGGCTCTTCAGAGTCTGCTGCACGTCGGCCACATTAACCCTGTGGTAGTGCAGCGCATGCAATACCGCCGCAGTCGGTGATGGCACCCAGGCGGTATTGGCCCCAGCCTCTGGGTGTCCTATTTTCTGCTCGAGCATCGCCGCCATCAGATCTGGCATCGCCCACATGCCCTTACCAATTTGGCTGCGACCCTGAAAGCCACACGCCAGGCCGGTATCTACATTGTGCTGTTCATAGGCAGCAATCCAGGCCGTGGACTTCATCTTCGCCTTAGCCACCATGGGTCCAGCTTCCATTGAGGTATGGATCTCATCACCTGTGCGATCAAGGAACCCCGTATTGATAAAGACAACCCGATCTCTTGCCCTATAGATGCATGACTTAAGATTCAGCGTGGTTCGACGTTCTTCATCCATGATGCCGACTTTCAGACGTAACGGTTCCAGGCCCAGGAGTTTCTCTACGGCAGCAAAGACATCGCAGCAAAATTCAACTTCTTCCGGCCCATGCATTTTTGGCTTTACGATATAAACACTACCGGCGCGAGAATTCCGCAGTGTATTCCGCCCGAGCACATCAATTGCGCCTACTGCGCCGGTGATGAGGGCGTCTAATAACCCCTCATAGATCTCCTCACCCTCGCTGTCCAGAATGGCTGGATTACGCATCAAGTGTCCCACATTACGCACCAGCAGAAGGCTCCGGCCCGGCAAACTAAATTCCTTGCCCTGGGGGTCAAGGTAGTGCCGGTCAGGGTTCAGCTTGCGAGTCAGCTGCGCTCCATTTTTTTGAAAGGTTTCCTGTAGCTCTCCGGTGATAAGCCCCAACCAGTTGCGGTAGACCTCGACCTTGTCTTCCGCATCCACCGCTGCAACCGAGTCTTCACAGTCCTGAATCGTCGTAATGGAAGCCTCAAGGCAGACGTCTTTGACGGCGGCCGCATCGGTACCGCCAATTTCTGAATCTGGGTCTATTTGAATTTCCAGGTGCAGCCTGTTGTTTTGCAGCAAGATTGCTGATGGTTTCTCAGCCGAGCCCTTGAAGCCTTTGAACTGAGCGGGATATTTTAGGGAGTTAACACCGGACGCAGTTGCCACCCGCAATTCGCCGCCAACAACACTGTAGGCCGTCGCATCGCGATGTGAGGCGCTTTCAAGCGGACAGGCCTGATCCAGAACACCCCTGGCAAAGGCGATGACTTTGGCACCACGTACCGGATTATAGGCCCCCGCGCGGTCTGCTCCATCTGTTTCAGGGATAGCATCGGTGCCGTAAAGCGCATCATAAAGGCTGCCCCAACGGGCATTGGCAGCGTTCAGGGCGAAACGCGCATTCTTGACGGGCACCACTAATTGCGGGCCAGCCTGCATACTGATTTCCGCATCCACATGAGAGGTGTCGATTTCGAAATCTGGCACGGCATCGGTCAAGTAAGCAATAGAGGTGAGAAATTTATGATAGGCGGCAGGATCTGGCGCACCGCTGTTTTGCTCGTGCCAGGCATCAATCTGCTGCTGCAAGTCATCACGCTTTGCCAATAGCTGCGAGTTTCGAACCGTAAACTCGCTCAGCAAGGCTTCTGTGCGCTGCCAGAATTGATTGGGGTCGAGATCAAGGTGAGGAAGTAATTCCTCTTCTACAAAATGCCGGAGCAGCTCATCGACCTGAAGTTGTCCTATCGCGACGTATGCCATGCTTGGAGTTTACTGCGATTATAAATAAATCGCACTAGCAGCGACGGTTAGGACAGATTGCGGGCTGGTGGTGAATCGGGCAGAAATCTAGGTATCGTCTTCTTTCGAGGCGAGTCTGGACATTTATAGGACAGATTCGTGCATTCGCTTCAGAGTCGCCTGGAAGCGCTTCGCGTCCTCTGCACCGGTATCCTTGGCAATCGCTGCTGTATTCAATTCCCTGATCAACTGGATCATTTTGTCGCCTTCATCGCGCAGTTGGGAATAACGACGTTCATTCGGAAACAGCTTGGACGATAAGCCCCATACGCCGGCTTCCATCAGCAGCACACCCAGCAAGACAAGCGGTAGCTGCGATTGCACGTCCAACGACGCACTAAGGAAAATTGCAGTGAAAATAATGCCAATACCAAGTCCGGTCAGGCCCAGATCGATGCTGCGACGAAGATTACGTTTCACTAGATTAGTCTCGTTGTTTCGCTGAATTATTTGTCAGCGATTTACAATTTTAAGCGATCAGACGACCAGTTAGTCGACTAAGCTAACATTTAGCTTAGCGGTAAACAGCATGGTCCGATCCAGATCCTGGGTAGCATAGTCCAGCAGCGTTTCTTCACTCTGCTCAACCATTCCGTCGAACTTGCTTTCCCCGTTTACTACGACTCGCAGAGGCAGGTCAAAATCTACAGCATCGGGGCTTAACAGCAATGTGAATCGGTCCACACCCCGGGCATCCACTTCGAATTGATTACCAGTGCGAGTCACCTGCAACAGCGATGGTCTATCCGCCTCTGTCATTTCGTTGATTTCTATCCAGTGGTTTCTGTTGTATCGATCCGTACGATCTGCCACCCATCGAATATTCGCAGGCAGAGGGTCTCTCGGGTTGTCTGCCTTAAACTCCTCAATCACAGCCTGGTAGTCAGGTAACCAGCTGGTGTTATGCTCACCTTCTTCGATCACCGTCCAAGTGTAGGATACACCCACATCCTGTAATATCTGGATAAATGAGTCCAATGACGCTGCAGGGTACAAACGGTCGTTCTCGCCGTTCACAATGTAGAGCGGTTTATTCATCAAGTTTTCAAAATAGAGTCGATATCCACCTCCGCTCTGCTGGCTTCGCAGCACACCGGGATGACCAATATAGGGAAGAAAGGCAGCCCACTGTGTGGGTTGCTTGAAGGCAAAAAAATAGGCGCCCGTGCCGCCGTCAGAGATACCTGTCATGGTTACCCTGTTTTCATCGACATTGTAGGTCGCTTTGAGCTCATTAAGTATTGCAGGAATATTCTCTGACTGTGAGTCCTGCCACCAATAAGCCTCGGACCAGGCAAATGGGATTACGATAATGCGACCGGGCTGAGCCACCCTCTCATAACTTCTCTGCCAGAAATTTTCCTCTGCATCTGCCCTGGGCCGACCAACACCACCGTGCAACACAAACTCAAGCGGATAGGGCTGGTTCGGATCATAGTCTTCTGGCACATACAACATGTAAGGATATTCTGCGCCTTCCGCATCGATACGCTGCCGCAGCTGTTCACCAGTTGGCACATCGGCATCGTACGCTGGCCCAGCCTGGAACAAGGCCACCAATTCTTCGACACCAGTTTGGCTCGCCAAGATTTCATCTACCAGCGCGGCTCTTGCCGCCGCCGAATCGGCGCGCCAAAACTCAGTGACAGCAGCTTCACCCATTTCAGGTAGAGACTCTTGCCCCCGAGCACCTGCCTCAATGCCTGCCAATACACAAATAAACAGTGCCAGGTATCCTAGTTTATGTTGATTACTGCGATTGCTTATGATGACGAAATGCCTCCGATGATTGCACCAAACCAATTAGATAATCTGTCTTCTAATCCAGTGCTCCGCCCAATTCGGTATACACTGCTCGCAAAAAACGGTCAGGATTGCCATAACGATCATTGTAAGCAGCAGTAGGATCTGCGGCCGCAACCTCTTCGTAGCTCATACCACTTTCCACCATCGGCGCAACCTGGTCCCTGACATCGAGAATCATGTCGCGAAACCCCATGACATCCATGCGACTTGAAACATCTCCATGCCCCGGCAAAATCAGCGTATCCGGTCCGGCTGTGCCGATCAGCAGACCGAGCGCCTGAATACTTCCGTCCAGGGTGCCGCCGTTGTTGGTATCGATTACCGGAAACGCCGTCGTGCGAAACACATCGCCAGTATGAATCACATCAGAATCGACGAAATGAATAAAGGTATCGCCATCGGTGTGGGCTGGTGGCACGGGAAAAGCGTAGACTTCTTCACCATTCAGGTGAATGGTGATCGCATCACTATAGGTTAGCACTGGCAGTGCGGCTGCTGGTGACTGTGCCACCAATCGCACCCGCACCTCGTCACGGGCAAGAATAAGAATCCCCAGCTTCCCGAGATTCTCATTGCCGCCGGTGTGATCACCATGCACATGGGTGTTGATTACGAATCGAATTTCACCCTCATTGAGTTGCCTGATGGCGGCCAGGATTTTGTCAGTAAGGGGCGCATACTGATCATCGATCATGACGACTCCATCTTCCCCAATCGAGAGGCCGATGTTCCCGCCAGCGCCCTGCAGGTAATATACGCTGCCCGCAACATGATGTGCGACTATTTCTACATTGCTGAAATCCTGCTGCGCGTGCGAGGCCGGAGTAAGAAGCCACATAAGACCCAGCAGGGTGATCATTGCTGCCGATTTTGTGGAAAGAGTCATCGTGTTCTCCCTCTTTGTAAACTCGTCGGATTCCAGCATAAGAGCCCGGCCGAAGCTTGTCCACGCTGTAGCAGACAATTCGGCCTATTTTGGTTTAAAGTAACGCAAAAATACGGCTAAAAGCAGGAAATTTCGACTACTGTCGTATTGTCCATACTACTTTGCCGGCTGGCATTACGCAGGTCCCGGGCAAGTGCCCTGAAAACATGAGAAGTTCTTCCATACTCACTACGAGCGGCCACATAGGCGCGCTGTCGCTAGTCCTGCTGCTGGGCTTTGCCACCGAGGCTTGCGCGCAGTCTGTCCGCGACCCCGACGACCTGCCGCTGTTGGACCTGGATCGCCCCATACGGCTGAATTTTTCTGGCGATTGGGAGAAAGATTTCAATCGCAGCGATCGTTGGGAAGACGAGCTTAACCGCCTGTTTCAGATTCGGCAGGAGCGCGCCGCCTCCCAACGCGCCGGGGTGACGACTCGCAGTGTGCCACGCACATCACTCGGTAATCTCAATCTCAACTCGCTGATGTCTCGAGGCACTAACATTGTCGATTTAGCCCGGCTCGCTGAATATGTGAGCCGGCAGACAACGATTCACATCGAGCAAGATCGCAATGAAGTTCGTATCGAACGCCGCGGCGAGGCTCCCTTGATCTGCAGCATTGAAGATGGGCTCCGCGAGACATTTCGCAGCGAACACGGCAATGAATTTTGCGGTTGGGATGGTCAGCAGTTGGTTTTCATAACCAGTCTGCCCGACGATCTTGAGATCAGCCATCGCTTCGACGTTGCCGCGGATCGAGAAGAACTGCGCATGGTGACCAGTATTTCCCATAAAGGGTCAGCTCCCTTCAACCTTATCCAGGCCTTTAATCGCTATGATGCTGGCACTGATAATCTAAACTGCGTGCTCACCGTAACCCGCGGCCGCATCTGCAGCCAGGTCACGCCGCTGGGTGAAGGCCGGGGTCGGTAACTATGTTGGCGCGTGCGCTATTGCTTAGCCTGATGATCCTGGCAACGAGTTGCAATCAGCTCGCGACACCGCCTCCGCCCCCGGCTGTCGAGTATCCGCAGGTGGGTGACGTCAGCCTGCTAATCGCGCCGCAGAGTCCGGCTGAAGTGCAACTGCTTGATATTGGCATCGTCGTGTTCGACAACATCGAAGATCCAGCTGCAACCCAAACTTACGGTGACCGGGTCTTTGCCGAGGTGAGGGACAAAGAAATCCGTTATCTGCCGTTTCTGCTGCGCAATACCCTGATCGAATCCCAACAGTGGGGCGCTGTGCGGGTGCTGCCGCTAGCGGACCCGTCAGTAGATCTGCTGGTTAGCGGCACAATTCTGGTTTCCAATGGCACTGATCTTGCGTTGCAAATAAAGGTCCGCGACAGCACTGGGCGCAGCTGGCTTGAAAAGGTCTATGGCGATACTGCCTACCTCGCTGACTATCCCGAGAATATCCGCTTCACCGCGGGCAACCCGTTTAATCCCGCTGCTCACACGGAACCCTACCTCGACCTGTATGAGCAGATCAGTAACGACCTGTTGGCCGTCAGAGTCCTGTTTACTGCAGCAGAGATGCAGAACATTCGCGATGTCTCGCGGCTAGTCTATGCCAATGACCTGTCACCAGAATCTTTTGGTCACATGCTGGAGCAGGACAGCAATGGCCAGCTGCAGGTCATCAGCCTGCCAGCCGAGAACGATCCCATGTTGGCGAGAGTCGAAGACATGCGGCTGCGTCACCATGTCTTTATAGACACGGTAGACGAATACTACGAAGCGCTCCATGACGAAATGCAGCAGGCCTATGTCATGTGGCGGCGCCATGCCTATGATCAGGAAGAGCAGGAAGGGGCCCTTGCCCCTGAACCCATCAGCCAGGATTTTTTCAGTAGCAGCAGTGGCTATCTGACCATGACCCAGCGCTACAACCGATTTCGCTGGAGCAAGATCTACCAGCAAGAATTTCGCGAACTAGCTGCCGGTTTCAACCAGGAGCTGGCGCCTGCGATCCTTGAACTCAACGAACAGGTGCATGGCCTCAGTGGCACAATGGAAGAACAATACATCCAGTGGCGTCGCATTCTCAGACAGCTGTTTGAATTAGAAACTGGCGACGCCTGATTGGCAATCACGCTAAGGGCGCGCTCGATTCAACCCGTGGATTCAAGCTGCTATTCCCCGCAAAACAATTTTGATTTACCCGCAAATGCGGTAGTCTCTGGGCATTTCTACAAAAACAACAATAATAAATAGGAGAGTCATCATGTCCGAAACACTCTCGGCAGAGGCGAGTTCACGAACCAAGTGGATTGTCGGTGGTTCGCTGGCAGGTCTACTGGCAGTCGGAATCATCGGTTTTCTAATTTATTCGTCGGTTTGCCCCTGTGACCGAACGCCGGGTGGATTTCTGTTTGGAGAGGCAGCAGATGGCCCGGTGACGGATTGGGCCTTCGCAAACGAAGTTCCCCTGTGCCAACTGCAGATCTACGCTGGCATTCGCCCCCATTCGATTAACCTGAATTGCATGGCGACAGAAACCGGCGAATTATTCCTGAGCTGCTCGGTTTGTGAGCGCAAATACTGGGCCGGTAAAGTGGAGGCCGATGAGACAGGGGTGATGCGGCTAAATGGTGTGGTCTATCCAATCGTACTTAACCGAGTACAGGACCCCTCGCGCATGGAACAGGCCTGGCGCGCAAGGATTCAGAAATTGCAGACCTTTGGCGGTGGTCCCTATAACCCTACACCAGAACTTGATGCACAGCGCCCTGACCACTGGTGGACATTCCAGGTGACATCACGCAGCTGAGCATTAGCTTGTTCAGCAAGCGAATTCAAAAACTAGTTAAAACGCTAAAATACTAACAAGATTGCACTGTCAGATCTCGTGAGGAATACGACAATGATTAAATCCATGCTTACAGCATTCGCCCTCGCGGCAGCCCTCAGCAGTCAAGTCAACGCACAACAACCCAACTGGGTGGAGTTAGCGGTCCACAATTTCGGCGCTCCCGTCAACACCATGTGGGCGGAAGGCGAGCTGTCGTTCGCGGCGGATGGCACCATGGTGTACTGCAGCGCGCGTCAGGATATGGCCGTGGCAGCTGGCGACCCGAAGGATCTCTATATTGCTAATTTCAATTCAGAAACCGGAACCTGGGATACGCCGGTCAATATGGGCATGCCCGTCAATCAGCCACCAGCCACGGATGTAGACCCGCTGCGCATGGGTGATGACCGCGAGCCCTGGATCACAGCCGACGGCAATACCATCTACTTCCGTTCAGATCGTCTCGCGACCACGACACCGCGCAATAATCACGATGTATTTGTAACCCGCAAGGTAAACGGCACTTGGTCAACCCCGGAGCTGGTTGGCTATCCAGTCAGCACCACCGAGGGCGATGAGCACTGCCCTGCAGTTTTGCAGGATGGTGAGACTCTTTGCTTCGCCTCACGCCGAGCTGGTGGCTACGGCGGTTCCGATATTTATTGTGTTAAACCTGATGGCAACGGCAGCTGGGGAGACGCAGTGAACCAGGGGCCAAACATTAATACTGCAGCTGAAGAGTTTCATTTCACCCAGGATGTAGACGGCAAGGTGTATTTCACCTCGAACCGCCCAGGTGGATTCGGCGGCATGGATATTTACGGCGCTGCATCTCGCGGCCCGAATGATTGGGCACCATCATTCAATCTTGGAGAAAAAATAAATACCGCAGGTGCTGATATGTGCCCAGCGCTGCCACCCGGCGGGGAAACCATGGCCTGGTTCTCCTCACGCCAGGACAGCAGCTTCGGCAACGCCGATATTTTCTGGACCAGCAAGGTAAACATCGCAAGCGAAGAATAGTCTCCCATGTCGAATCCCTGGCAGGCGGTGCCTGAAGCGCCAGTAATTTTTCGCGCCCAGAACAAAGTACCGGGCACCAGCCCTTTCTCAGCCCTGCTAGATCTCGGTAACGACTGCTATTTGATCTTTAGCCCAGGGCAGGGATTGGAGGGCTCCCTACCCGACTTCGTCACCCCGAATTCCAAATTATTACTCCTGGCACCTTGTGCCGGTCATACACTCGGCATAGCCGTTTGGTCAGCCGAACACCCTGATGCAGAACTGTTCGCTCCGGATGCTATTCACGAAATATTTAGGAAAAGCGGTGTTGTCGATAAACTACAGTCAATAGGCGCGCTGGCTGCACAAATGCCCAGTCATTTGCAGATCCACGTACCGCCCCCGAACAAGTTTCATGAGGTGTGGCTCACTAATAAGCAGGACGAAACCACCTTCTGGATAATAGGAGATGCCTTTCTCAATTTCGAAACGGTGGCAGGAAACTTAATCAAGAAATTTCTACTTGGCCTTTACAGCATCAAACCAGGGCTGCGGCTGAACGAGTTATTTCGCCTCGGTTTGACAGACAAGCAGAAGTTCAAGGAGTGGGCTGTCACACTTTTCGATAAAGCTAACAGACAGGTATCACTCCCTTGCCACTGGGAGATCAACGCCGCAAAGGACTGAGGCGAAAAGCTGAAGCAGATTATTAATGCGATGGTCTGATGCCAGCGGCTGGGGCCGCTGGCACCTCACGAGACTAAACCTGGTTAAAAATAAGCTTAAGCCAGATTAGTGGCAAACAGGTTTAGCAGACGACTCCAGGCGCGCTCGGCCTGTTGCTGATGATAGACCTGAGAATCGATCGCGCACCAACCGTGCAGCGCGCCAGAATACACCTCAATTTCAGCATCGATACCCGCAGCATCATAGGCTTCACTTAGAGTAACCTTGGCCTGCGGATCACTCTGGTCATCGTTGTCCGCAACGCAATGCAGCATGGCCGCCCGTGTTTCCGGAATCAGCAGATGCGGGCTATCGGGATTACCGGTAGCCAATCCGCCGCCATGAAAGGTGCCGCCCGCTGCAAAGCGTTCAGGCACGGCCGCCACGGTCCGCATCACCATGGGCCCACCCATGCAGTAACCGGTAGTCCCAATGCCCTTGCTGGTATCCACTTCATCCTGCTCATCAAGCCACGCTGTAAAAGTCCTGGCATCAGTGAAATGGGTTTCGGCATTCAGGTTACGGGCCATGGGCAATACCAGCTCCCTGATCTCAGGCTGGCCAAAGCTGGCACCCAAGGGAACCACAGGCGAACGGGCATCACGATAAAAAGGGTTCACGGTTAACACTGCATAACCTTCCCGGGCCAGGCGGCGACCCATTTCACGAAACGCAGGGCGCAGCGCCAGGATATCTGGCCAGACCAGCACGGCAGCGTGGCTGCCATTGGATGGGTAGGCAAAGTGGCAATCAGCGACGCCGTCGGGCGTGCGTATCTCCACATCGCGCTCTGAGATGGATTGGGCGTTAGCTACAGCAGGCAACATCATCGCCATGCTGGCGCCAGTGGCTAGCTTGGTGAAATCCCGGCGTGACATATCAGGATGCTCTTCCAGATAGGCATCCGCGTCTTTTTGCGTATCGTAATCACACATGACTGAGTCCTCTTATACTGCTTTTAATTGTCGTATTCCCGTTGGGGGAGTATGAGAGTATTTGGGGCAGCACAAAAACACAACACCATTAATCCTTAAATCCGCGGTCAGTATGAAGTTAGTTGTCTTCGCCGCCAGCAACAGCAATCATTCCATTAACAAGCAGCTGGTGACCCACGCAGCTGGACTGTTGTCAGGTGATGCTGGCCACCTCTCCTGGCGGGCGCGGTGGCATTGGTGTGTTAGAGACCGCGACAAACTCGGCACCCCATTTTGGCGCGGATCTCAGGGGCTCCTTATCCATCCCCAGATTTAACGACAATTTTGATACCACGTCCGGGCAATTGACTAATGCTGAATTACAGGCAAAGCTTGAGGCAACTGTAGCAACCCTGTTGGGTTAGCTGCTGTTAAGACAATAAGAAGAAAACAGGCCGACCGAAAGGAGAGTCAGCATGGTAGAACTCAAGCGCCGTAGCTTCAGCAAGGCTCTGGTGGGAGCCGCCGCAGCTTCCGCATTCCCTGCTGTGGTGTTGGGGCAATCAACCCAGGTCTCGACCGTCGCCGGTACCGGTGAGGCCGGCTATGAAGACGAGGGACGAGGCGGGGTGCTGGCGCTGGAGTCCCCGATCAATAATCCCTATGGCGTAGTGCCTGGTCCGGATGGTGCCTTGTATTTTTGTGAGGTAGATACCGGCCGGATTCGCCGACTCGATCTCAGCAACCTGAGACTGTCTACTATCGCCGGCACCGGTGAACCCGGTTTTAGGCCGGAATCTCGACTGCCTCTGGAAACCCCGTTTTCCGCTCCCCATGAAATTCGATGGGATCTGGAAGGCAATCTGTTTGTGGTGGAACGGGACAATCACACGGTGCGTCGTATCGCTGGGCGCACCGGTCTGGTCACCACACTCGCGGGCAATGGTGAAGCCGGCTTCTCCGGCGATGGTCGACCAGCCGTACTCAGTCAGTTACGCCAACCCCATAGCATCGCCTTTGACGCCAGAAATAATCTACTGATTTGTGATATCGGCAATCAGCGTCTGCGCAGCGTGAGTCGAGAGACTGGCCTCATTTCGACCCTGTCCGGAACGGGCGAGCGCTTGGCCACTCCAGACGAGGCACCTCTGTCAGGAACGCCGCTACTGGGACCCCGCTCCATCGATTGTGACCGTGACGGCAACGCCTATCTGGTGCTTAGGGAAGGCAATGCGGTTTTTCAAATTGACCTGGCGGCGGGACGCCTGCAGCGCCTCGCTGGCAATGGGGAACGGGGCTATGCCGGAGACGGTGGACCCGCATTGAATGCGACCTTCAATGGCCCCAAGGGAATTGCCTATTCCCGCAGTGACAACAGCCTGTATATCGTTGACACTGAAAATCATGTGATCCGACGCCTGTCTCTCAGCACCGGCATTCTCGACACAGTACTGGGAAATGGCGAGCGCGGTGACGGGCCGGATGGTGATCCGCTGGCCTGCGCCATGAATCGACCCCACGGCGTCTGTGCCCATCGGGGCGTGCTATATGTGTCGGACAGCGAGAGTCATCGACTGCGCGCAGTCACCGGGTTAATTGCCTAGTCAGAAGTGAGCTTCAGGAACGCAATTTGTGCGAACTAAACGATCTGCTGCTACTGCTGCGCTCATCCCAGCCTGTAATCAGTATTCAAACCCATGAGGAGCAGCGCGCAGTTGACCTGATCAAACGCTGCAGTGTGACTCTCAATAAACCAATCTTTCAATGGTCTATCACCAGAGGGATGGTTGACGCAGTGTCTGGCAACCATGTTCTGGAGCTGGCGAACAAGGCCGCTAATCAGAATCCGCAAGACCTGCCAGTCTCTGAAGCCAAGCGACTTATTCGAAATGCCATCTATGATGATGATGCCATTTCTCACTGTGATATCGATCGGGTGCAGAAAGCCAAGTATGAATTGTTGGGCCAGGATGGTGTGCTCAGTTTCGAGTATGAAACCGCGAGTTTCAATCAGGTTGGCGGACTGACTGCGCTGAAGCAGTGGCTCAGTATCAGGAGGGAGGCCTTCCTCGCCGACGAATCTGCACTCACGCTAGACAGACCCAAGGGAATTTTGCTGGTAGGCATACAGGGCAGCGGCAAATCCCTGGCGGCAAAGGCGGTAGCCGGCGTCTGGCATGTGCCCCTGCTGCGCCTCGACTTCGGCACCCTGTGTAACAAATTTTTCGGTGAAACCGAGAAGAACATCCGCAAAGCGCTTTAGCTGGCGGAGGTGATGGCGCCCTGCGTGCTTTGGGTCGACGAAATCGAGAAAGGTATCTCCACCGGGGACTACGATAGCGGCACGTCGCAACAGGTGCTGGCAACCCTGCTCGCCTGGATGGCCGAGAATCGAAAGCCTGTCTTTATTGTGGCCACAGCGAATGATATCAAGTCTCTGCCCCCTGAACTCATTCGCAAAGGCAGGCTGGATGAAATCTTCTTTGTCGATCTACCAGCACCATCGACTCGTGCAGAGATCTACCGCATTCATCTGGAAAAAAGAGCATCCGATCCAGCTGCATTTGACCTAATGGAACTCGCCGATCGCAGTGTCGGGTTTTCCGGTGCCGAAATAGAACAGGCAGTGGTTTCAGGCCTGTACCGGTCCATGGCACAGAAACAGGCGCTTTCCCAGACTATGCTGCTGGAGGAAATTACATGGACGCGGCCCCTGTCCGTGGTGATGGCCGAGGAGATTAGTCAGTTACAGGCATGGGCAAAGGACCGCACCGTACCCGCAAACTAGCGCTTTTCTCCAATGCTGGATTGGGGGGGGGTTAGCGATCAAACCAACATCGCATAAAGTGAGAAGTTAGGTCACAATCCAAGAAAAGAAAATTTCTACTTGGACTGCTAGCTTCCCTGCTGCTCCTTGGCAACGGCTCCCTTGCTGATGAGACCAGCATCGATGACTTCGCATTCCTCGCCGGCTTCTGGCGTGGCATCGGCAAATGGTCGCATGTTCGGCATATTCAGTCAGTACAATGATAGTGAACTGGTGTTTACTGAATTTATGGAGATTACTCAGGAGGACGGTGAATTCCTGCTGCGTTTAAAACACTTCAACCCGGATTTTTCCGGTTGGGAAGAGAAGACTGATTACGTGACCTTCAAATTGGAATCAGTAAGCGACAATACGGCTGCGTTTTCTGGCCTTTCTTATCAGATCAATGATCAGCGCGAACTGACAATTTCACTACGTATGCGTCAGGGTGATGGCAGCATTACCACTGAACAATTTAGTTTTTCCCGTGTCGATCTCTAGACAAAACTCGAATCGGCCACGATTTTACGCGGAGTAAGAAATGAGCGAACAACGAATCAAGGAATTGATTAACGAACTCATCAAGGAGTTGGAAAGCACCGATGGGGTCGCCGAGGAAGCTGTCTCTGTTGCCAGGCAGCTGGAAGGCAAAATAGACGACCTGGGTAATCCCTAAGTGGATACCAGCGAGAATACCATTCTAGATGATGCCATCGCTCTGGAAGCGAGCTTTGCCGCCAGGCATCCAGTAGCCGAGAAGCTTATCAGGTAGTTGATCAATACCCTCAGTCGAATCGGCACCTAACCCAGAGGATGCAGCTCTATGGGAATCGATTTCTCGCGGCTCCCCACCAACGTGCCGATCAAAGAATCACCCCAGGTGTATTTCACCTGCATTAAATCGTTGATGCGATCGCTCTTGTCACGTCGGAGCACGGTTTCATAGCGAGCGGTAACGCCATCGCGCGTCATCTCAAACGAGCCGTTCGCCTGCAGTCGGCTAAACCAACCCGAACCGTCTGCACCCACTCTGAGGTACTGATATCCCTAATCATCGACAATCCATAGTCTGGTGGTCACGGTTTCACCCTTTTCATCCTGAGTATGGAGTTCGACCACCTCCACCCGCTCTGCCGCGATGCGCTCAAGACTAAACAGCGCCACCATAAGCCCAAGTAAAATCCCAAGCCCCCAAAAGACGTACTTCATAACGGTTTCTCCAGGCTACCTCGCTCCAAGTTCAAACATTTTAACATTAAACAGTTTTATATTAAAAGCTTTAGCGTTAAAATATCAGCGCTTTGAACAATCGAGGATCGGCATGGCAAAGACTAATGAAGACATGGGTATGGAAATTTTTGGCTTCTTCACAGAAGTCTCGATCATCGCACAACTCTCAATCAGCCTGTTTGAGCGCCATTTACCTGAGGGTTTAACCCACTCACAGTTTGGGGTTTTGAACTGGTTCCATCGAGTCGATGACGAAGCCACCCCTGGCAGACTGGCTGCCGCGTTTCAGGTGACTCCCGGTGCCATGACCAACACCTTGAAGCGACTGGAAGCCAAGGCGCTGATCAAGGTTGAACCAGATGCAAGCAGCGGGAGACGCAAGCGGGTTACCATCACCCCGGCGGGGCGAGACATGCGGCAGCAAGCCTTAGAGTCAGCGGCGCCGCTGCTGGCGGAATTTGTGGAGGCATTTTCGGCGGGTACCATCGCTGGGCAGACCAGAGAATTAGCGAAGATCAGGGAATATCTGGACGAATATCGCTACCGCGAATCCATAAGACTTGAACCAAAGACAG
>MDSV01054460.1_pt1 | contig 16802 bp, 13 predicted proteins | sample 810851 | NCBI WGS metagenome assembly MDSV01 (sample SAMN05326640, study PRJNA326480) | marine metagenome | isolation source: seawater | place: Atlantic Ocean: North East | collected 2012 | reverse complement strand
ACTACTTCTACTATCTTGGTACGTAGGCCCGGATAAATCACCCTGTAATTCATTACTTTGAGGTATTGGAACGTTAGGTAAAGCTGGTGTATTACCGCCACCAGCTGGTTTTTTAACTAGTATTTTTGTAAGCTCTACTAACTGATATAGATATTTGTTAGATGTTTCAATTGCAGCTATTTGAAGCGCTGCTAGCTTACTAGAACTACCGCCTGATTCACCTAATAGCTGACTTATAGCGCCTCCCTTCTTCATTCCTAAAACGTCATCTTTTGAGCTAAACGGCGTTATTACTCCTCGTTGTATTATAAAGTCTTGTAGTTCTTTTTGCTTAAGTGCTTGTGTGTCGCCAGCCTGAATGGCTGCCATTTTTTTCTCTGTTAAGCTTGGGAAGGCACCTAAAACAAATTTACCAAGCCCGGTCATATCAAACTGATCAGCTAAAATACCGGCTACTTTTCTACCAACAAAATCTCCAGCTATAAACCCTAAGAAGGTTCCAAGTCCCCCGGTTACCGAGCCAAGCGCTGTTGCTAATGCGGCTCCTGCTGCAACACCTCCTAAGCCTTCTACTACACGTTTACCTACTTGTTGTTCTAAATCTTCCATCGAACCTTTAGGATCTTTAGCGTACTTATTAATATCAAAAGCAGCGAAAGCACCTTCAATTACACTTCCAATAATAGGTACCCGTCTTAAGACCCCGCCTAATAATTTTTTACCAGGGCCGGCCATCCATTTTCTTATACCGGCCCAAGCTGCTCTTAATGGCGCGCCAGCTAACTTTCCCACATATTTTATTCCCTCTACTGCCTTACCACCAATAAACTTTGCACCCTCGACACCCTTTTTTAACAACTGCCCACCGCCTGAAATCACCTTACCACCGAAGTCCTTAATCCCGCCAAAAAATCTTGAAGCTAATGACGGTTTTCTAGCTGCTTGTTGCGCTACTTGCGAAGTTGCTCCTGGTACAGCAGATGCTGTAGATTTTGCTAATGCCGGAAACAATTTTCCTATACCTGGTATTTTTTGAAGAGCTCCCTTAAAAAAGTTACCAACAGATGTTAAAGCACCAGTGATAATATTTTTTGCAGAAGTAAATACACCCTTAACAGCATTTACACCTCCAGATATAGCAGATCCAAAAGCCTTCCACACAGGTAAGTTTCTGAAACCTGTCCACAGCTTACTAAAAAATTTACCTATTCCAGATATGGCACCTTTTAACATGTTCCAAGCACCCCGGCCTAATCCTTTAATAGCATTCCACACACCTCTAAATATACCTTTTAATATACCCCAAGCTTTTCCTATACCCCATTTAATAAAGCCCCACACTTTTCCACCTACAAATTTAATAGACTTCCATAACCAGTTACCTATAACCCTGAGAAGAGCTCTACCTGCGCCTGTTTTTCCAAGCCCGAGCATACCTAATAACCCGGTTAACCACCCTAAAAGGCCTTTACCTTGCTTTTTTCCATCTTCTGATAATTGCTTAGATACATCTTTAGCAGTTTCTGTTGTTGCAGCAACGGCTGTTTTACCCTTTTCATCTGGCTCGTACTTCTTTTTTAATCTAAACCACGACTCAACAATAATATCCATCTTATTTCTGAGCCGGCCCTTTTCAGTTGTTTGAAGAGTTGCAGATACCTTCTGCTGCTTTTTATTAACTCCCGGTAAAGTAGAGTTTGTAATGTTTTGAGCAATTTTTTGAAGCGCGCCAGAAGATTCACTTTCATCCCCTCCCATTTGACCGAGGAGGGCTTCTGCTTCAGTTGCCGTTAAGATGTCACCAGGTGTAGCCACCTAAATATTTATTCGTCTACTGAAGTATCGAAAAATTCAGCATCGATATTAACCTCAACATCATCAACAGTTAAGATGTCACTGTTGTACTTATTAACCTTTTCAATAAAGTCAGAGATTTTAGAGTACATGCTTAAAGGAAGCTTTTCTACAATTTTTACACGTTCATGAATCCTAATATCGTCCATTTCGAGTACACTATCTTCTATTTGTAGACTATCAACATACTTAATAATCTCATATATATACAGCTTACCCACGCCATCTTTTGCTAACTCCTGGTCTTGATCAATTTCTTGATCACATTTACTTAGTAAAATACTCTCTTGTCTTAAAGTTGGAACCCTTAGTACTAACTGAACACCGTCCTTTTTAACAGTAGCTGTGTCTTTAATATCAAACGAAATATTTTTAATATTATCAATAACCTTTTGTAGCTCTATAGAACCAGCTTTATTTCCTAAAGCATGCTTTCTTAACGATACAATGAAAGGTAACTTATCATATACTTTAAGATCTGTTAGCCCTGTATTATCTGTAATAATTTTATTAAGGGTTTTACTAAAATCTAGAGTACCTCTTATACCGTCTAGCATAGAGGAAATTAAATCTTTTTGCTGTTTTAAATTTAAAGGCTTTGTTGGTACTTTTTTGCTTAAGGATGGTACAAACACATCAATAGTTTTATCATTGAGTTTATCTAACTTTGTTAGAAAGGAAGAAACATTTTTACTCATACACTTATTTAGCTATCCTCTTGCTTTTGCAAGCTCGTGCTTTGTTTCTCGAGTTCATCAGAATACATTTTATAATAATCTTCTATTTCCAAATACGTACAATTGGTTAAAAAGGTAATATCTGGTATTCGCTTACACAATATAAAAAGCATTTCTCTATAATTTTGATCATCGATACAATCAAATAGCCTAGCAATAAAAGCCGGTAGCGTTTTATCTAACATGTTGAGCTTAATTTCATCTATTTCTAAGTTTTTACGACCTTCGAATACACTTACATTAAAATGAGATTTATTTTTCCTAACAAAATCCTCAAGATGTTCAAAAACAGACTCTGGTAATTTACTAATAACTTCATTATATTCATCGTCTGTTAAAGTAGGTACAAATATTTTATCGCCGTCGAGTTCTATACTCTCAATGAGAGAAAATACGAAATCAGTACTACCTAAGTTAAATCTAGATGGGTAATTTAAAACGCATCTCATCTCATCTATATCTACAGTCTCTTTTATATCGTCAAAAGTACCTACGTTTTTTCTTAGAAGATTTAAGTCAATATTCACATTACCCTTGGATGACCCAACAGCAATATTTTCACCAATACACTTCTCACGCAGAATAAAGAAGGTAAGTAATTTTTCTGCTACGTTTAACCCTTTTGTTAGGATAAATGACTCTAAAAACTCGATAACCCCTACTGTAGTTGAATCTCTATACAAAGATATTTTTCTTAGATCTTTATATAGAATCTCTTTTACAAAAACTTCCTTCTTATTAGGAAGAATAAAGGATACATCCATGCTATTAATTATAACTGGATATAATTTTTGAAAGCAAATGTTACTGTTTTTTGCTTAAAATCATCATCATTATAATTTAAACTATACCCCTCAACATTAGTTGGAAACACATCGGTAAACCTATATCCCTTTCTCATCTCCCCACGATTATTGTACTGTCTAAGCTCAACAGCCGTACATAGTAAATCTCTTTCAATGAGACCGTGAGTAGCAATAGCTATCATCCAAGGTCTAAAGAAAATATGCTCTAAGTCTTCTTCTGTATCAAAGAAATTAATTGCGAGGTTTCTTTCTAAGAAATTCATTCTTCGTTCAGCACCAAATGCAGGGAGGTAGTTACCTTTATTAATTTCACCACCTGGAGCTAAAAACTGTGTGTTTTCCTGAGGTACTGTTACTTCACGAGCTGCTAATACGCTACCGTTCTTTGTAAATTCCATTGGCTCGTTCTTAACACGCCACCCTTCATCAGCATCATATAATGCACGTTGTATTGCTGATGGCAGACCTACAGGGCCACTAGACGAACTTCCAGGCACTCCGGGTTGACCAGGCTGTAACGCTCCAGCGTTACTGTATTGAAAGTTAACCTTCCATAATGTAGGTAATGAGAGAAAGAACTTTCTATCTCTACTATAACCATCTAGGAAATCATAGGCCTCGCGCATTAATAATATTTATTCAATAACCTATGTTAAAGAAGCGCCTTATCTAGCGTTAGGGTATTTTGTAAAATCCCTATAGAAGTGATATGCAAAAGTGACCGGGAAATTTAATACAGCACCAGAGCCTTCGGCTATAGTGTATTCAATATCACCGATGTTTCTTATAGATGCACCAACCAATTGAATGTTTCTAACATCACGAAGTTCTTTATCAATTTGAACTAAGTTAATAATTGACTCTTCACCAGGCATACCATATTGACCAGTTGAGGTCTCATTATCAAAAACATCTCTTGAAGCTCTTTCAAGTTTTGTTCTTATTTCACAATTTTCATCATGATAGAAGTTAATAGAATAACCTTCAGCGTTAGGGTATGTTGCTCGTCCTGGAACTTGGAACTGCTGTCCAAAGTAATCTACGTTTTTGTTCTCTATCGTCCTTCCAGGAAGTGAAGCTGTCCTAGCATATACTAAATCCGACTCACCGTCTAGAAAAGTACCACCTACTAATTGTATTTGTTTTACTCGGAATAAGAAGTCTCGAGAAAATTGCTTTCGAGCTGCCCTGGAGAAGAAGTCTTGAATAGTTGTTGCCATAATATTATTTATTAAATGTTTCTATTAACCGCCGATTATCTCTTCGAAATTAGCATCTGTTCTAGTTGCAAAGAAGTTAACTAAGATATATTCAGCCGTTCTAGTAGGCTTAATGTATATATCTACAACTAACTCATTAGCATCAATTACTGATGGCGTATTATTTCTTTGATCACAAACAATCAGGTAATCGAACACCCCTTGATTGTTCTTAGCTCTCTCAAAAATAGGCGTCAGAGCGTTTACAAGTCTTGTTCTAGTAAACTCTGTATTATTCTCAAATACAAAGAACCTTGTAAGCTTTCTCGTTGGTCTTTCTAGATTTAAGAAGAGCCTTCTTACATTAATTCTATCGAATGCACTAGGCTTCTTATTTAAAGTCTTCTGTCCGAATATTACTAATCCCTGCCCTGGGAATTGTGCTACAGGGTTAAGATTAGCCTTATATAATTCGTCTCTCTGCTTCTGATTAGGATTAACTGCTATATCATTAGCGTTTGTTACAAGACCTCTTGTGAATCCAGCTGGCGCAAACCATGGGAAGGCTACAGCATCTGTTCTAGCCATCGAGCTAGCTGCAAATGGTGAGAACGGCACGTAAACGTTTTGTCCAGAATATTCATCGTTCACTAATGCCCAGTTAGCATAAACTGCTGCATAAGATGTGTTCTGAGTTTCGAACTGATGTCTCGTTGCCCAGTAAATTCCAGTTTGGAAGTTACGATTTTTATCATCGAGGTATTTAACCTTTCCATTACCTTCAATAAAGATCTGTCTAATTGGATCAGCAACAAAAATACAATCGCCCCTTCCACCTCCTAAGTATGGCGGTGAGCAGAATGATTCAAATTTATTGAATACAGCGTTATAATCATTTCTTAATTTAATTCCTGCCGTGTCAGTAAGCTCTTGTGAAGTTCTTAATCCATCAACAGCTGTTTTTGTAGCACCGTTGTATAAGAACTCATCGTAATAAGTTGTTCCTGCTGCACTAGTAATTGCTGCAATGGTTCCTAACCCACCTTCAACAACCACATCAATATCATATAGATCGTTGTTCTTAATACCTTCTAACGCCCTGTCGACCTTATTAGGAATATTACCAATATCTTTATTAGTAACAGAACTATCACTAAATGCACCGAGCGGATATAAGCTATCTGCTTTTCTTAAATGCGATTGAGCTGCAAGTTGAACCTTAACATCTTCATTAATTCCTGTTTCAGTAGAAGACATATTCTCTGTTAATGCAGTAGTATATACTCGGATACGCTTCATGACGTTACCATTTGCATCGAGTGCATCTGTACCTCTTAGGCGATTAGAAATATAATCATTAACAAGCACTTCTACGTTTCTTGAATTATTATCAGCATTTTCAATGTAATCAGATATTTGTGCACCTCCGTTAGGGTCTTGTTGGGTTGAGAATGCATTAATTGACCCTGCCATTCCATCGGTAACAACATAATCAAGTTTAAATGCTTCGTTAGCGTAAATCGATTTACGTAACTTAAAGACACCTAAGTTAAGAAGATCATCATCAGTTCTATTACTAATATCATAATCTGTGAAGTTATCGATAACTTCAGATACTGAATTTGTTGTTCCGTCGTTAGAACCAGCCGATAACTTAAACTCTAGCACTGAATTACCGAGTGTTGTGTAAGATTCTACACCGTTACCGCTAAGAGAGTTACCGGACTGAGTTACTGTCTTTGTAAATAAAATATTGTCAAAATCAGTTGCTGGATTTAAGTTAGTGTTGTCAGCTAAACCAACATAATAACCTTCGAAATTTGGATTAATTGTTGTTGTCGACTTATTCAGTACAACAACACCAGCCCCACCAGCTCCGGATAAACCATATTCACCGAAACCTGTCGATGAAGCTGTGGAATCCCATGTAAAGGCTGTACCAGCCACTGCCTTAAGGTAATCCGATTCACTTATCTCAAAGTGAGTAGGCTCACCAAGAACGTATGTTCCAGATAAGACATTTAAGTCATACGAAACACCTTGATCAGAAGCAGCTGATAATGTAAATGTGGCATTAGCTTCAGTAAATGGCTCTGCAACAGATGGACCAACTTTCGGCACTCCGGGTACCCTCGGTACGTCTCCGCTTAAAGTAAATTTCTGACTATTAGTGCCTAGTGCATTAGCGACTGTACCGGATAATGCATTGTCATTTGCAAACCCTACAAGGGCTTGTGAACTTAAACTAATCCCTCTAGCTATTTCCGTACGAAGTGTTGCGATAGAGGAGGTATTATCAACGTTAATTATTGCATCGAACGATGACGGCATGCCGACATTAAAGGTCGTGCCGTATACGTTACCCCCAAAACCGTCTCCGTCACCCGGCGCGTTTAATCTTGTACCAGAGAAACCAACTACAAACGAAGATAATGATTCCTCTCCTGTGCTACCGTCATGCATGTTACTATCTTGGAATACAAGATAAGCACCTGAAAGAGCCGCACCAGACGAGAATTGATATGTGCTACCTTCGTTGACAAAGTCAGTAATTGCTAACTGGAACGTACTAACTTGGTTACTTTCTGTATCACCTGTTACTGTAACAACCGGGTAAACTAAAGCACCATATTTAGATCCAAATCCATCTCCTGACCCGGCGCCATATGGCAATCGGCTAGCGTAAACAGTAGCTGGTGAGTTTAATAATTCGTTAATCGAGTAGTGAAAGTATCTTTCTGCAGAGTTTGTCGGAGTTCCGAAAACCTGAACTAATTCTTGTTTAGTTGTTATAGTAAGGACTTCATCTATCGGTCCTTGTTGTGCAAATCCTGTAACGTAAACGTTAGTACCAACATTTGCTGGTGCGGTAAGGGAAAGATCTGATTCTCTAATTTCTACTCCGGGAGAGTTAATCGTACGCTGTGCCATAAAATTATTTATCCTTCTTTAGACAAATATATTCAAAAATTTATGACTTCGGTATGTAATTGTGAGTAAACAAAGGTGAATCCAGACGTTATCTCGTCTGGATTTTGATAACTATACTCTACCCCGTTTACTGTGGTAGGAAATGCTTTAGTATATGTAAATTTTATACGATTATTGTTAAATTCATCCTTACCATAAATCGTGAGATCTGTTTGATAATCTTTAAAAGTTGGATCGCCTGCGTTTGTATTAATTTCTCTCTCATTATACCTACCTTCATATTCACTATGTAAAAGATTCAGCCATTGATATAGCACCCAGTAGTTCTTATACTCATTATCTACATTAAAGCTTACACTTACAGGTGGGTAGGGGTTTTTACTATGAGATGATACATATAATGTACTACCTGCATACCTATTTTCCATAGCAGGTACTGTTATTTCTGGTACAGTTGTACCAAATATTGAATATTGAACTGCATCAGGAATTATCGTTGAATTTGTTTGGTTAAACTTCTTACTAAATTCTTTTAAAATAGGTGGTACATCAAAAACAAGTAAAAACTTATCTGCCCTCGACTTGTTTAGCATTGCCTGCTGCATAGAGTTTGTAGCCATATAATATATTTATCTATAAACTAGTAGGTCGCCAGGGTGTATATTCCCCTGGCGGTGGCCAAGTTTGCCCCGTCCAATCATTAGGCGGTTCTTCACCTATTAACTTAAATCCAAAATTTCTTAATTCATCTACATCTGAATCAGCTTGCTCCCCCATGCCCCACACCATAGCGTTCATCTCGTGATTATGACTGCCGACAATTTCATCATCGAGATATATAGATGTCGGATCTTCAAAATATTGTATTCCAAAATCCATAGGCTCAATTACAGAAGGTTTACCCATATCGTCTAGTTCTACTATTTCAAAAAATCGTTCTGTTATTTCTTTCTCTAATATAAAGAGACCATATAACATGGCCATTACTCTATCATCATGAAATCCTCCTCGTGCTTTCCATGTACCATTCGGATATCTTACAAAGTTTCTAAGTTCTTCAACAGTCTCTTGTTCATTTATGCTTACTACTCTTACTTCGTTCATAAAGTAACGCATGTTTAATACGCCCTTATATTTGGTATTTGTATGTGCAATCATTCCACGCATGACATTACGTCTGTGCGCGTTCTTATTACCGTAGGATACAATTTTTTCATAACCTAAATCGACAGATAACCTATCTACGACCTGTGCACCACAATTGTTTCTCTCTATGAGAGCTAAGGGAGACCCCCAGTTACGTAAAATCTTATATAGTCTATTAGTAAACTCTAACGGAGGTATTTTATTGTTTCTATATACAGCTACCTGTTTAATTTGCTTAATATCTGTAATATCTAATATTTGAATAACTGAAGAATCTACACCCACGCCTTCTGATATATCTACCCCGGCAACATACACCCTACTCTCATCAGGCTCTTCCCATAACTTATAATGACCTTCATCTAGAATAATTTTAGGTTCAGATACTTTTGACATCATTTCTTCAAATAATTCATCATCTAATGTCGATTCACCAGAATGAATAAACTCACATTCAAATTCCTGTAACCAAGCATCAGCAGAACCAATTGCAGTTTTAGTAGCTTGCGCCCAAGTCTCGTCCCTACCTGGTATTTCACTCCATTTTATCTTATCATGTGCCCACCCATTTTCACCTTCGATAGCTCCGTGATATAATTTATAGAATAAATTATCCGTACCATTAGCTGTTGAGCATACAAACACCTTAGACTTTTTAGAAGAGGTAATAATTGGAAAGACTGACTTCCAAAACTCTTCTACTAAATGCGGCTCGATAAAAGCCATCTCATCAATAACAAGACAGTTAACAGATTGTCCACGAGCAGCAGTACCGGTTGTAGTTGTGATACCTATACGGCTACCATTCTCTAACGTCATTGATGTCTTAGCATACTCCTTTACAGGAGGTTTTAACCAGTTAGGCAGCTCTTCGTATGCCATTCGCACTCTTTGAAAGATTTCAATAGCAGTAGCCTCTTTGTTCGCTACTAATAAGATACGCTGATCATTATTAAAACATGCTTGCCATAAAATGTATATGGTCATCATAGTAGACTTACCTATCTGTCTAGAAGCAAGAAGACAAAAGAATCTATTATCTCTCATCTTTCGTAATGCACGCTTTTGTGGCTTATATAAAGCTATTTTTTCTTTACCTCTATCAAGGTTAACAATATGGAAGAAATTTTCAGCAAAATATAGTATATTACTACTAGCTTTTTTAAGATCCTTTACTTGCTGTTTAGTGTATTCACCCTTCCAGTTAACATTGGGTAAATTTTTATTACCCATATAAAACATATTATCTTGTCTAGCCACAGAAATATTTAATGCTTAGCATAAATAATTACATGTCAAATAAGAAAGACTTAATCTCATTAGGTGAAGCATATGCTGATGTGTTTAATAAAGTAGTGGTGAGCGAAAATGTACCAGTTGGTGAAATTGGAAATGCTGACCTTGTAACAAAGGATACAGGCCCTACCGAAAGAGGAGGCTTTAGACCGGCAAAGATTGATATTGATAGAATGTCAGAAAAGGACAAGAAAGATAATATCTATAACATTAAAGGCTATACTTACGGTGATGGTAACAACCCGGGTGATACAGATAGTCCAGATCCTACAGGTCCAACATATGCGCAAGTTGCTTATACAGGCGCAGTAGGTCCAGAAGAGGATGAAGAAGAAAAAGGCAAAAGGCCAGATTACCCGGATGTCGATGATGATGGTGATACGGATGAGTCTATGGAGAAAGCTCTTAAGGATAAGAAAAAAGGTAAAAATCACGATGATGACGAAGAAGATGAAGAATTTTTGGAAGAACACGAGAAAATTGCACGCGATGGCCTAAATAATTTTATGAGCAAGACTTCAGTATTTGACAAACTTTATAATAAAGTAATGGTAAACGAAAACTTCCCTCATGAGGGTCAAGAAGAATTCGAAGACGTTACAGAACTTGAGGCTCTTGGAATTGAAGACACAGTTGAAGAAGTTCCAGAAGAGATCACAGTTTCAATCCCCGGTGAATTAGCACAAACACTTTGTGATATCTTACAAACAGCTTTAGCACAACAGGAAGTCGAAGTTGACGTCGATGTTGATGTTGAGGCAGTTGAAGACACAGACTTTGAAGAGGATGCTGAAACAGCTAGACAGAAAACATATGGTGGTAATAAAGGAGATCACCCTCGTAGGTTTAATAAAAAGACCGGTCGTAAGAGTGAAGTAAGAGATTATGAAGAGGATGAGGAAGCAGTAATGAAAGACGGCGGAGGTTACGGCGTTGATGCTGGTTCTACTCTCAAGCATGAAGTTAACTACGGCCGAGGAGGCCGAAACAAGGTTGGTAATTTAAAGCCTGTTGCAGGAGGCCCGAAGATGAAAGATGGAGGCGGTTACGGCGTTGATGCTGGATCTACTCATACAAAAGAAGTTAACTACGGCAAGAACAATAAGGTTGGTACTCTCAAGGTTGGTAAAAATGCCTTTGAACAGTAAGTCGCTCAAATAAAATAACAAATTTAAAAGCCCGTTGAGTACCCCTCTTCGGGCTTTTTTAATAAATATAATTGTGAGGTTCTATAACGACACGCTGAATCAAAAATTTTGGTCTGAAGACAATAAATTTGACCCAGATATAAGGGAAAAGCTCTTGTCGATAACTGATGATTTTATTCACAGCTTGGGTATCGAAGGGGTAGAAGTAGATGATATTACTCTTACTGGTAGCAACAGTAATTATAATTACAATGAATATTCTGATCTTGATGTCCACGTATTAATTGACTTTAAAGATATTAATGAAGATGAAGAGTTAGTTAAGAAAGCTCTAGATGGAGATAGATTTGTATGGAATCTCAGGCACAATGTAAACCTTAGAGGCCATGATGTTGAAATGTATATGCAAGATAAGGATGAACCTCATGTTGCATCAGGTCTTTATTCTTTAAAGGATAACAAATGGATTACTGAGCCTTCGTATGATCCTCCATCTGTAGATAGTAAAGACGTATTTAAAAAGGCTAAAGCAATTGAAACAGATGTTGAAATTCTCAAAGAGAAGGTATTAGAGGCGAGAGGGAAAGAAGCTAAAAAATTGCATGAGAGAGCTAAACGTTTAAAAGAAAAGATATCTAAAATGCGAAAGCGTGGTTTAGCACGTGAAGGTGAGTTTAGTGTTGAAAATTTAGCATTTAAAGTACTACGTAATACTGAAGTTATAGGCGACTTAATAGATTTAATTTCCTCGTCTTATGATAGAATTTATACAGAGAACTTTAAGACATTTTTCGAATATTACCAGGGTAACCCTATTATGAACCCTCAGATGAGATCTGGTAAAAATGCAAACAGACTAGGGCTAAGTAAAAAGCATTTAAACACATTACCTAAACAATATAACCATCAGTGCCCACATGTAAATAATTTGATAAATGGTTCAGCTAGTCAAATAAAATTAATGGGGCAGCCATTAATGAATACTTTAGCTGTATATGAAGTTGACTATAAACCTGGCAGTACTAAGACATTGGGTAATTCTAATGTCGAAGTAGAGATGTTTGAAGACGAAGAGCATAATCAGTGTGGAATGTTAAGAAAAAGGAGTAGATAAATGGCTATATGTAATACAAATAGACTTAATTGCACACCAGAAGAAGTGTTTGCTGCAACAGCAATACCTTCTTGTGGTAAGCTCGTTATTCCAGAGAATCTACAAGCTGAACAATTAGTTTTTGATCAGGCTTTTAACGAGCTTATAAACAACTACGGCATCCCGGTAAACTATTATATTAACACTTTTAGTTTATCAGCAGCTGATTTATTTTACGGTGAAGATCTTACAAAGTCTTTTGCTGGTCCTATATCAGCAATACAAATGTACATTGAACTATCAGATGATGCTCTCAATTTAAGTAAGTTTGGCTTTGACCCCGGAGACGAGTTTACAGCATTTGTACATATTAGTACTTTTTATGAAGCAGCGTCAGCATTAAGTGCCTCCGGTGGTTTCGATCCATCACAATACGGTCAGCTAATTGAGCCAAAGGCAGGTGATGTAATTGATCTTGATGTATTAGGGTGTGACCGTGTAGGCGGAAGAGGTGGTGTTATGTATGAGATTACCGAGAGGATGGATCAAGACATGTCTGCTCTCAATCCTGTCCTTGGACATTATATTTGGAGACTTAGAGGTAAAAGATTCAATTACTCTTTCGAAGCTGGGTTATCAGCAGATGGTCGACCAGGTAGTGAAAAAGCAAATGAGCAAATATATGATAATTCGATGCAGGGTATACTATCTACTACGTTAACAGATCAGATATCTTCCCCACAGAAGACATATCCAACCACACCTGCTGGTGAATATGATATTGATGATATATCAAAGAATGATGTCCTTGATATGGATATTAATGATACAGATATTTACGGTTCGTATTATTAAGTAAGGACACTTTGTACAATAGCGTCTGTATCGTGGAGCTCGCCTTGTACATCTTTATACGGGCATTGATGGATAACACCGGTAAAATCGTAATCATATAAATATGAATCAACTGTACCGTTTTTATATTGAACTTTTGTATTAAGGTTATTATGTCTCTTATATCCAAATACTTCAGGTTGTGTAGCTACCCACGCAACAGTAGATGGTAGTTCTAGAGCGTTTGCTGCATGCTGGAGAGAAGAATCGATTAAAATTCTTTTTTCTGTATGCGCCAACATAGCGAATAATGGTTTTTTGCCTACAATTTTATCAAATCTATGACAGTTGTTTAGTCTAGGATGAAACTCGTAACACACGTGTATAATATTAAATTTATCAGCTAGCTTATTTACTACCTCTTGCGCTTGTGCAGGGTGCATATCTCTCGTCCAAGAATATGGGTGCTGTTGATGATCTGGTCCTGGACCTCCATATGGTTGAAAGATTAACATTGGTTTAACTCCATCACTAAACTGACTGACATACGCTCTAGCCTCTTCGATTTCTCTAAAATTAAACTCAAGTTTAGGTTGTTCGTCATTATACTTTACACCAATCATATTACACCACGTTTTAACAAGGTGTAATTTTTTAGTAATATGGCTTGTTTGTTTATAAGGATCTTGCGCGTAAACTTCTACATCTTTGCCTTTTATTACATCTTGATAAAAATACGGTGTATTACCAATTCTATAAAATCTAGAAACATCTGAATTTCTTGTCCATACTTCCGGCCAAGCAGAAACAACAATAATTTTACGCTTAGGTTTAGCCTTTTTATAAGCTGCTACGACTGCAGTCGCTGCAATATTTTTACCTATACCACCTTCAATATGAAAAACTGTACTAGCCATACACTAATATGTAGTTTGAAGATAATATACTTCAACTATTAAGTTTTAATTTTCAACGTACCACTACAGTTGTAAATAGCACCAGGAACTAAATCTGTGTCAGTCGTTGGTACATCTGATAATACTAAAACTAAAGTATTAGCATGTAATGCTTTAGCAGATACAGAATTAATACAAGAACCAACAATTGCTGCTTCTGTATGAGTTGCTGAAAGTGTATTACACTGTCCTCCTAATATTGAAGAACAGCCTGCACATGCTCTATTTAGTTGCCCACCACCAATTATAGTTAATGTCGCGTTTGCGTAGTTTGTATCACCACCGGCTACAACCGACCTTTCACATGAACAGTTGTTACAACCCCCACCAATAACTGATGCATAACAAGTAATCAAGTTGTTCTTCCCTCCACCAATAAACGAGCACTCACCTTCGGTATTAATAATATTACAATCACCTCCAGCAATAGTAGCCTGATTTTCACATACGGCGTTACCACGTCCTCCTCCTATTGTTGAACAAGCACCTATAACTTTATTATCCTGTCCCCCAGCAACAATAGAATAATTACCTGTAACGCAATTTGTATCACCGCCTGCAATAGTTGATGTACAACCTGTAACAATATTATCACACCCTCCTCCTACAAAACTATGACAACCTTCAGCGTGTTGCTCTGCTCCACCGCCGATGAAGCTAAACCCTCCGGATGCTACATTATTTCGTCCAGCAGCAACACCAGCACTTGTAGCAGTAGCCGATAGTCCATATCCTGCTCCGACAAATGTGTTGTGACAACCAGAGCTATTATTCTCTCCACCACCTATAAATGCGGCAGAAGCGTTGGAGGTTATAGTACTACCTTTTCCGCCAACAATACTGTTATTAAAATAACAAGATGCTATAGTATTATTACTACCTCCAACAATAGCTGAGGCTGCCTCAGTACCACCATTACAAATTTCATTACTGCATCCAGCTCCAATTATAGAAATACAAGCGCTGGACTTATTACTAATACCACCTACTACAACAGCTCCACAGATACAAGAGCAATTTGTATCACCGCCTACAACAATTGAATGATCTGCCAACGCGTAGTTTGTATCACCACCTACAACTACTGAATGAGTTCCGGATGATCGCGCGTTATATCCACCGCCTACAAAAGATTGACAGCCATTAGATAAACCACTAGCACCACCAGCTACAGTACTACCTCCGCCCGTAGCAACATTAAAACATCCACCACCAACTGTGTCATAAGCAGCAATTGCTGATAATCCCTGTCCTCCAGTTACAACTGAACAACTACCACTAGCAACATTACAACACCCGCCACCTACAAATACGTGATTTCCGGTAATAGTTCTGTTAATTTCTCCTCCAACAATCACGTTGCAATTTCCTACAGCTTTGTTACTTCGTCCGCCACCGATCACTGTCCCAACACCAGACGATGTATTACATGCACCACCAACAACTACAGAACTTAGTCCTGAGGATATGTTTGAACGACCTCCTCCAATAAATGAGCAATCACCTGAGGCAGTATTACTACACCCACCACCAGCTACTGATGCAATTCCACTTCCTGTATTCAGCGCCCCACCTCCAACAAAAGCGCTTAGGCCAGAAGCTACGTTTCTTCCACCACCTACAACAGTTGCTTTATCAGCTGTCACTCTAGCACTTAAACCGCCGGCAACCGTTCCATATTTTCCTGTAACTAGATTAAAGTCACCACCAGCAATAGTAGAAGCATCACCTGTTGCAGATAAACTACACCCACCGCCAATAATTGCGAGACATCCAGTAGCTGTATTATTACACCCACCACCTATAGTTGACGTAGCACCTAAGGCTCTGTTTAATAGTCCCCCACCTATTGCGGCTTCACCGCATCCCATATTATTACACCCACCACCTATAGAAGCAAAACACTCAGCCCCGCAATTAAGCTCTCCTCCTGCAATAGTACTGCAACCAGAACTTCCATGGCGATTATTTAAACCACCACTAGTAACGTCGTAGGCACCATTGCTGCAGTTTGTCCTTCCCCCTGCTACAACTGAAGAATCTCCTACTGACATATTGCCACACCCGCCACCTACGGCCGCATAGTCACCGGTATTCGTCTGACAAGCACCTATTGTTATTTTACCTACTCCACTAATATCGCCTACAAAAGTTTGCGTAATAGCACCTCCTGTACCGCTTAAGTTACCAAAAAAGTTATTTTTATCAGGTGAGGCTATAAAATCTTGAGCGGATAGAAAAGTTTGAAGCGTACTTAATGGCGCTCCTTTTGTACCGCCACCTTCAACCATAGCAAATAGATCTTCACCCTCGTAAGGAAATGACGCGATAGTGAGTTCAGAAATTTTCTTTCCCATATGTATATTTATGTTACTTCGGTGCTTTTAGCCTGCAACATATAGCAATAACTATAGCAAAGACACCGGAGAATAATAAATGCCTCTTAAATCCATCGACTGAACTACAAAGTCCTTTAAAGTCAACTGCTTTGCTCCCTCCAGCTTGAATAGCGTCTAACGAGAGTTTCATTTCTTCAGCACAAGTATAGCCTCTAACAACAAAAGCCAAAATAATAGCCGATAATATATATACTAAGTATCTAGGTTTCATTTTTTAAGAACCTTTTCAGGGTTATCTGCAAATTTTTTACCTAGCTTAACAATACCAGCTATCACTTCTGGAGAAATAACACCAATAATACCATACGTGACAGCTTTATAGAGAGATGATATTTCTGTTTGTTCTAAAATAAACCATGCAATACCAGCAGAAAGACCAGCAGTAAATATCTTTTTAAGTTGT
>MDSV01144477.1_pt1 | contig 16803 bp, 8 predicted proteins | sample 810851 | NCBI WGS metagenome assembly MDSV01 (sample SAMN05326640, study PRJNA326480) | marine metagenome | isolation source: seawater | place: Atlantic Ocean: North East | collected 2012 | reverse complement strand
GCGCGGTGGGGAAGAGGCGCGATGCGCGTTCGCGGAGCCGCGCGCGGGTCGATTCGCGCGCGCGCGGACGCGCGCCGCCACGAGACTCGCGGCCGTCAGAGCAACCATCGCGTGTGATCCGTGTTCGGGGGCGGCGACTGAGACCGCGCGCGTTCGAGTGCGCGGAGGGCGAGCATGCGCGTGAACGGAGGAGGTTCGCGCCGAAAGTCGGTTGAGCACAGTTGGAAAAGCTGTGTCGGATCGCTGCAGGCACGAATCCGACTCAGCATGGTGATTCGTCAATGAGTCCTGCGCGATTCGCCCTGCGCGATCAGTCTCGCGACCAGTCTGTCAGGGATAAAAACCTTTCGAAAAGGCTGTGACACGGCACGCGCCCGATGGTGACTTCGGGCGAACCGGCGGCTGCCACACCGCCTCGCGCGTCCGGCCTGAGCATCGGACAGCCGCGAGCACGAGGGGTGTTTTCGCGATGGCGTCGGCAACGAACATCCCCGGTGCGGTCGCGCGCGGCGCCGCGCCGCGACCGCGCGCGTGCGATTCACGAAACCGCCCGTGTTTCGGCGTGACGCGCGAATTCGTCGTCGCCATCGGCGGTCGGGACCGACTCGGGTCGATTTCGGCTCGGGGACTCCCCCCCCGCGCGCGGGTCGTCGGCGTCCACGCGAGTGCGGCGGACCTTCGCGGCGGTCGCTCACCGGGCGCTGGGCTCGTGGCCGTCCCGAAGGGACCTCCGGGAGACCCTTTCCGGAGGGGAAACCACAGGGGATCCTCCCGACTCGTGCCTCGCGCCTCCGGCGGCGAGGGCGATCTCGTCGCCGCCTTCGGGCGGTACGCGGGCGCGGCCCTGGGCGTCGTCGGGCTGAGCTTCATCGCGGGCACGCTCGCGGCCGAGCGCACGGAGGACGAGGACGTGCCCCGCATGGGCGAGCGCGCCGCCCAGACCGGGGGCGCGCCGAAGGTTTCGCAAAAGCAAACCGTCGCTGGCGGCGTCGCCGGCGCCAACAACGCCGCCAAGAAGCAGAAGCCGATGCCGTCCGGAACGTTGCCGAGTAAAGAGCGCGCGAAGAAAGGCACCGACGTCACCGACGTGTTTTCGAAAGCGTTCACGAAAGCCGCGTCGCTTCAGGGCGGTGGCGTTAAAAAAGCCGCGCCGCGGTACGACTGGGGCGTCGCCGAGGCGGACGGGCCGCGCGAGTACATGGAGGACGCGTGGTTCGTGCGGGACGACGGATTCGCCGACGGGTACTTCTTCGCCGGCGTGGCGGACGGGCACGGCGGGAGCGCGAGCTCGGCGTATCTGCGCGAAAAGCTGTTCGACAGCCTGAATGGATACGTGTGCGACCTTCCGAGCTCTTTGACCGAGACGGCTCCCGCCTCCGCGCCCGACGGCACGCCGGGCGGCGGCTACCTCGCCGACGCGCTCGACCGCGCCTTCGTGGCGACGGATGCGGCGCTGATTGACCGCGTCGCGGCGCTGGGCGAGCCCGAGTGCTGGTCGGGGTCGACCTGCACGGTGGCGCTCGTGCGGGAGGACCGCGTGGTGTGCGCGAACGTGGGGGACTCGCGCGCGCTGCTCGTGCGCGAAAGCCGGGGCGTGTCGAAGGGCATCGAGCTCACCTCCGACCATCGGCCGGTGGGCTCGTGCAAAACCGGCAGACAGGAGCTGGATCGCATCGTGCGCGCGGGGGGGTGGAGCGTGGGCGGGCGCGTGTGCGGCATTTTGGCGGTTTCCCGAGCGTTCGGGGACTACGAGTTCAAGGGTGGCCGGTTCGATCTGCTGGAGGATCTGTCCGAAGAGCCGCTGGCGAAGAAAGCCACGCTGGCGAAACCGCCTGTCGTGGCGAACCCCGCGGTGTTCGAGTGCGCGCGATCGGCGGAGGACGAGTGGCTGGTGTTGGCGAGCGACGGTTTGTGGGACACCGTCAACTCGGCGCAGTGCGCGACGTTCATCAAGCAGGAGACGAAGAAAAAACCGGACATCACCGCGAACGCGCTGGCGGACGCGCTGGTGAAGCGCGCGTTGCGGTTCCGGACGCAGGACAACGTCGCGGTGGTAGTGGTGGATCTGCGGAGCGAGTGAAGGCGCGAAGCACGCGAAGCCGCGAAATGAAAAAAAGAATGAAGTGACGATGCATGGACGACGCGACGCCGAGCTCTCGACTCCCCCGTCGTCAGGACGCGTAGAGGCCCGCGCCCGCGGCGACCGCGGCGACCGCGAGCAAAACGTTCCGAAGCGTGTCCTCGGAAACGTCCAGCGCGGGTTTCGGGGGTGCGCTTTCGGTCTCCAACGCCTCGAGTCGGGCTTTTTCCTCCCTCGCGCGTCGCTCGTCGATAAGCTTCTGACGACGAGACGCCAGGGCCATCGCCTCATCGTCCTTCAGGTACTGCCGCTCGGAGACGCGCGCCACGGTGTTCGGCGCGGTAATAGCCCGGCGCGACAGGTCGTTTCCGGCGATGCCTCGCGTCGCCTGACGCCAAGGCGCGTGTGCGGCCACGGCCGCGCGGCACGCCCCGACGAGCGAGCGGCGCGCGCTCATGGCAGTGCGCGCGTCCGCAAGCGAGCGTGAACTACTGGTGGCATTTTTCACCGTGCGACCGAAGCCCCGCTTGTTAGTACCGACGAAAATGGATAAACCTACACTCGCAGCCCGAGACGCCTGTCCCCGCCGCACCGCGAGGACGTCGACTCGGATGGCGACATCGATTCAGATGGCGACCGCGCCCCCCCCCGTGGCGGTCGCGCGCGCCCGCGTCCCGACGCGCGCGGCCACCGCGAGAGTGCACGCCCGCGCGTCGCCTCGCGCCGGCGCTCTCGCCGTTTCGCCGAGACGCGCTTTTCCCCCGGGAGTCTCCGCGGGAGTCACCCCGGGATCGTCGCCGCGGGACGCGCGTTCGCCCGGTCGCGCGCTGCCGCTGATCCGGCGCGCGCGCATCCGGACGCGCGCGCTGGAGACGCAGACGGATGAGGAGCTCGACGATAACTTCAAGCCGAACGAGCTCGGCATCAAGGACATCATCAGCCTGTGGATCACGCAGATCCTGCAAACCTACGGCGACGAGGAATCCAAGGACGGCGCGCCCGTGTGTGAGGGCTCCGTGGACGACCTCGTGGGCGGTCCTATCTTTCTCGCCCTGTACCCTTATTTCTTGAAGTACGGCGGCGTGTTCAAGCTGGCGTTCGGGCCGAAGGTGTTCATGGTCCTGAGCGACCCCGTGATCGTGCGCGAGGTGCTGAAAGAAAAGCCGTTCGCCTTCTCGAAAGGCGTCCTGGCGGAGATTTTAGAGCCCATCATGGGCCAGGGCTTGATTCCCGCGCCTTACGCGGTGTGGAAGAACAGGCGCAGGCAGCTCGTGCCGGGGTTCCACAAGGCGTGGCTGGATCACATGGTCGGCTTGTTCGGGGACTGCTCGACGGAGCTCACGCGGAATCTGGATGAAGAAATCGCCGCCGGCGGCGGCGTCGCGACTGTGGACATGGAGGAGCGCTTCTGTTCCGTCTCGCTGGACATCATCGGGCTCGCGGTGTTCAACTACGACTTCGGGAGCACAACAAGGGAGAGTCCGATCATCAAAGCCGTGTACACGTGCCTGCAAGAAGCCGCGCACAGGTCCACGTTCTACTTCCCGTACTGGAACATCCCGTTCATGACGGACATCGTGCCTCGCCAGCGCGAGTTCAAGGCGAACATGAACCTCATCAACGAAACCCTCAACGGGCTCATCGCCAAGGCGCAGAAGTTCGAGGGCACGGAGGATTTGGAGGAGCTGCAGAACCGGGACTACTCCAAGGTGAACGACCCGAGTCTGCTGCGGTTCCTGGTGGACATTCGCGGCGCCGACGTCACGGACTCACAGCTCCGGGACGACCTCATGACGATGCTCATCGCCGGCCACGAGACCACCGCGGCGGTGCTCACCTGGTGCCTCTTCTGCCTGGCGCAGGACCCGGCGCTGATGGCGGAGGTGCGCGCGGAGATCGACGAAGTGCTGGGCCCGGCGAGACAAGAAGCGCGCGCGCCGACGTACGAGGAGATCACGAAGCTTGAACTCACGCGCCTGTGCCTCGCGGAGGCGTTGCGTCTGTACCCTGAGCCGCCCATCCTGATCCGGCGGTGCCTGGAGGACGTGCCCCTGCCGAGAGGCGCGGGCGAGAGCGAGGTGACGCTCATCAAGGGCATGGACGTGTTCATCTCCGTGTGGAACCTGCACAGGCACCCCGACTGCTGGGAGGAGCCGCTCAAGTTCGACCCCAAGCGGTTCAAGCGGCCGTTCCAAAACCCCGGCGTGAAGGACTGGGCCGGGTACGACCCGACGCTGCTCTCCCCGAACGCGCTGTACCCGAACGAAGTGGCGAGCGACTTTGCGTTCATCCCTTTCGGCGCCGGCGCGCGAAAGTGCATCGGCGACCAATTCGCGATGCTGGAGGCCACCTCCTGCCTGTCCATGACGCTGCAGCGGTACGAGTTCGAGCTGGACAAGGACGCAGCGGACGTCGGGATGGAGATGGGCGCCACCATCCACACCGCGGGGGGACTACCCATGAAGGTCAGGAGGAGGCCCGCCGCCGCGAGCGCGCGGTGAGACGCGCGAGGAGCGCTTAAGGTACGCGTACGTGAAAAACAGAAAGCGAGAGAGCGAGCGCGGCGAAGTCGACGACGACACCTGACGCGTATTCGTATTCGATATCACGAGAGCGCCGAAAAACGCGTCTTTTAATCACAATTAATACGTGTCGATCTCCGGCGTGTCGTCCGGGACGTAGTCATCCTCCGTCTCCTTCAAAAAGTCCTCGTGCAGCGCCGGCCCCCGCCCCTCCTTGCTCCTCGCCGCGGCGTCCTGCTCCCACTGGAGGCACACGGTCTCCCAGTCGGGCAGCGACTCCGCGCTCTCCACGAAGAGCTCGCCCTCGCGAATCACCAGCACGCCCCCCGGGTTCTCCCGCGCGCCTCGCACCTCCGCCACAGAGCACGCGCCCTGGTTGTCCAGCACCACCACCGGCCTGGAAAAGTCCAGGCGACGGTCGAACGCGTGCGCCTCGTCCAAAGGCGCGTCCGCCGCCACCAGGTACACCTTCGTCGTTCGCTCGACAAGCGTGTTGTACTCCGTCGGCCCGTCTCGCGACACGTGCTTCTCCTGCTGCTTGAGTTCGCGCTCGGTCCACGCCACCTCGTGGTAGTACCCCGGCGGGACGGACAAGATCGCGCTCGCGTCGACGCGCCGCGCCTCGCCGGCGAAGTTCCCGTCCTCGCGGCGAAACGCCACCATCGCGTCCCGCAGGTCCAACCGGCCGTCGTTCGTGATCGTCACCAGATAGTCGCACCCGTGCAGACGCAGCGGCTTGTAACTGTTGAAGTCCTTCGGTAACCCGAGAGGCACGAGTTCTTTGAAGTCGTCCGAGTCCGAGTCGTCGGCGGTCTCGAGCGAGGTCTCTTCGGCGCCTGCGTCGCCGTACTCGAGCCGCCGCGTCCTGGTCGCTTCTGACAAATCCGGAAAGTCCCTCGGCGTGACGGGCGGGTCGTTCGGGCTCTGGCGGTCCAGGCCCATCTCGCGGGCGAGGTCCTCCTTGGACCAAGAGCCGTCCACGAAGCTGAGGTACCCCGCGGAGCGCGAGAAAAACTCGCCCTGGCCGGTGACGTCGCCGGCGTCCGACGGTAAAAACCCTTCCATCCCGGGCACGTCTTCGAACCCGGGAGCGGACATCGGCTCGTCGACGAACGCCGTCGGGTTCACCAAGTCGCGGCTCGGCTCGAACGCGCCGTCGTCCTCGCGGCTCGGCCGGCGACGCAGGCCGTCCCGCGAGTCCGCCCACTCGAAGTCGTCCAGCTCGGGGGCGGGGCGGAAGTACGCGTCGGCGTCGTCGGCGTCGTCGGCGTCGTCCGCGGCGGCTCGGCGGAAATCGGAAGACGACGCTTCCGCGGCGTCGTCCGCGTCGTCGTCCGCGTCGTCCGCCGCGTCCGATTCTGCCTCGGATCGACCCGCGGCGGCGTCGTCGCGCGCGTCGTCGTCCGCCGCGGTTTCCGAAGAAAAAGCGCCGATCGTCTCGCCGAAATCGCTCGCCTCCGCGACGGCTTCGGCGGTGTCGGCGTTTCGCGGAACGCGAGCGGCGTCGCGCGAAGCGGTCGCCGAATCCGTATCGTTCTCCTCCTCGGCGAAGCGCGCGTCGGCGGCGCGCGCGGCTTCAGCGCCGCCCGTCGTGCCCGCCGACACGGGCGCGTTGGCGTCCGCGGGTTTGCGGCCGAGCAGGGTCAGGAAGTCGCAGTCGCGCGTGAGCGCGGCTTTCAGCCCCGGCGGCGCGGGCGTGGACTTGGCCACGCCCACCACCGCGCGAATCGCCGCCTCCACCGCGACGGGCGCGCCGCCCTCGCGCGACTGCGCGAAGGCGCTGCCGGCGGCGGCGGCGAGCGCGCCGAGCGTGTAGTAGGCGTTGCGCTCGGGCACCCACAGAAACACCGCCGGCGTCCCGAGTTCGAGCGCGTCCACGACCCAGCACACCTTCCAGGACCGGCCCAGCGCGGTCAACGAGGCGTGCGACGCGCGGGTCACGATGCCGTAGCGCTCCATGGCGTCCACCCACTCGGCTTTCGCCCAACCGTCCGTCTCCGCCTCCTCCACCGCCGCCGCGTCGCCGGCGCGCGCCGCCGCCGCCGCCACCACCGAGCGCGACACCGCGCCCGCCGGGCCGTGGAAGTCGTACCCCAAGCCGAACTCGGCGTGCATCTGCGCGGCGTCGACGCCCAAGCCGAGGCACCAGCGCGCCAGGGCGCTGCGCGGCGCGTCGTACGCGCTCGCCAGCGCCTCGCGCTCCCGGAGCGCGCGAGCCGCCTCCGCCTCGGCGGCGGCGGAGGAGGCTTTTCCGTCGGGCGCGCCTCCGCCCGGGGATCCGCCCGCGTCGCCCTCCTTCCGGGCGTCGCCCTTTCCGGCGCTTCGCGCGGCGAGCACGCCCGCGGCTCGGTCGGCGGCGTCCTGTGCGGCGCGCGGCGCGGCGCGGGCGGCCGCCTCCGCGTCGCAGGCGACGAGGTACTGCTCCTCGAAGCCCTTCTTGACGCGGCAGAGCGCGGCGAGCGCGGCGTCCACCCCCCCGGGAGCCTTTTCGGCTTTCGCGTCGGCGACGCCGGCTTTGACGTCGTTCACGGAGAAGAACTTGCGCCAGCCCGGGACGTAGAGCAGCGCCACGCCGTTGGGTGCCCAGCACGCGCGGAAGCCGCGCATGCCCGGCAGCGTGCTGAAGGTGTCGAGCAGCCGCACGTCGGCGCGCCGCGCGGCGGCTTCCCAATCCTCCTTGCGCCACGCGCTGCTGCCCTTGAGCGAGACGTCCGCGATCGCGGACGCCGCCTTGACGATCTTGCGCCCGTCCGTGGACGAGGGCGTGGTGAACGTCCACGCCAAGCCGGTCAGCGCGTGGAGCTCCACCGGGTCCCAGCCCACGCCCGCGCTGTCCAGCGGGAACACGCCGGTGAAGCGCGCCGAAGCCGACCCGGGGGCGGCGGCGGAGACGCGCGCGGAGACGTCGCGGCGCGCGCGCGCGCGGAACGAGGCGCCGCGCGTCGCGTCCGAGGACGCGCGCGGGAGCGAGGACTCGCGAAACGCACGCGGCGCGGACGCGCGTCCGGCAGCGGCGGCGACGCGCCCGCGCGTCGGCCCGGCCGAGGATGGCGCGGCGCGACCCGCCGACGTGCGCTCGGGCGCCCATCCGGCTCGGAAGTGGGCGCGCGTCGGCGCGCGCCGCGTGCCGATAAGCGCGGCGTGCGTCTGCGCGGCGGACGCGGACATGACGGCCCGCGAGGAGACGGAGGCACGCGAAGGTGTGCGCGGTGGCAATGCGCGGGAACCTTTGGTGAAGAGGGCCGCGTCGCCGAGCTGAGCCGATGCGTCGTCGTACGCGTCGTCGGGGTCGGAGCCGCCGCCTCCAGGGCTAGGTTTCGCTTTTTCGCGGGCGAAAAATTGAGTGCTTGCACATTGCAATCAGTCTGGAACAAATGCACGGGGAAAAAGGCGCACAAGTCGTAGTGCCAAAAGCGCGTCTGCATTTATCGGGGCGCGGTCTTGTGGCGCTGAACTCACATCGGCTACGGCACCCGTACCGCTGCGCGCCTTGTGGGACACGAACCTCCGCGCTCGCGATGCTCCGAGCGGTAGCGACGCGCGCGCTCGTATCGGTGTCCTTCCCGGCTCGTCCAGCCGCGCGCGGCTCGCGCGGCCAACGCGTCGCGTCGCTCGGCGCGCCGCGAGCCCTCGCGCCTCGCCTCGTCGGCGGTGCGCGCCGCTTCGCGCCGGGTCCGTCGCCTCAGCCACCGGCGGTCGGCGCGCCGCGGCGGGGCGCGTTCGCGGCGACCCCCTCGAGTTCGCGCGCGTCGGCGACCGACGCGCGCGACGCGGACGCGTTCGAGTATTCCGGCCGGTCGTCCGTGTACGGCGACCCGGCGCTGTACGAGCTCGCGTTCGGATTTCGGGATTTCGACGCCGAGGCGGCTTTCCTGGCGTGGCTGTGCCGCGCGCACGGCTCGGGCGCGATGCGCTCGGTGCTGGAGCTGGGCGCGGGCCCGGCGTGGCACAGCGTGAGCTGCGTGACGACGCAGGGACCGTGCGTGGCGGTCGCGCTGGACAACGCGCCCGCGATGCTCGAACGCGCTTCTCGTCGCGCGCGCGACGCCGGGTGCGAAGGGAGCGTCGCCGTCGTGCGCGGGGACATGACCGCGTTCGACGCCGACGCGATGAAGGCCGCGGCGCGCGCGTTGGTTCCGCTCGCCTCGAATCGCGCGGACGCGGGCGACTCGTCGAACGCGTCGACCGAAAAACACGAAAACGACGCGTCGTCGTTTCCCGGCTTCGACGCGGTGACCGTCCTGCTCGGCACCGCCGCGCACTTGACGACGCTGGAGGAGGCGGAGGCGTGCCTCCGCGCGGCGGCGGCGGCGGCGGCGCCGCGCGGGCTCGTCGTCCTTGAGCTCGAGCACCCGTTCGACCTGTTCGACGGCCAGCTCATGCACGCGCACGGCGACGCCTGGGACCGCGAGATCGAGGGCGGGAACGGCGCGAAGGTGCTCGTCGAGTGGGGGCGGGAAGGCGACGCGTTCGACGTCGAGACGCAAATCGTCGAGCGCACGGTGGGGATCAACGTGGTTGACGAAACCGGCCGACCGCCGCGAGACGCGACGTCGGCGTTCGCGCCGGTGGAGGAGACGGTGCGGTGCCGGGTGTTCACCGCGCCGGAGATCGCGTTGCTCGGGAAACTCGCCGGCTTAGAGGTGGTCGCGACGTTCGGGGACATGGACGAAACCGTGCCGCTGACGCACGAGGACGCGAACAACATGGTCATCGCGCTGCGACGAACGCGGACGAACGCCGATTAGGCGCGAGCGCGTATTTTTATTTATCATGGAGAGCGAGGCGCGATCTCGGTGAAAATCGCGAACGTCGCGTCGACGCCGGCTTTGACGTCAGTAAAGTGACGTTCCGTCGGCTTTGACGTCGGGGAAGGTTTTCGTCCGTCGTCGTCAGACCGAACGCTCGTTTCATCGAGCGCGCGCCCGATCGCGCGTCGTTCACCCGGTACGTTTCACGAAGCGAACCTGGCGAAGAGCCGCTCGGTGGCCTCGCGCGTCTCCGCGACTTTGCTCGCGTCCCGCCGCAGCCGCTCGAGCCGCGCGAGCGCGCTCCGCAGCGCCACGAGCGCTTCAGGGCCGTCCATGTCCAGCTCGATGTCGGTCGACCGCAAACCCGCACGCAGCGCCTCCGCGCTTTTCTCCCCCAGCGCCGCGAAACCGTGCTCCGCCGCCGCGCGTTCCGCCTCTGCCAACTCCACACGCGGGCGCCTCGCTCTTTTTTTTTCTCTTCCCGAAGCGTCGCAGGCGCTCCGGCGACGCGCGAACGCCTCAGCCGTCGTCTCGGCGCGCGCGAGCGCGGCGTCCAGGGCCTCGAACGCGGCTTGCCTTTCCCGCGGCGACGCGTCGCCGGCGACGCCGTCGCGCGCGCCGAAGCACACGCGCAACCGGTCGCCGCCGCCCAACGCGCCGGCGAGCAGTTTCGTGACGTTGGAGTCCCGGAACGGCACGTGGCGCGCGGTCGCGCCGCCGTCGCAAAGCGCGTCGGCGACGCGGAAGAACGCCTTCACGGCGGCGTCCTCGGGGACGGTCCGCGTCGCGGGGTCGCGATTCGCGCCCGCGATGTCGCATACCTGCACCGACGCGCGCGTCTCGACGCGCGGCGTTGCGTCGGTTGCGTCGTCGGCGTCGAAGCGCCTCGCGCGGACGTCGAACCGCGCGAGGACGTGCGCGCGCGGCGACGACGCAGACGGCGGCGTTTTTTTCGCGGTCGACGTCTCGGACGACCGGTCCGAGAGAGCGCCTGACCTAAAAGTCTCCGCTTGTTCCAAGCGCGCCACGCCTCGAAACGCGCGCGCCAGGCACGCGCGACACCGCTCGAGCGTGTCCACGACCACCTCGATCGCGCCCTCGGCGAAGAAGGCGTTTTTTTTTTCGGGAACCGCGCCGGCGTCTTCCCGCACGCGTACGATCAAAGGGCGCGACGCGTCCGTTTTGAAATACGCCGCCGCCGCGGACGCGGCGCCCCCCCCCCGCCCACCGCGGAGAACCCCGCGAGGATGGACCGCGTCGTTCGCGGCGTCCGCGTCGGTCGCGCGCGTCGTCGCGACCCGCTCGTCGTCGAAACCCGCCGCTAACGCGTCCCGCAGCGCTTCGCGCGTCTTCGCTCGAGCCGAGCCGGCGAGCCCGAACGGCTGCGCCCCTCGCGCGCCGCCGGCGGGCACTACGAGGTCCGCCAGAACCTGGAGGGTCACCACGAACTCGACGCGGTCCCCGGGCGACGCCGCGGCTTTCGCGAGGGCCATCTCGCGAAAAAGCGAATCGGCGACCAGTCCCGCGAACCCCAGGTCCCCGGGGACGGCGTCGTCCCCGGGGACGGCGTCCCCGCGGGGACGAGGAGGCCGAGACGCGCGAGTTCCCCGCGCGACGCGCGAGACGCCGGCGCGGTTCCCGAAAAACACAAAGGCGCTCCCGACGCCGTCGCGCACCGCGGCGCGCGCGTCGCGCGCGACGTCGAAACCACCTTCGTCCGCCGCCAGCTCGGCCGCGGCGGTCAGTGCCGTTTTAGTCTGGTCGCCGCTCGTCGACGACGGAAGAAAAAAGTCAACGGCGGCGTCGAAGCGTCTGGTCTTGCGGATCGTCGTCTTCGGACGCGTCGTGACGAGCTCGACCGCGCCGCGCGTCCGTTTCGTCGTCGTGGCGAACCGCAAGGTCCGCTCCTTCCCGGGCGCGTCCGCGGGCACCGCGCGCAGGATCGCGAACGCCGCGTGCGCCGGCTCGGAAGCGCGCTCGCGGCCGTCGCCGGCCGTCGTCCCGCGTCGCGCTCGGTGCCCACCGTCGTCGCCCTCGCTCTCCGACGTCGAGGCGACGAACGCGCCAGGCGGTCGGTCCGCCGGCGGACGCGTGGCGTCGGCCGCGCCCGCGCCGGGGGCGGGTCTCGCCGCCGAGCGGTTCACGTCGTTCAGCGCGTCCGGCCGGTCGCGCGAGACGTCCTCGGACGACGCGAACGGCTTAGAGCGCGTGTCGGATGGAACGACGAAGTTCTCATCCGTCGGCTCATCCGACACGCCGACCCCGCCGGGGCGCGCGGCGCGTCTCCTGCTCGCCATCTTGAGACGCGCCAGACGCTCGCGTAGACCCGCGCTCGCGTCGGGCGGCTCCATGCCTCCGCTCAGGGCGCGTGCTCTCGTGTGTTGGGACGCGGTTCAAAAGACTTCTTGACGTTTACAAACAACACGAAACGGACAGACGGAAAAGAATGTTTCGAATCAGTCCGCGAAAACAGGATTTTGATGATGGGAATAAAAGTCGCGCCGGCCGAACGCGTCGGGACAAAGTGCTAGGTCGATCCTCGGGACCCTCTCCAATTCCGCGTGCACGACGCATCCCCCCGGCGGTATCATCACAAACTTTGAAACATCTCTTCTTACAACTTCTCGTTTTTTATGAAGTACGGCGGTAGTTGCCGTCTGCGTCGAAGTTACTGATCAAGGTATTTCGATTCCTAGCTTGTCGGCCTTGTCGAACGCCGCGTTCTTCTTCTCCTCCGCGTCGTCCATGCCCTTCTTGCACTCCTCGCCCTCCGGGCCGGAGTAGTCAGCATCATCCGCTCCCTCAGTTCTCCCGTTCCTCGTGAGTGCCGCGCAATACCACTTTTGCTCAGCGACTTTCCACGCTTCCGCGGCGGCGACAACATCGTTCGCCGCGTCAAAGGCGGCGGCGGCCTCGCTCGCTTCGCGCGCGGCCTGCACGTTGACCAACCACATCTCCGCGTTTCGCTGTGGGATCGGCGCCATCCTGGCTTCTATGTTCGCACGCATCTCGCGTTTCTGCGCTGCGTAGCGCGCGGAGGCACCGCCGCTTTCTTCCCCGTAGTCTTCGAGCTCCGCGAGCGCGCGCTCGTAATGCCAGTACGCGCCGTCACGCCCGAGGGCGACGGCGCGCCAGTCAGGAGCGATGTGAACGACATGGTCGGATGGAAAGCCGTGCTCGCAAAGCACGCCCTCGTTGAAGAACGACATGGCTTTGTCAAGGTGGGGAAGATGTTCACGTCCCGCCTTGTCGTAATTGTTGGCGTTATTGTATTGATCCCTGAATTGTCCCAGATATACAGATTTGCCCGCCTTCGTTTCGTCAAGGTCGTACTTCCAGAGGCTGTACAGATATTCGGGTGCGGTCGTGGGCAGTTCCCTGGGATCCGCGCTGGGATCCGCCTGATCGACGCGGCTGACGAAAACTTGCGCGCCGTTCGTCTCCGTGCCGTCACCATCGGGTTCCGGGTTCCAAAGCTCCTTGTACAGGAGGTCCCAAAACTCGGGTTGCGCGGGTTCGTCCTTCGCGGGTTGCGGAAACCCTTTCGCGAAATTTAACTCCGATTTCGGCGTCGCGGGGGATTCAGGAGGGAGAGGCACGGAAGCTTCCAGCATACCGCGCAGACGCGCGACGAGCGCGGATCGCCGCGCGGATGCCTCGATAAAACCTTGTACGGACTCCATGTTTCTTCGAGGTGCCCGGTCGTTCCTGCTCGTGACAGGCCGCGCGGGAGAGGTGTGACTCCCAAAACGGGAAATCCGATTGACAACGACACCGGTTTCATCGGAATCGTGGCTTTTTGCGTTCACCCAAAGTTTTCCGACCCAAGCACCCAGCCTCCACGATCGCACCCCGCCGTTCGAGACCGGCAGTGGCAACACCGACGCGCGCGTGGCGGCTGGCAGGAAACGCGCGGCGCACGATCGCCACGCGTCATGCCCGCGCTCGTGAACGCGCTTCTCGCGGCGGGGACGTGCACCGCGGTCGCGGGTGCGCACGCGGACGCGTCAACACGTTTCCTCCTCCCCCGCTCGTCTCCCGTGGGGAGCCCCGAAACCGCCGCCGCCGCTCTCGCTGACAGCCTCGCCCTCCTCTCTTCCGTTCGCCGATCAGCGTTCCCCCACGACGACGTGGTGAACGCCGCCGCCGCCGCGGGCGCGGCGGGCAGCCTCGGTGTTCTCGCGGGGGTGTACCGCGTTCGACTGAACCGGTGTCGATGCACAAAGGCGGAACGCGCCGAGGTGAAACAGGGGGGCGCCTTGGCGATGCACTGCCGGCGATGCTTGAAGCGCACGAGCAAAGGCGTGCTCGTGTCGTTCCTCACCTCGCCTCTGTACGTCGCGGGCGCCGCCGTGGGCATGGCGCACTGCGCGCACGTCATCGGGACGCCGATGGTCAAGGGCGCGTGGAGGGTGCGCGCGAGTCGGCGATGACGCCTCGACGCGGCGGAAGCCGGATTGAAATGCAAAAAAACACACTCCCGAGACGCGCGTTTCAAATCCTCGCGCCTCGCCAGACCGCACGGCGCCGGCGCGCGGGAAGCCGGCGGACGCCGACCCGGCGGACACGCCGAACCGAGTGGACGCGGCGCGCTCGATGCCCTCGCGCGCCTCTCGAGGGGACGACGGCGTCGGCGCGCGCACGCCGGCCCGCGCGCCCGGGACGAGCGCCGACGAGGCGCTTCGAGCCACGACGAGCCAGGAACGCGCGCGCGCGGGCCTCGAGTCCATCCGCCGCGCGGACGCGGCCGTCGAGGCGGCGAGGGAGACGGCGCGCGCGCGCGCCGCCGAGCGCGCGAGCGCTCGCGCCGAGGCGGAGCGGTACGCCGCCGCCGCGGACGCGCTCGCGGAGGAGACCAGGGCGCGCGTCGCGGACGACTTCGCGCCGCTCGTCGGGGAGCTTTCTCGCGCGCGTTTTTTTCGGGACGAGGATGGCGATCCCGTCGCGTTCTCGCGCATCGCAGGAACCGCGGACGGCGCGAGCGACGCGCCCGCGACGCGGCCGGACGCGGACGAAGACGCCGACGCGCGGAGCGTCCATGCGCGCGCCGACGAGACGCGCGCGCGCGACGCGCCGCGCGTCGTCGACGGATCCGTCGACGGATCCGCCGAGGCGGTCGCCGAGACCGTCGCCCGAAAATCTTTGTCGGGCGACGCGGCGGACTCGGAACGAGAAAACGCCGGGGACGACGTCTCCGAACGCCTCTCGTCGCGGCGGCGGTGGAGCCCCGCGCGATTCTCCGTGGACGCGCTTCGACCGCCCTTCGAGGAGGCGGACGACGGCGATGAAGGCGCGCGCTCGGCGCGTCGCGCGCTCTCGATGCCCGGACGAACGAGCGCCGCGTCGGAGCGCGATGACGAAAACGAAAACGAAAACGAAAACGTTTCGCCGGCTGACGAGCCAAAGCCTTTGTTCGCGCCGCTAACGAGCGCGAAAAAGTCGCCGCGAACGTCGCGCGAGGGCGCCAAGAAACCCGCCGTCCCGCGGTTCGCGTCGAAAAGCGGTTCGTCCGACACCCAAAACCAAAATTACACGACGCGCGAGAGTCAGTCCGACCCCGCGCGTCGCCCGATCGCGTTCGTGGGCGCGACGGCGACGGGCGCGGCGATGTGCGCGCGCCTCCTGGACGCCGGGTTCCCCGTGGTTTTGGCGCCGCCCACGGCGTCCGGGTTTAAGGACGCGGCGGACGCACGCCGCGCGGCGACGCTCGCGAGGCACGGCGCGACGCTCGCGCGGTCGCCGAGGCACGCCGTCGAGCTCACCGTCTTGGGAACGGTCGAGAAGGAAGGCGCGTGCGCCGGGTTTCTGCCCCGGGCGTGGGCGCCCGGCGTGCGCGCGCGCGACCGCCGCGAGGCGGCCCGGCGGGGGCAGGCGCCGCCGGAGCCCACGCCCGTCCTCGCGCTTCGGCCCTGCGCCGAGGAGGAGGACGCGGAGGAGGTGGAGGAGGCGGGAGTTGGCTCGGCGCGGGGCACTCCCCCGCCGGGCGCGAAAACGCGAAACGCGCGACGGAATCGGAAGAGCTCTACGTTTGCCCAATTAGAGCAAACGTTACTCGAGCGTCTGGACGCGGCGGCGCGCGCGGCGTTGGAAGACGTCTTCGCGCCGCGCTCGCCGCGCGCCGCCGTCCGCGACCGCGCGTTCTTCGGGGGCGCGCTCTTGGTGCTGAACCTGAACGCCGCGACCGCGGCGGGCGCGGCTCGGAACACGCGCGTCCTCGTTTCCGTGCTCGGCGTCTCCTTCGCGCAGGCGGCGACGCGGGGCGACCCCGCGGACGCGGAGGACGGGAAGATGCGCGTCGCCGTCGCCGCCGCCGACTGTTTCGTCGTCGCCCGCGAGAAGAAGAGCGCCTCGGCGTCGAATGCATCGAGGCGCGACGGCGACGGGAGCGCTTCTTCTTCTTCCCGAGTGCCGTTCATGGGTGCGGCGTGCGCTTCACGCGGGAAGGACCGCGTGGCGTGCTTGTCCGAGCTCGGCCGCGTGCTGCGCGCGTTCGGCGACGGGAAGGACGTTTTCGCCGTCGGCGCGCGGCCCTCCGACGCCGCGGCGGGCGCCGGTTTCGGCGGCGAAGACGCATTTTTTTTCGCGGAGCGCGTTTCGGATTCCGACGACGACGACTCGGCTTCCGACGGCGAACGCGGCGACGGCGACGGTCCGGACGACGTTCCAAACGACGCGTCCGACTCGGGGTCCGACTCGGGTTCCAACTCGGGGTCCGACTCGGGGTCCGACGACCGCCTCGCGGACGCGCGCTTCGAGGGAAGGCGCTCCGAGGCGACGAAAAACCCCTCCGCGCGGCGGCGGTCGTCGGGGGCGTCGAACGCAAAAAACGAACCGAAACGTTCTCGGCGTTCCGACTTATCGGCGTCGCCGGCGGCGGCGGCGCGCGCGTGGCGCCTGGCGGACGCGCGCGCGACGGCACGCGCCAGGGAGCGGCACGCGGCGGCCACCGCCCCCATGCTCGAGCGGCTGGCGTCTCTCGAGCGCGAACTCGAGCGCGTCTCGGCGCGGGCGCGGAGCGAAGAAGCTTCTCTTAGAACGGAGCTCGAGACGTCCGACGTCGAACGCGCGTCTCTGCGCGCCGCGTTGAAAGACGCGGAGTCTCTGACGCAAAAAACCCTGGCGGTTTCGGAACGGCGGAACGCCGAGGCGTCGCGCGTGGTGGCGGCGGCGAACGCCGCCGCCGCCGCGGCGCGCGGGGACGCCACCGTCGCGGCGGAGCGGTACGAAGCGACGGAGCGCGAGCTCGGGGAAACCTTGGTGGCGCTGGAGGATGCGCGGCTCGAAAAGGAAAAGCACGCCGCCTCCGCGGCGCGCGCCGAAGCCGAGGCTCGCGCCGAGGCGGAGGCGGCGACGCGCGCGCTCACCGCCGAGCGTCTGGAGCTGCGGCGGGTCCTCGAACGGCGGGCGGAGGAGACGGACGCCGCCGCGCGCGCCGCCGCGCGCGCGGACG
>MDSV01097954.1_pt1 | contig 16803 bp, 13 predicted proteins | sample 810851 | NCBI WGS metagenome assembly MDSV01 (sample SAMN05326640, study PRJNA326480) | marine metagenome | isolation source: seawater | place: Atlantic Ocean: North East | collected 2012 | reverse complement strand
GCGCCCAGTGACGTGATTTTCGATTCGGCTTTCGACAAGGAAAATCAGTAACACCGAACCAGAGCGAAATCATGGCAACAAGAGTGGGAGTCATCGGAGCGGGTGGAATGCTTCAGTATCATGCGCCCGGCTTCCGGCAGGGTGGTGGTGAGTTGGTCGCAATTGCTGATGTAAATAAGGAGGCTGCACAGGCTTCTGCGGACGAGTGGAACGTTTCACAGGTGTTTGGAAATACCGAAGAGCTTCTCGATTCGGATATTGACGCGGTAAGCATTATCGTTCCGAACAAGTTTCATGCTCCGCTGGCTATTCAGGCTCTGGAGGCAGGCAAACACGTGTTCTGCGAAAAACCTCCCGCTCTCAACGCGGGAGAGGTTGAAGAGATGATTGCCGCGGCTGAAAAGTCCGGCAAGGTCCTGATGTTCAATTTCAACAACCGTGCCCGTCCGGAGTCCCAGGCTATGATGAAGCACATAGCGGATGGAACTGTAGGGCGAATTAACTCGGCACAGGCGCAGTGGATCCGGCGGACAGGAATACCAGGATTCGGAGGCTGGTTTACCACAAAGGAGCTGTCCGGTGGCGGCCCTGTTATCGACCTGCTCCACATGATCGATCTCGCTCTTTATTTCATGGGATACCCGGAGCCGGCTCATGTCCTCGGCCAGACTTTCGACGACTTTATTACGGATAAGGCCTTCAAGGGGCCGTGGGGGATTCCAGACAATGCTGATGGAAAAACTGATGTGGAGGCCGCCGCTCATGGGTTCGTGACCTTCAAGAGTGGACAGGTTCTCAGCTTACGGAACTCGTGGGCTGAGATGATAGAAAGAGAAGTCGTGTCCGTTGTCTTCCAGGGAAGCAGAGCGGGTGGCAGGGTCGAGCGTCTCTTTGGTAGCGACGGCTTGGACGACACCGCGATCGACACTTGTGAGCTTTACACACAGAAAGAGGGGAAGTCGGTCAATCAGAAGATCGAAACGGAACCATGTGAAGACATGGGGCGGATCGCTTCGGCAGCTAATTTCGTGGAAACCATCGAGGGTACGGCAGCTCCTCTTAATACTCCGCAGGAAGCCCTGAAGCTCATGCAGATCATCGACGCGCTCTACCAGTCGGCGGAGACTGGAGCTCCGGTAGCGCTTTAGGGCCTATCGAGGGCGCTTCTTTTTTCAGAACTTCACAAGTAACAGGACACGTAAAATGGCACTTAATAGAAAACTTCGAATGGGAATGGTTGGCGGTGGACGCGGTGCGTTCATCGGCGCGGTGCATCGCATGGCCGCCAATCTGGATGGGAAGATTGAATTAGTCGCGGGGGCGTTCTCCTCTGATCCCGAGAAATCAAAACTCAGCGGAGAGGATTTTTTCCTGTCACCGGATAGGGTCTACGGATCTTACGAGGAGATGGCAGAGAAAGAAGCAGCTCGGGAAGACCGGATCGATTTTGTCACTATTGTGGTGCAGAACCACCTTCATGTCGCTGTTGCGAAAACCTTCCTGGAGGCGGGGTTCAATGTCATATGTGACAAGCCCCTTTCGAGTAATCTTGAAGACGCCAAGGATCTACAGAAACTTGTGCACTCGAGCGGTAAGGTCTTTTGCCTGACTCATAATTACACGGGATATCCGATGGTGAAAGAGGCCCGGAGAATGGTCCAGGATGGAGAACTAGGCAGGCTTCTCAAGGTTGTAGCGGAATATCCACAAGGCTATGCGGTCGGAGATGTCGAGGGTGAAGGGCAGGGACAGATTTCGAACTGGCGGGCGGATCCGGCAATCGCGGGGTCGTCTAACTGTATGGGGGATATTGGTACTCATGCTCATAATCTCGTGCGCTATATCTGTGGAATCGAAGTCGATGAGCTGGCTGCTGAACTTTCGGCGTTTATCCCCGGTCGTGAACTCGATGATGATGGAAACTGCCTCGTGCGGTTTACCGATGGAGTGAAGGGTATTATCTACGCGTCGCAGATTTCGAATGGTGACGAAAACAATCTCAATATCCGGGCGTATGGAACGAAGGCCTCGATCGAGTGGCATCAGGAAGATCCTAACGAGTTGATCGTGAAGTACGCGAATGCCCCACGGAAAATATATCGTCGTGGTAACGAGTATCTGGGGGAGGCAGCATCGTCAAATTCCCGGACTCCTTTTGCGCACCCGGAGGGCTTCATCGAGGCTTTCGCCAACGTATATCTTGCGGCCGCAGCTGCTATTGCTGATCAGATTGAGGGAAACGACCCTCCTGCAGGAGGCTACGATTTCCCGACGGTTGACGATGGAGTTGCAGGTAATGCCTTTATCAAAGCGTGCGTGGACTCTTCCCGGAGCAATGCGGCTTGGACTAAGCTGGACCGTTAATCTCAGCAGGAGAGGGCTCTGGATTGCCGCAATGTAATTCCGTGATTGCGATCTTCAGTCGCAGTCTTCATGCTGATTGGAATTATTCAAATTACCATGAAGCAGCGACTATCAATCATTCTCCCAATCGCTTTGGCGGCGACTATGGTTCCCCTTGCGATCGGTCAGAAGGACGGTGAGTCCAAAGGAAAGAATGCCGATAAGATTGCGCCAAGTCTTCCAGAGAAGGCTTTCGCCGAGGCCAAGAAAGAGCGTAAGTTACTCGTTTTCTCGCGAACCACGGGTTTCCGTCATGGATCCATCGCAACCGGTCTCACTGCGATGAAGATGATGGGTGAGAAAACCGGTGCATTTGAAGCGATTCTAAGTGACGACTTGGATAATTTTGAGAGCGATAAGATCAATCAGTTTGATGCTATTCTCTTTCTCAACACCACGGGGGACCCTTTCATGGAGAAGGGAAAGCCGGACGCCAAGGCTCGGTCCGAGAGGCTACAGAAAAACCTGCAGGATTTTGTGAAAAGCGGAAAGGGTTTTGCGGGCTTCCACTCCGCGACAGACACCTTGAAGCCCGGTGGGGGAAAGACTCCGGAATATTCCAAGATGATCAATGGTGCGTTCGATGGGCACCCCTGGGGGGGAGGGAGTAATGTGACGATTGCGGTGGAAAAGGGACAGGAAAAGCACCCAATCGTCGCCCATCTCGGCGGCAAGAGCATGAGCTTCAAAGAAGAAATCTACCAACTCCGAGACCCCTACGATTCGAGCAAGGTGCAGATGTTGCTTCGGCTTGACTTGGAGAGAAGCGATAAGAAAAATCTGAAGCGCGCAGACCGTGACTACGGGGTGGCTTGGGTCCGGAAGTGGGGAGAGGGGCGTGTGTTTTACTGCTCTCTGGGACATAATGACGCAATGTACTGGCATCCAGAGGTCCTGAAGGTGTATTTGGGCGGGCTGCAATATGCTCTCGGGGACTATGATGTGCCCTCCAAGTAGGGTTTCTCGCCAATTTCAATCGCAGGACTAAGGTCCTCAAACGCTCGAGGCTTTATGGGGCCGGCCTCGTTCGGCCTCGCTGAGCCTTGCGGAAGCTTCATTTCGAGTGCTTTGTAAAAAGGGCGTGGTGGAGCCTGATTTCCTAAAGAAATTGCCCCTCGAATTAAGGCTTTGCCCCTGTTCTGGTGACCGTGTGGGATTTCTCAATCCGGGCTTGTGAAAAATTTCACAAAGGCCTTGTGAAAAATTTCACAAGGCCTTAGCTTCGGGCAGTTAAGCCCATGGCCAATTTCTTCCCGCGTTGGACGAACATTTTGCCGCTAAAAATAGCGGTGTGCCTAGGAGTTGCCGGTGCGAGTGTGGTTGTAGGGTTTACCTACTATGCCACGCCCAAAGCGCAACGGGTAGGATACATGCCTTCGCAGCCTATCCCGTATGACCACGCACTGCACGTGAACCAGCTGGGCATGGATTGCCGATATTGCCATAGCTTTGTCGAACACTCAGGGCATGCAAACGTTCCCTCGGCGAGCACTTGCTGGAACTGTCACCAGCACGTCCGGAAGGACAGCGATAAGCTGCAGCCTCTGCGACGGGCATTCGACAAGGACTACGAGCATTACGATGGAGAACCGATCAAGTGGGTGCGGATCCATCAGAGTCCGGACTACGTGTTCTTTAATCACTCGGCTCACGTCAACCGGGGAGTCTCCTGTGAATCTTGTCATGGCAAGGTGAATGAGATGAAAGTGGTCTATCAGGCTGAGGCGCACTCCATGGGCTGGTGTCTTGATTGTCACCGGAACCCGGAAAAGCACCTTCGCCCCCTCGAGGAGGTATATAACCTTGATTACGACGCAGAGGATTGGCTGGCAGAGAACAAAATGGTTCATCCAGAGACGGGGAAACAACTAAAGAGCCAGAAGGATCTCGGGCTTTACCTCAAGGAGCATTGGAACATCAAGGCCAAGGAGAGCTGTTGGACCTGCCACCGTTGAAACATGAGTAAGCGTGTTTTCCATCACCCAGAAGCGCCTTCCGATGATTCGGGAGTTGCTTCTTGGCGTAGTGTGGGAGAGCTGGAGAGTACTCCCTCCTTCAGGGCGCATATTGAGCGTGAGTTTCCCGAAGGGTCCGGCCATCTGAGCGAAGAAGATCAGAAGGCCACGCGGAGAAGTTTTATGAAGCTGATGGGCGCATCCTCAGCTTTGAGCGGGCTCACCCTTGTTTCATGCCGTCGGCCCGAATCCTACATTGTCCCCTACAAGAAGGCTCCCGAATGGGTAATTCCCGGCAAGCCGTTGTATTATGCGTCAACCCGTCCCCGAGCAGAAGGATCGGTCCCGCTGGTGGTCACAACGTATGAGGGGCGTCCGACCACCCTTGCCCCAAACGGTGAACACAATGATGGGTGCGGTGCAGACGCGCTAACTCATGCCTCGGTTCTCAACCTTTATGATCCAAAGCGATCAAGGAATTTTCTCCGGAAAGGAAAAAAGTCCTCGCAGAGGGAATTCGAGCAGGTTTTGGGATCTCTTGCCCGTGAAGGTGCCAAGTTGGCGGTCCTTGTCGGCGAGGATGACAGCCCTACCCGAAATCGCTTGAAAGGGGAGATTGAACAAGCCTACCCGGGATCCAAATTTTACAGCTATGAGGCCTTGTGTGGAAAAGCGAGGCGTGAGGTCCAAGACCAAGTATTTGGAAAGGGCACTCGCACATCAGTAGACTTTTCAAAGGCTGATCGAATTCTTTCCCTCGACTGCGATTTCCTCGGTCTTGACGCGATCGGAAGTGCCTCTGATTTCTCCAGAAAAAGGCAGGGGGGTGGCGAAGATTACAGAGAGGATGTCGCGGCGGATGCCATGAACCGACTTTACATGATCGAGTCCGCTTTCAGCCTAACAGGAGGTATGGCGGACCACCGGATGCGGGCGAAACCCAGCCAGATGACGGCGGTAGCGGCTCAAGTAGCGAGTGAGCTTGGAGTGCAGGTGACCGGCTACGAATCTGGAAAACTTTCAAGTGAGGAGAAGGCGAAGTTATTGGGAAGTGCAGAAAATTTTGATTCATGGATCAGAGAGTGCGTTGCAGATTTGAAGGCGCATCAGGGTAAGGCGGTCGTTCTCGCCGGGAGCAGACACAGTGAGGAGCTCCAACGGATCGTCATCGCCATCAATAACGAAATAGGGTCTTACGGGGGACCTATGGTGGTCTACGAAACAGGCCGTGCCGAATTTGGGACTATTGATGATTTTGAGACGGACGTTGATGAGGAGACATCTGTAGTTCTTTTGGGCCCGGCTAACCCGCTCTTTGATCGTCCCGGTGAGCGTTTCAGGAGGGTGCTGAAAAAGGCCAAGGTGAGTATTCATCTGGGTGTGAGAACCGATGCTACCGCATTGGGGTGTGACTGGCATATTCCTGCAGCCCACTATCTTGAGAGCTGGGGTGATACCAGAACGGCCAGTGGAACGTATTCCTTAACCCAGCCCATGATCCTGCCTCTATATGGAGGGTTTTCAGAACTTGAAGTTCTGTCGCAGCTTCTGAGTTGGAGAGAATTTGACTGGGACAGTCTGGATGCCGAGGATTCAGAAGAGCCGGTCGTCTCTCCCACTCTGATTGCCGGAGAGGGGATGGGCGGGGAGCCATCGCCGGCCCTCGCTGAGGTGAGGAAGACATTTTCCCTGCCAGAAAATGCCAACGATGATGGCGACGTGGCATGGAAAGAAGCTCTTAAGAACGGCTATCTCCAGAGCAGCTCTTACCAGACTGTTGATGCAGACAATGCCAAGGATCCTGCACCTAGCGTGACTAGGCCCTCCTGGAAAGGCATCGAAATCAACTTCCTCCCAGATGCCTCGGTCTGGGATGGCCGCTACATAGACAACGGATGGCTTCAAGAGGCTCCTGATCCAATTTCGAAGCTCTCGTGGGACAATGCTGCTTTGGTGTCTCCAAAAACCGCCAAGGAGCTCGGCGTCTATGAATCGGTCGAGCAGCTTGAGCCAGAAACCGATATTCCCGTTCTCGGCAAGGTCAAAAACGCTCCTCAGCCTTCTATCGGAGAGGGTAAAGGGGCGAGGGCGCCAATGGTTCTCATCAAGACTCAGTCTGGGCGAATGGAGGTTCCCGTTTTGGTTGCCTTCGGTCATGCAGATGACTGTATTTCTGTCGCTTTGGGCTATGGTCAGGGTGCTTCAGATGGTCGGGATGGGGTTCGGGTTGCCCGCGATGATGACCCTCTGGCTCCAGTCAGTGCGGTAGGACTAAACACAGGATTTAATGCAAACCAGTTGAGGGGAGACGCGTCGTTCAGTATCGAGGCGGCGTCGGTCACCAAGCTTCAAGAACGATATCCTGTCGCGCTTGTTCAGGAGCATAATGCAATGAACGGGCGAGCCCTTGCCCGGGAGATTTCTACCAACGATGTGGAGCATCATGGGCACAAGGTGTCTTTCGAAGAACAGGTCGCCAAGGTTCGGGAGCAAGGTCCGGTCGACTCCCACGCACCTGAGAATATATCACTCTACAAACGTCGTGGATCCACGACGTGGGAAGGCGACAAAGACAAACAGGACGATCTCATCAGTGACAAGATTCACCAGTGGGGTATGACAATTGATCTCAATACCTGTGTGGGATGCAACGCCTGCCTGATTGCTTGTCAGGCTGAAAACAATATTCCAATCGTCGGTAAAGAACAGGTGGCCATGGGCCGGGAAATGCACTGGGTGCGGATGGATCGCTATTATGCGGCCCCCATGACGGAGATGGATGAAAAAACCCACAAGAAGGTGCCGACTCCGGACTGGGTGCAGCAGAACCCAGAGATGATTCCCCAGCCGGTATCCTGCGTGCAGTGCGAGAATGCTCCATGTGAAACCGTGTGTCCGGTAAACGCCACGGTGCACAGTGAGGAGGGTCTTAATACGATGGCCTACAACCGGTGTATCGGAACCCGCTATTGTGCGAACAACTGTCCCTACAAGGCGAGGCGGTTTAATTATTTCGACTACAACAAGCGGAACCCCGTCATAGCTAACAATCTCTACAAGGGACCGTTCGGTGAGAAGCAGGTTGGAGAAGCTCCTCACCTGCAGCGTAATCCGAATGTGTCGGTCCGGATGCGGGGAGTGATGGAAAAGTGCACCTACTGTGTACAGCGGCTTGAGAGCGCCAAAATCAAGCAGAAGCAGATCGGCCGAATGAAAACCTTGCAGGCAGGGCAGAAGTCCACCGAGGTGCAGATCAAACCGGAGGACCTGAGAGTGAAGGCGGATTCAATCAAGGTGGCCTGTCAGGCTGCCTGCGAGGCAAATTCGGTGAGTTTTGGAAACCTTCTCGACAAGGAGGATGCCCAAGTTTGGAGGGCTAAATACAAGGGGGAGAAGAAAACCAAGAGTGGAGCTTTCGAACTCGTTCACAATCCTCGGAACTACGACGTCCTCCAGTATATCGGAACAGCGCCAAGGACCAGTTACCTGGCCCGGGTCAAGAATCCAAATCCGGCCATGCCAGATGCCGTTTATCGCGGCCTGGCAACAATTAACACCGCCTGAAATCCACATTTGACTCTAGAGCATGGCAGACACCGCCACAAAGACCACGAGTGAGACGACCGCACCAAGGGAGGTGAAGATCCCGGTGTTGGAGCGCGAGACGCTCGTGCTCAACAAGCGGTCCTACCATTGGATTACAGAGCGGGTGTGTGGTGTGATCGAAAATAAGCAGCCTGCCTTCTGGTGGCAGTTGTTTATCCCCTGTGCCATCATGGCAGCGATCGGGGTGGGAGGAGGACTTATTTATCTCGTCAGTACCGGAGTAGGAGTCTGGGGTAACACCAATCGCGTAATGTGGGGTTGGCCGATCGTGAATTTCGTGTTCTGGATCGGGATCGGTCATGCCGGCACCCTGATCTCCGCGATCCTTTTCCTGACACGGCAGAACTGGCGGACATCTATTAATCGCGCAGCAGAGGCAATGACGATTTTCGCGGTTATCTGCGCGGGTATTTTTCCAGCTTTCCACGTGGGACGGGTGTGGATGGCGTGGTATCTTGCTCCAATTCCAAACGCGAACGCGATCTGGCAGAACTTCAAGTCCCCGTTGCTCTGGGACGTGTTTGCGGTTTCCACGTATTTCACGGTATCTTTGATCTTTTGGTTTCTGGGCATGGTTCCGGATCTGGCCACGATCAGGGATCGCTGTAAGAGGGGGCTGAAAAAGTTTCTCTATGGTTTATTCTCCCTAGGGTGGAGGGGAAGTAATCGCCACTGGAGTCACTATGAGATGACGTATCTCCTTCTTGCGGCTCTTTCGACGCCCCTTGTCCTTTCGGTTCACTCCGTGGTGAGTTTTGACTTTGCCACCTCGGTGGTGCCAGGATGGCACACCACGATCTTTCCTCCTTATTTCGTGGCAGGAGCTATTTTTGGAGGTTTTGCGATGGTGTTGACGATCATGATTCCCGCCAGGTTCATCTATGGGCTGGGGGACATGATCACGATGAAGCACATCGACAACATGGCGAAGATCATTCTGCTGACCGGGACAATCGTGGGCTACGCCTACCTGATGGAGCTCTTCGTAGCCTTCTACTCCGGGGCCTCGTATGAAATGGCAGCCTTCACCTACCGGATCACCGGTCCTTACTGGTGGGCGTATGTAGCAATGATGAGCTGCAACGTATTGTCTCCTCAACTTTTCTGGTTCCGGTGGTGCCGGGAAAACCTCTGGGTCGTGATGGGAGTGTGTATGGCGGTAAACGCAGGGATGTGGTTCGAGCGCTTCGTCATCATCGTGACAACTCTGGCTCGTGACTTCATGCCAGCAAACTGGAAGTATTATAATCCCAGCTGGGTAGACATCATTCTTTTCCTCGGAACAATCGGACTATTTACTTCGCTCTTCCTCCTCTTCCTCAGGTTTTTACCCTGCATCAATATTGCTGAGGTGAAGTGGGCCAAAAAGGAGAGTGATGTGCTTCACGACGACAAACAGGCACATCCGGATGAAGGAACGGTAGTGGAAGCTGCCTATCAGCAGGAAGTTGAGAAAGGAACCGCTGAAATCTGATGAGCAGTTCTGTCAAACGCGTCTACGGCTACCTCGCTGAGTTCGAAAGTGCCTCTGCCCTTTATAAGGCTGCGGAAAAAGTGCGTGATGCCGGGTTCCGTAAATGGGACTGCTACACACCGTATCCAGTCCACGGTCTGGACGACGCGATGGGCATTAAGAGATCAATCCTGCCCTATTTTGTCTTCTTCGGAGGGCTCACCGGTCTGACAACGGCCTTTATCCTTTCCTATGTGACTCAGGTGGGGATTTATCCGACTGTAGTACAAGGAAAGCCGGCCAATATTTTCACGGTTCCCGCATTTTTCCCGATCATGTTTGAGCTCACAGTGCTTTTCTCGGGGTTCACCACGCTCTTTGGTTTTCTGGGTCTGACTCAGCTACCCCGCTGGAATCATCCTATATTCGCGAGTCGTCAGATTCATCGTGCAACCGATGACGGCTACTTTATCGAGATAGAGGCCCGGGATCCAAAGTTCTCCGCGGAGGGGACAAGAGGGTTTCTTGATGAAATTGGGGGAGGAAATATTGAACTGGTGGAGGACGACGGAACCTAGGCTGTAACCATGAAGTATTTCTTTCTTGCTCTTGCTGGGTTGATCACCCTCACGGTGGGTGTGTTCGGGTTGCGTGGTCAGAAGACCGTCAAAACGCCCATTGAGATTTTTCCGGATATGGATCGCATGGATTATGTGAAAAGTCAGAAGCCGAGCGACTTTTTTCACGATGGACAGGGAGCGCGGCTGCCAGTGCCGGGGACAGTCCCCCACTCCAGTGATGACGGGGTATTTCCCGTTGAGTTTGGGGAGGGAAGAACGGGTCATTACTACACGGGGGCCATCAATGACTACTTTGCGAGCGGGCTCCCACTTGAGGAGCTTGGACTAGTCGGTGACAAAGCGTCGGAAGACATGCAGGCGTTGTTAAGGCGCGGTCAGGACCGCTATGCAGTCTTCTGCGCGATCTGTCATGGGGCTTCGGGCGACGGAAACGGCACGATCAGCAATTATATGGCGGCAAAGATCGCGAACCTCCATGAGCCTCGATTTGCCAGTGGGGCGTATCCTGATGGAAAGCTGTATCACGTCATCACTTATGGACAGGGTTTGATGAGCGGGTATGGGGCAAGCATTCCGGTGCGGGACCGGTGGGCCATCGTGGCCTACGTCAGGGCTTTGCAGGATGCTAAGAAAGTGCCGGCCTCGCCGGCGACGGCCTCGGTCTCATCAGAAAATAAGGAAGAGGCAGGAGGGCCAAGCAACTAAACCGGTCATGGCGCATCATCTTGTTACATCCGCAGATATCCCAGAAGAGGGCGAAAGGCTGGAGGCTGGCAGGCTGAAGAAAATCAGGACAATCTGCCTGGCCGTAGCTGTAGGAGGTGGGCTCTTAAGCGCACCTGCTCTGTTTGGACTGTTCGGACAGGGCGTTCAGGGTTCATTCAGCTTCTCATGGCTCTATGGGTTCTTCTTTTTTGCGACCCTTGCCATGGGAGGTTGTTTCTGGACCTTGCTTCACAATGTGTCCAACTCGGGATGGGGTGTCTCCGTTCGGAGGGTCATGGAAAATGTGGGGTTCGTCTTTCCCTGGATGTTTATTCCGATGCTTCCTTTGCTCTTGCCTGAGGTTCAGAAGTTTCTCTTCGAATGGATGCCCAAGCACCGAGAGGCAGCAGAATATGCAGCGCAATACGGCGAGTCCGCCAAATATGGACTACACCATGGTCCCAAAACAGATCACCTCCTCTTTGTTAAGTATTGGTATCTGAATCTCGATTTTTGGTATGTTCGGATGATCGCCTATTTCCCGCTACTTGGGTTCGTTATCTATTTTCTTCGGAAGCTATCTGTTGACCAGGACAATGATCCTAATCCAGGGACAAGCCGTCTCAAGCGGGCACGGTGGCATTCTTGCTGGGGGGTGCCTGTGTTCGCCGTGGTCCTAACGTTCCTCGCGATCGACGTCGTCAAGACACTCGACTACAAATGGTTTTCTACCATGTGGGGGGTCTATGTCTTTGCAGGAAGCGCCCTGAATGCAATGGCAGTCATCATTCTCATAACTATTGCGCTGCGGCGGATGGGGTATCTCAAAAATGTCGTCGGTCCAGAGCATGACCACCTCATGGGGAAGCTTGTGTTCGCCTTCACAGTGTTCTGGGCTTACATCTCCTTCGACCAGTATTTCCTGTATTGGTATGCCAATATTACGGAGGAGACCCGCTACTTCATTCTTCGCAACACCGCGGGATGGAATTATGTCAGTATCGTCTTAGTATTCGGTCACTTCGTCGCTCCATTTCTCCTGCTCATCAGACAAGATCTTAAACGTCGGAATGGCTATATGATCGTGATCGCCTGCTACCTGCTGTTCATGCACATGATTGATCTTTATCATATGATAATGCCGGAACGTGGACCTTCGGTAACGAAAGTCCTCCACCCTGACAACCCTGACAGCTGGGCTCTTTGGCTCAATATGTCTGGTGTGGGTGACGTCGTGGCATTTATGACAGTGGGCTGTTTTTTCGTCTATATTCTCCTTCGTAACCTTGGGTCTGCGGCTCTCTACCCGCACCGAGATCCACGTATTCTAGAATCTGCGAACGTTCATAACTGATGGAATCTCAGCCGCAAAACCGTCCTGGTTCTTCGGAATCTCCTCAAAAGGGGGATGTGAATAACGGCCTTAAGCGGTTCTCGACTTTCTGGATGGGATGCATTCTCTTCGTGGCCTTCGGATTAGCCAGTCTCGTGCTGGGAATTGGATTCAACAAGCCAGCCGTCAACAACATCGATAAGGTGAACGCGAAACGGAGAGGAATGATCAAGAGGGAAGTCGATAAAGCCCATGCTGGAGCGCGCGAAAATGCGCTTCTGAGCTTCGAGCGGGTCGGTTCTCACTTTCTCAATACCGCGCCGGCGCCTGACGAGAAGCCGGAATTCGTCCTGCCCGGTTCTGCGACGCAGAAGAGAAAAGCGTCCGGAGGATCCGGAATTGTAGTTCCTGCCGACTTTCCGAAGGTTGATCCGGGCGCTCCGGTGGATGTAGCGGTGATGGAGAGAGGAAAGGCGACCTTCGCCATATGCTCAGCTTGTCATGGCCTTGAGGGAGAGGGGATGTATCACATCAACAAGACAGGTCCTCCTTTGGCCAATTCGGAGTGGGTCACCGGCCCGGTTGCTAATTTGATCGCCATTCAATTTCGTGGGCTGAGTGGGCCAATTGAGGTCAACGGCGAGAAGTATACTCCTGTGGCACCAATGGCGCCTCTGCCTTTGGACAACGATTCTATCGCCGCAGTCCTGACTTACATCAGGAACAGTTTTGGTAATAAGGCATCCCCGGTCACGCCGGAGCAGGTCGAAGCTATGAGAGGGGAGCTCGGTAAGCCGATGTTGAGCCCCGCAGATCTCATCCCTCCAACTGTGGCGGCTGGTTCAAATTAAGATCACGATTTCTCATGACCTCCGAGAGCAGCACCGGGACGCCAGATCAGAATGATCTGAAGCTACGGGCAAGTATTGACCGCTCCCTCCGCCACCCCGTGATGTTCTTTTTTGCGAGTGGGGCGGCTTGGCTGGCCGTTGCAATCATCCTCGGGTTCATTGCTTCCTACAAGAGCCACGACTCCGACTTTCTCTCCGGGATCGAGTTTTTGAACTACGGGCGAGCATATCCCGCACATACAAATCTTCTTTTTTACGGGTGGGGATGTCAGGCCGCCTTCGGACTGATCGTATGGCTCTTAGCGAGGTTGTCCCGCAGTGAGTGCCGAGCCACTGGAATTATCCTTACCGCCGGGCACCTTTGGAATTTCGGTGTCATGGCTGGAACGCTGGGCATTCTCTGCGGTTTCGGATCTGGAAAGCCTCTTATGGAGTTTCCACCCGCAATCTGGCCGGTCCTTCTTTTATCCTACGTCTTTATCACAGTGTGGTCTTTTATTCAGGTCCGCTGTAGTTATGGAGGGAAAACCTATGTGGGTCAGTGGTATCTTCTCGCCGCGGTGTTCTGGTTTCCATGGGTGTATCTCACCGGGCACCTGTTTGTGTTTGTTTTCAATGGTCATCCCGTCATGGCTGCCGGGATTAATGCCTGGTACAAATATGCGCTCATCCTTCTGTTCTTTACGCCAGTTGCGCTGGGAACGGCCTACTACCTTGTGCCGAAAATCACAGGGCGTCCCATCTACAGTTACTCTCTGGCTCTTTATGGGTTCTGGGCGCTGGCGGTGATTGGTCCGTGGGCAGGAATGCAGAAACTTGCAGGGGCGCCACTCCCACAGTTTCTGCCCTATGTCGGAGCGACCGCGACCAGTCTGATCCTCATTCCTGGAATTGCGGTTGGTGTCAATCTCCTCATGACGTTGCGTGGGCATCAGGCCCACGTTGTGGCCAGTCCTTCCTTGCGATTTACGATTGCAGGAGTAGTGGGCTTCCTTCTGCTGGGTTTCACAGGAATGGCCCTGAACACTCCGGCGGCCCTGAAGATGACTCAGTTTGCCCTGACGGGCTACGGATTTGAGATTCTTTCCGTCTGTGGGTTTTTCAGCATGTGTGCGTTTGGAGGCGTATATTTCATTGTCCCGCGGATCACCCGGCGGGAGTGGCTGTCCCGCCGCTTCATCGGATGGCACTTCTGGTTGACGACCTACGGAGTCCTGACGGTAGTTGTCTGCTCCATCATGGGCGGACTGTTCCAAGGTGCTGCGCAGGAAAATTACGGAAGCTCCTGGAGTGATGCGTCTTCTCTGAGCTATGCTTACAATGTTGGGACTACCGTCGCGTGGGGTTTGATCGCTCTCGGCACTTTCTTCTTCCTGATTCACCTCCTTCTCATGTGGGCCCGATTAGGGAAACGGAGCCAGCATCCGACCCTTCTTGGGGGAAGCCATAGTGAACAGTCGCCCCATGGTCCCGACCATGAGGTAGAGGAACTCCAAACCGCGGAAGCCTGAACCGATGACATTCAAATCCTTCATTACAGCGTTGGGGTTGAGCTTTGGTATCCCCTGGCTGCTGATCATCCTTGTTCCCTTCGGCAAAATGCGAAATCTGGAGCCTGTCTATTTCGAGTCAGAGAATGACGGGAAAGACGAGGTCTACGTCCCTCGACGCTCGGGGCTCATAACCACCGGTTCCTCGGTGTATGGCTCGAATGGTTGTTATATCTGTCATACACAGCTCATCAGGGCTGGGTATGCCGGATCAGAGCTTGGCCGCGCGGATTGGGCTGGTTTTCAGATCAAGGATGAGAACGGAGTGAGCGTGAACACCGCCCGTGAAACCACTCCTTTTGACTACGTCGACGAGCCGTTCGCACACATCGGCCTCATGCGGATCGGTCCGGATCTCACGAATGTCGCTGGAAGGATCCAGAAATACCTGAAGGAGCCACTGACGAAGGCGAAGTCTCCTGAGAGCTGGCTCTATCTGCATCTCTTCAATTCTTCGTTGAAGACAAAGACCCTGAACAACTCCTTTGCGTGTCCGCCTCAGCCTCATTTTTTCAAGGAACAGCCGGTTCACGGGCAGGGAAGCCCTCATGCTGTTCCAAGCCTGAGCAAGGAGGGGAGAGAGGTTCTCCCGACTCCAAAAGCGAAGGCTCTCGTCAGTTATCTGTTATCTTTGAGAAAAGACGATGCGGTACCCTATTCCCTGAATTATAGTCGCGATAAGAAGAAGGCGGATTAATGACCGACCAGATGAGCTGATGGCGAACTCGCAGCATACAAACAAGATCGATCGACCTGATCTCGAAGACTCGACCAACGTGGTGGAGAAACACGAGAAGCTGTTGGAAATCAGTGCCTCACAGGCTAGGGAAAATCAGATATCGGAGACCGGAATGGAGCCTGTCTCTCTCTGGGTCTTCCTCGCGAGCGCAATTGTGTTGCTGATTGGGGGCGGAGTTCTTGGGGCAGGCGGAAAACTCTTTAGCTACAATCCTCATCCAGAGGGCTACACGCGCCCAGATTTCGCCAGTGACGCTGATACGGGCCCAACGATCGGCCCGATTGTGGAAGCCCTCACAAAACGGGGGAAAAATATCTACGCCAAGTGCAGTGGTTGTCATGGGTCGACTGGAAGCGGGGATGGCAATCAGTATCCACCGCTTGCCGGATCAGAGTGGGTGACTGGGAATACCGCGCGGCTCGCCCAGATTATCCTGAACGGTCTCAGTGGGCCCATCGATGTTGCCGGCAAGACCTACAACGGGAACATGCCGGCGCAAGCCCCCCTCACAGCAGCGGAACTTGCAGCCGTCATGACCTACATCCGGAATGAATTCAACGACGTTGGTGATGTGGTCAGCGTCGAACAGGCGGCTAGTGCCATAAAAGTCTATGAAGGCCGCCCCCAGGGCGCAATTACTGTCAAGGAGCTGGATGCGGACCACAACCAGATGCTCGAAGGAGAAGCAGTCGATCCTTCCACGAGTGTAAACTTCGAAACGCTACAACCCGCAGCGGCTGAATAGAATACCCCCCAACGTAGGACGATGAGCGCAGAAGCGACCGCAACAGATCATGGGCACGATCATGATGATCATCATCATGATCTTCCCTTCTATAAAAAGTATATCTGGTCCACTGACCACAAGGTGATTGGGATTCAGTATGCCATCACGGCACTACTCTTCCTCGCCTTTGGTTTTTTCCTGATGATGGTCATGCGGTGGAGCATCGCATACCCGGAGGAGCCACTTCCAGGATACCTCAGCTGGATCTTCAGTGACGAGTGGAAGGCTCGGTGGCTTCAGGATGGTCGAGTGACCGGCGAGACCTACAACATGTTCGGGGCCATGCATGGTACGATCATGGTCTTCCTTGGAATTGTCCCGCTTGGATTTGCCGCGTTTGGAAATTACGTCACGCCGCTGCAGATTGGGACCGTCGACATGGCTTTCCCGAAGCTCAACATGATGAGCTACTGGCTCTATCTCGTTGGAGGGCTTACCATGTGCGCCAGCTTCTTCATGGAGTCCGGAGCAGCAAAATCGGGGTGGACGAACTATGCGCCCCTCGCGAACTTTGCGGATGGTCAGATTGTGAATCAATTTCTTGCAGGCCAGACGCAGTGGCTCTTGGGAATGGTATTCCTGATTTCGTCGTCTCTGCTCGGCGCCGTAAATTTCCTCACCACCCTCATCAATCTTCGGGCAAAGGGGATGACATGGATGCGGATGCCCTTCTTCTGCTGGGCCATGCTTGTTACGGGGTTCCTTCTTCTGCTCGCCTTTCCTCCTCTTGAGGTGGCCGCAATCATGCAGTTGATGGACCGGACAGTCGGTTCCAGTTTCTTCACGCCCAGTGGTCTTTATACCTCTACAGCCGGGGTGATCGAAGCCTCTGGAGGGGGC
>MDSV01179232.1_pt1 | contig 16804 bp, 16 predicted proteins | sample 810851 | NCBI WGS metagenome assembly MDSV01 (sample SAMN05326640, study PRJNA326480) | marine metagenome | isolation source: seawater | place: Atlantic Ocean: North East | collected 2012 | reverse complement strand
TTTTTGTATTTGGTTACAATTAAAAGTAATAGCTGATATTGGTATTGTCGGAATGCCTAATGCAGGTAAATCGAGCTTGCTCTCTGTGCTGACTAAAGCTAAGCCAAAAATTGCCAATTATCCTTTTACCACAATTAATCCAAACCTTGGTGTAGCAACTTATAGTGATAAAGAAATAACTTTAGCCGATATACCAGGTCTTATTGAAGGAGCTCATGAAGGTGTAGGCTTAGGTGATAAATTTTTACGGCATATTGAGAGATGTAAAAGTTTAGTTCATTTAATTGATATTACTAATGAAGACATAGATGATAACTACCTAAAGATAAGAAAAGAATTATCAAAATATAGTAAAAGTATTATAAAAAAAAAGGAAATTGTTGTTTTTAACAAAATTGATTTAATTAATGCGAATGAAATTGAAAAAAAGGTTTCAAATTTTCAAAAAAAAATAAAGAAAAAAATTTACAAAATGTCTATAGCTCAAAATAAAGGATTAACAACTTTAAAAAAATTACTAGTTCAAAATGTACATAAATAAATCAAAAAAAATTGTAATAAAAATTGGCTCTTCAATTTTAATAGATAAAAAAGGAAAACTTAAAAAAAATTGGCTTAAAAGTTTTGTAAAAGATATTGAAAGTCTCAAAAAGAAAAAAAAGCAAGTCATAATTGTTTCTTCAGGAGCAATTGCTTTAGGATGCAAATATCTAAAAATTAAAAAGAAAGGTCTAAAAATTGATAAAAGCCAAGCAGTTGCTTCTATTGGTCAAATAATGTTAATGGATTTTTATAAAAAGGCTTTTGATAAAAATAAAATAAAAATTTCTCAAATATTACTAACTTTAGATGATACAGAACAAAGAAGAAGGTCGATTAATGCTAGGCGAACTATTGACAATTTAATTTCAATGGGAATTGTTCCAATAGTTAATGAAAATGACACAACTGCTACTTCTGAAATAAAATATGGAGATAATGATAGACTTGCATCAAGAGTGGCACAAATAATTAGCGCTGACTGTTTAATATTATTGTCAGATGTTGATGGTCTTTATACTGATAATCCTAAAAATAATAAAAAAATAGAATTAATTAAAACTGTAAAAAATATCGATAAAAATATAGAAAAATATGCTACTAAAACAAATAATCTTTATGGAACGGGAGGAATGAAAACAAAGATTGATGCTGCCAAAATTTGCCAGTTGTCTGGTTGCTACATGGTAATAGCAAATGGGAATTATACTAATCCAATAAAAAAAAATATATAATAATAAAAATTGCACATGGTTTTTACCAAAAATTTCCAAACTCGATGCTAGAAAGCAATGGATAATAGGTTCTATTGCTCCAAAAGGTGAAGTAATTATTGATGATGGGGCCGCAAGAGCATTAGAAAATGGAAAAAGCCTCTTGCCTGCTGGAGTAACTAAGGTTAATGGAAACTTTGAAAAAGGTGATCATATCTCAATAAAAAATATAAATAATATTGAATGTGGTAGAGGTTTATCTTCTTTCTCTTCATTAGAAATAGAAAAAATAAAAGGCTCCCACAGTAGCAAAATTAAAAATATATTAGGCTATTCAAGCAGAGAAGAAATTGTACATAAGGACGACTTAGTAAAGATTTAAATGAATAAAAATTTATATATGAAAAATATAGGTGAAAAAGCAAAAATTGCTTCTAATCATATGTCTAATTTAGATATAAAAAAAAGAAACAGTGTATTAAAACAATTTTGTATTAATTTAAAAAATAGTAAAAAATTAATTTTGCAAGCAAATCAAAAAGACCTTTTAAACGCCAAAAAAAATAAAAGTATAATGATTGATAGATTAACTTTAGATGAGAATAAAATTAATAATATAATTAATTCTGTAAAAAAAATAATTAAGTTTAAAGACCCCTTAGGAAAGATCTTAGAAACATGGAAAAGACCTAATGGGATAGTTATAAAAAAAATATCTCTACCTATTGGAGTGATTGCTGTAATTTATGAAAGTAGGCCTAATGTTACATCAGATGTTTCTTCATTATGCTTCAAAACTGGAAATGTTGTCATATTAAGAGGCGGCTCTGAAGCTTTTTTTTCTAATAAGATATTATTTGATTTATTTAGAAAAGCTTTAAAAAAAAAAAATTGCAATGTTGATAGTGTGCAATTTATAGCTAAAAAAAATAGAAAGAATGTTGATTATCTTTTAAGTAAAATGGAAAACTATGTTGATATCATTGTTCCAAGAGGGGGAAAGAGTTTAGTAAAAAAAGTTAAGCAAAAATCAAAAGTTCCAATTATTGGCCATCTTGAAGGAATATGTCACGTCTACATTGACAAAAAAGCAAATTTAAATATGGCAATTAAAGTTGTTAAAAACTCAAAAATGAGAAATTTTAGTATATGCGGGGCTGCAGAAACTTTGTTGATAGATAAAATGTGCTTAAAAACACATTGTGAACCGATATTAAAAGAACTTTCAAAATTAGGATGTAATATTATTGGAGATAAATTTATTAAAAAAAACTTTTCAGGTAATATAGAAATCGCAAAAGTAAAAGATTGGAATACAGAATATCTTTCTCCAACTATATCTGTAAAAGCAGTAAATGGTGTAGAAGGTGCAATTGATCATATAAATAAGCATGGAACTTATCATACAGATTCTATAGTTACACAAGATGATAAAACTGCCAAAAAATTTTTAAATAAAATTAATAGTGCAATTTCTATACATAACGCTTCCACTCAATTTGCAGATGGGGGAGAATTTGGCTTTGGCGCCGAAATTGGAATATCAACAGAAAAACTTCATCCACGTGGACCGGTAGGCCTTGATCAACTGACTACTTATAAGTACATTTTAAAAGGCAAAGGACAAATAAGAAAGTAATTTTTGTATAAACTATATAAAAAAAATTATAGTAAAATTGGTATCTTAGGTGGAACATTTGATCCTCCCCATGCTGGACATTTACATATATCAAGAGAAGGATTAAAAAAACTTAGATTAGATAAACTTTACTGGATAGTTACAAAAAAAAATCCTTTTAAAAAAAATCCTAACCTAAGTATAAAAACAAGAATAAAATTGTCAAAAAAATTAACAAAAAATCAAAAAAAAATATCCATCATATATTTAGATAATAAAATAAAATCTAAAAATACTTTTGATTTACTTACTGTCATTAAAAAAAGGAATAAAAAAATTAAACTATTTTTTTTAATTGGAGCTGATAATTTTATCAAATTCCATAAATGGAAAAATTGGCAAAAAGTATCAAAACTTGCAAAAGTAGTAGTTTTTTCTAGACAAAATTACTCAAGTAAAGCTTTGCGTTCTGTTGCGTCAAAAAGATTAGAAAAAGAAGATTGGTTATACATAAATTCAAAAAATATAAATATTTCTTCTTCATTAATTAGGAAATTTTGGTAAAATAATTTTAATGCTAGTAAAAGAAATTGATAATCTTAAAAAAGAGATAGAAAATATTTTAAACGACAATAAGGCGTTAGAAATCCAATCAATAGATTTAAAAGACAAATCTTCGATAGCTGACTTTATGATAATAGCCAGCGGTAACTCTTCAAGACATATACAAGCATTGGCAGAAATATTATTAGATAAACTTAAAAAAAAAGGAATTGATAATTGCCGATTAGAAGGATTAAATAGTAATGATTGGAAACTTATTGATGCAATAGATATTATAATTCATATTTTTCATCCAGAAAAAAGAAAATTTTATGATTTAGAAAGAATGTGGTCTGAACTAATTCCAAAAGAAAGATTAACATTATGAAAAAAAATAAGTTTTATAAATATATAATATTTTTCTTAACAGCTTTTTTATTAACTTTATCAACTAAAGCTTATCCCGAAAATATTGATGAGCTATATGAAAAAATTGACCTTTTTAGTGAAGTGCTTGAAAAAATACAAAAAGAATATGTGGACGACGTTAATCAATCAGAAGTAATGGATGCAGCTATTAATGGTGTTCTGCAATCACTAGATCCATATTCAGCATATATGAATCCAGAAATTTTTGAAGAATCTCAAACAGAAACAAGTGGAGAGTTTGGTGGTTTGGGAATTGAAGTAAGTATGGAGTCTGGTGTTGTAAAAGTTATAACACCAATAGATGACACGCCAGCTGCTAAAGCAGGTGTAAAAGCTGGCGACTATATTGTAAAAATTAATGGAGAACAAGTTCGTGGAAAAACTCTTATGGAGGCTGTAAACTTAATGAGAGGGCCAGTAGGCACATCTATCGAAATAACTATTAGAAGAAAAAATTTAAGAAAAGCAAAAATTATCAAAATTGTTAGAGAAATAATTGAAATTAAATCAGTATTTTCAAAATTAGTAGATGATAAAGTTGGATATTTAAGATTAAGGGCATTTAATGAAAATAGTAGCAATCAACTAAAAAAAGAAATTTCTAAAATTGAAAAAAATAAAAAGTTATCTGGTTACATTTTAGATTTACGAAATAATCCTGGTGGACTTCTATCTCAAGCAATAGAAATTTCAGATTTTTTTCTTAATGACGGAGAAATAGTTTCTACAAAAGGAAGGAAAACTAGAGAAAATAGAAAGTTTTTTGCAAGCAAAGGAGACAAGATTAAGGGTAAACCTTTAATAGTTTTAATTAATAATGGATCAGCCTCCGCTTCAGAAATTGTTGCGGGAGCACTACAAGATCAAAAAAGAGCTGTGCTTTTGGGAGAAACTACTTTTGGAAAAGGATCAGTTCAATCAATAATACCACTTAAAAATAGAGGAGCAATACGATTAACTATATCTAAGTATTATCTACCTTCAGGAAAATCAATTTCAGAAATTGGTGTTGTGCCAGATATTAAAGTTGAAGAAGAAGGAGATGAGTTTTTAATTAATAGTACTACAGATAATCAACTAAATTATGCAATTAAGCTTTTAAGTGGATAAAATTAAATGAATAGTAAAAAAGAACTTCCATTAAGAATTGGAGTAGGAATAATTTTACTAAATAATGAAAATAAAGTTTTTGTTGGAAAAAGAATAGATAATCCTAAAAATTTTTGGCAAATGCCACAGGGTGGAGTAGATCAAAATGAAAATTTTTTGAATGCCGCTAAAAGAGAGCTTGAAGAGGAAACGGGTATAAAATCAGTAAGATTAATAAAAGAATTAGACGATTGGTTAGAATATGTTTTACCTAATAACCTATTGGGAAAGATTTGGAATGGCAAATATAGAGGTCAAAAGCAGAAATGGTTTATTATGAAGTTTATCGGAAAAATTGAAGAAATAAATGTTAGAACTAAAAATCCTGAATTTCTAGACTGGAAATGGATAGAAGCTTCTAAACTTCCAGAAATAGCTGTAAACTTTAAAATCCACATTTATAAAAAGCTAAAAGACGAATTAAATTGTTTGAGTATAAATTAAATTGGTATCTCTCTTATAGTATCAAGCTTATGATTTAGAATATAACGATCTTGGTCAGAAATATCTTTGTTTAATAATTGATCTTGAATTTCTTTTTTTAAATTATCTAAAAAATTTTTAGATAAGTCCTTTATATTTTCTGCTGAGGATGAAAGTATAACTAAATTATTATCAAAAAATTCAACAGTTCCATCTTCAACAAAAAAATCTTGATAATTTCCGCCATTTTTTTCTACTTTAATTATTCCTGGTCTTAAAAAAGTTATAATGGGAATATGATTTTTTAGTATACTCATGTTTCCTTCATAGGAAGGAATTGTAGCTATTTTTGTTTTATCTGAAAAAATAATCTTTTCTGGTTTAATAATTTCTATTTTAAAATTTTCTTCCATTATGCTGCGGCATCTTTTGCCATTTTTTCTGCTTTTTCAATTGCTTCTTCTATAGTTCCAACCATATAAAAAGCATTTTCAGGTAAATGATCATACTCACCCTTACATATTGCATCAAAACCTTTAATTGTTGCTTCTAAATCTACTAACTTACCTGGAAAACCTGTAAAAACTTCTGCAACAAAAAATGGTTGTGATAAAAATTTTTGAATTTTTCTAGCTCTGGCAACAGTTAATTTATCTTCTTCAGATAACTCATCCATACCTAAAATAGCAATTATATCTTGTAAAGATTTATAGCTTTGTAAAATTCTTTGTACTTCTCTGGCAACTCTATAATGTTCTTCTCCAACTATTCTAGGGTCTAAAATTCTTGAAGTTGAGTCTAGCGGATCAACTGCAGGATATATACCAAGTTCTGCTATTTGTCTTGATAAGACAGTAGTTGCGTCTAAGTGTGCAAATGAAGTAGCTGGTGCTGGGTCTGTTAAATCATCTGCCGGTACATAAATAGCTTGAACTGAAGTAATTGATCCTTTGTTGGTTGTAGTTATTCTTTCCTGCAAGTTTCCCATGTCAGTAGCTAAAGTTGGCTGATAACCTACAGCAGATGGTATTCTTCCAAGAAGAGCAGATACTTCTGAACCAGCTTGAGTAAATCTAAATATATTATCAACAAAAAACAAAACGTCTTGACCCTCTTTATCTCTAAAATATTCTGCTACAGTTAAACCTGTTAAAGCAACACGTGCCCGTGCTCCTGGAGGTTCATTCATTTGTCCATAAACCAGAGCAGCTTTAGAACCTTTGCCATCTGGCTTTATCACTCCAGACTCTATCATCTCATGATACAAATCATTACCCTCTCTAGTTCTTTCTCCAACACCTGCAAAAACAGAGAAGCCTCCATGAGCTTTTGCAATATTATTAATAAGCTCCATAATAATTACAGTTTTGCCAACTCCAGCTCCACCAAAAAGACCTATCTTTCCTCCTCTTGAATAGGGAGCTAGCAAATCTACAACTTTAATTCCCGTAACTAATATCTCACTTTCAGTGGACTGATCTGTAAACTTTGGGGCATCTCTATGTATAGGCCAACTGTCTTTTGAGGGAATTTTTCCTTTTTGATCAATCGGCTCTCCAATGACATTTATTATTCTACCTAAAGTCTCTGGTCCAACTGGTACTCTGATTGGAGCACCTGTATTTGTAACTTTATCACCTCTTTTAAGACCCTCAGTACTATCCATTGCTATAGTTCTTACTCCAGATTCTCCCAAATGTTGAGCTACCTCTAAAACTAATCTATTTCCAGAATTATTACATTCTAAAGCTGTTAAAATTTCTGGCAATTGTCCATCAAACTTAACATCGACTACTGCACCAATTATTTGTATAACTTTTCCAAATTTATTATCCATTTTATAAACTTTCTGCTCCTGATATTATTTCAATAAGTTCTTTAGTAATTACTGCCTGTCTGCTTCTATTATAAGTAATTGTTAATTTATCTACTAATTCACCAGCATTTCTAGTAGCGCTATCCATAGCTGTCATTCTTGATCCTTGTTCGCTGGCACCATTTTCAAGGAAAGCCTTAAAAATTTGAGTTGAAATATTTCTTGGAAGCAAATTATCCAAAATTTCGTCTTCATCAGGTTCAAATTCATAAAAATTTTCTAGATTTTTTTCCCCACTTTTTAAGTTACTTTCAATTGGTATTATTTGTTGAATTTCAGGAATTTGAGTCATGACATTTTTAAATCTATTATAAAATATTTTACATATATCAAATTGAGATTCATTAAATAGTTTTATTATTTTTTTTCCAACTTCCTCTGCTTCTTTATATGTTATTTTTTTATGCCCTTTGAAGTTAATTTTTTCAACTATATAATTACCGTAAATTCTTTTTAATTGATCGTCTCCCTTTGAGCCCACCGTAAAGATTTTGAGAGTTTTGCCTTCTTTTAATATTTTATCAAAATAGTTTCTAGCTTTTCTACATATGTTGGTGTTAAAGCCACCGCACAGACCTCTGTCAGCTGTTATAACTACACATAAGTGAGTATTATCTTTTCCAGTGCCTACTAAAAACTTTGAAGCATTTTCTTTATCTGTAATTGAATTGCTTAAATTAAGAATTATGTTATTCATTTTATCTGAAAATGGTCTTCCTTTTTCAGCGCTTTCTTGGGCTCTTCTCAATTTGGCAGCTGCTACCATTTTCATTGCTTTGGTAATTTTTTGCGTTGATTTTACGCTTGAAATTCTTTTTTTTAAATCATCTAAACTTGGCATTTTTTATTTATTTTTAAATTTTGTAATAATATCTGTTAATTTTTTATCAACTTCTTCTTCTAGTTTGCCTGTATTATTAATGCTGTCTATAAGTTCTGGATTAGAAGATTTTACTTCTTCATAAATTTGTTTTTCTATAGTTTTAATGTTTTTTAACTCCACATCATCCAAAAAACCTCTTACTCCCGAAAATATTGCAATTACTTGACGTGCTATTGTCATCGGTGAATATTGATCTTGTTTTAAAAGTTCAGTTAATTTTGATCCTCTGTTTAAAAGCTTTTGTGTTGAAGCATCTAAATCTGAACCAAACTGAGCAAAGGCAGCCATTTCTCTATATTGGGCTAATTCTAATTTTATTGATCCAGCTACCTTTTTCATTGCTTTAGTTTGCGCAGCTGATCCAACTCTTGATACTGAAAGACCTACGTTAACCGCTGGTCTTATACCTTGGTTAAACAACTCTGTTTCTAAAAAAATTTGTCCATCTGTTATGGATATTACATTTGTTGGAATGTATGCTGAAACATCACCTGCTTGAGTTTCTATTATAGGTAAAGCGGTAAGAGAGCCGCCCCCTTTATCATCATTAAGTTTAGCCGCTCTTTCGAGTAATCTGCTGTGTAAATAAAATACATCACCAGGATAAGCTTCTCTTCCTGGTGGTCTTCGTAATAAAAGCGACATTTGTCTATATGCTACAGCTTGTTTTGATAGATCATCATATATTATTAATGCATGCATTCCATTATCTCTAAAATACTCACCCATCGTACAACCAGTGTATGGAGCTAAAAATTGAAGAGGTGCTGGATCAGAAGCTGTCGCCGAAACTATAGTTGTGTATTCCATTGCACCAGAATCTTCTAATGTCTTTACAATTTGAGCAACTGTTGATCTTTTTTGTCCTATGGCTACATAAATACAATAAAGTTTTTCTTTTTCTTCTCCAGATTTATTTTTTTCCTTTTGATTAATTATGGTATCAATAGCTACTGCAGTTTTCCCAGTTTGTCTATCTCCTATAATTAATTCTCTTTGGCCTCTACCTATTGGAATTAAACTATCGATAGCTTTAAGACCAGTTTGCATTGGCTCACTAACAGATTTTCTTGGAATTATCCCTGGCGCTTTTACGTCTACTCTTTTTCTTTCTATTTTTTTATCCAAATCTCCTTTACCGTCTATTGGATTACCTAATGCATCAACTACTCTACCTAATAAATTTTTTCCTACAGGCGTATCTACAATTGACCCCGTCCTTTTAACAACATCCCCTTCTTTAATTGATTTGTCATTACCAAATATTACTACACCAACGTTGTCGCTCTCTAAATTTAATGCCATACCTTTGATACCACCAGAAAATTCTACCATTTCTCCAGCTTGAACATTGTCTAAACCATAAACTCTTGCTATACCATCCCCAACTGAAAGCACTTGTCCTACTTCTGAAATTTCGGCTTTTTCACCAAATTTTTTTATTTGTTCTTTTAAAATTTTCGTTACTTCTGATGGATTAATCTGCATATTAAACTCCTACCATATCTTCCTCTAATTTTTTAAGCTTAGTTTTTATTGAAGTATCTACCATTACACTTCCGACCTGAAAAATTAATCCAGCTATTAGTTTAGGATCATGTTGATAGCTTATATTTAATGAAGATTTAAAATTTTCTGATAACTCGTTTTGAATCTTTTTTTGTTCTTCTGGCGAAAGTTGTTTTGAAGATATTAGTTTTGCATTTAACTCACCTCTTATGCTTGAAGATAAACTAAGAAAATTGTCAATAATTTTAATTAAAAAAAATAATCTATTCTTTGTAGAAACGAAACTCAAAAATTTATTTAGACTTTTTGGAAAATTATTCTCTTTAGCTATTATTGATAAAACCTTTCCTTTTTCTTCTTTTGTAATTGTAGGATTTAAAATTGTTTTTAAAAGATCTGAGCTACTATGTAATAATTCCTTTAAATTTTTTATTTTTTCCTCAACTAAATCAAGTTCGGAATTTTCTTTTGAAATTTCATACAAAGCTAAAGCATAACTTTGTGCTGTCGAATCTGAAAATGATGAATTTGAACTCAATTTTTGCTCCTAAAAAACTTGTTTTGTATGGGATTATATTGATAAATTCAACATGTTCTATTGTATCTTTTTGCCTTCGAAATAGTCATAAATCCTTTATTTAGCTGAAATTAATCGGATCTACATCAACCTCTAGTTTTATTCCTGATATTATTTTTATTTTACTTAATGCCTGTGTTAAATATTTTTGTATAAACAAATTTTTTGGGTATCTTATTAAAATTCTACATCTGTATTTTTTTTTTAACTTAACAATAGGTGCGAGAACAGGGCCTAAAACATTAATTCCATTTATTTTAGGAAGTTTTAATTTAATACTCACAGCAGATTTCATGATTAAAGATTCATTTTTTCCAGAAATTACCAAAGATATAAGTCTATAAAATGGGGGAAGTTTTTTTTCTTTTCTTAATAAAAGTTCTTTTTCTAAAAAAACTCTGGGATTATTTTTAGATATATTTAATAAAATTTCATCGTCTGGGGTATACGTTTGAAAAATTATAGTTGAATCCTTTCCTTCTCTTCCAGCTCTACCACTCAGCTGGTGATACATTTGAATATTTTTTTCTGCCGATCTTAAGTCATATCCATGAGATGAAAAATTACTATCAACTACAACTATACAATTCAGTTTAGAAAAATGAAATCCTTTAGACAATAATTGAGTTCCAACTAAAATATCAATTTTTTTCTTTTCTACATTTCTTATAAGATCATCAGATAATTTATTTTTTTTTAAAGTATCACTTGAAAAAATTTCTATTTTTTTATCTGGATATATTCTTTTTAGCTCTGCAAAAATTCTTTCTACGCCTGGACCACAAAATAGAAGATCACATTTTTTATTATCCTTGCAACCTCTTATTAAAATAGATTTATAACCACAGTAATGACAAAGTAACTTATTTAATTTTTTATGAAAATTTAAACTTACAGAACAATTTGGACATTGAAATTTGTAACCACACTTTTTGCAGATTACAAAAGGTGCATATCCTCTTCTATTTAAAAAAAATAATACCTGGTCACCCTTCTTCAAATACTTATCGACATAATTAATAGTTTTATTTGAAATCCATGAATCCTTTTTTAAAATTTCAGAATGCAAATTTATAACTTTAAAATTGGGTAAAGATGCTTCCTTGTATCTTTTGTTTATTTTGGTTAAGAAATATTTTTTATTAATTATATTATTATATGTTTCTACAGAAGGTATTGAAGTAACCAGGTTTATAGGAATATTTTCTAAAGAAGCTCTTGTAATCGCCATATCCCTTGCATTATACGAAATACCTTCGTCTTGCTTATAAGAAGTGTCATGTTCTTCATCAACTATAATAATCCCTAAATTTTTAAACGGTAAAAAAAGAGAAGATCTTGCACCAATTACTATTTTAATTTTTCCATCAATAATACCTTTCCAAATAATTTTTTTATTTTTTTTAGTTGTTGCTGAATGCCAAATTGCAGGTTCTGCCCCAAAGAAATCTTTAAATCTTCTTCTAAATTGATTTGTAAGTGCTATTTCAGGAAGCAATATTAATGCTTGTAAATCGTTATCAATAATATCTTTAATTCTTTTAAAATAAACTAAAGTTTTTCCTGAACCTGTCACACCCTCGAGTACCGTAACAGTATATTTATTTCCTACACTTCGGATAAAACTTAAAGCTTTTGTTTGTTCTTTATTTAATAACAAATTAGACGTAGCAGTTTTTATTTTAAATTTATTAAATTCGTCTTTAAAATTTTTTTCAACAACCCCTTTATTTAACAAACACATTTTAAGTGACATACCAAGAGGAACCAGATTATATTTGGAAAACCAAGATATAAAATTAATCATTGATGAATTTAATTTTGTAATTTCTATTTTGCTTTTAATTTTTTTAAGTTTAAATTTTTTATTTGTCTTTTGTTCATACGGCCAAATAACACCAGTAATTTCAGTTGATCCAAATGGAGCTTTTACAAAGTCTCCTGGCATAAGTTTTTGTGAAATCTCACTTTTGTAGGTAAATGGATAATCAAATATTTTTGGGAAAAGAACTGCAACTTTCATTTAACTAAAATCTTTTTTCTAATATTTTTATTAATATTTTTATCAAGAATTAATTTAAGGTCAGAAAAAATTTCCGGACTCATACGCATTTCTAAAATTTTCCAGGTATATGGTATAAGTTTTAAGTAATTGTTTTTTTTATCTCTTTTAAAAAGTCTAGAAAAAATACCAATTATTTTTAAGCTTCTTTGTACTGATAATATATTAAAATCTTCTGAAAATTTATTTAAATTTTTTTTATTAATAAAAACTGCATTTTTTAAATAGTATTTATAAACTTGCTTCTTTAAATTACCAGAAGTTTTAATTCTTACATCATCAATTAAAGAAACTAAATCATAGGCTGGATTACCTATAATTGCATCTTGAGTGTCGATTACACCAATTTTATTTCCTAATTTCATAAGATTTTGAGAATGATAATCCCTATGTACAAAATAAGAATTGGAAAAGTTTAGTTTTTTATAAAGTTTTGATAACACTTTTTTTACTCTTTTTTTTATACCTTTAATTTTTTTTTTATTTAAAAATAATGGTAAATACCATTCAAAAAATAGATCTGACTCTTCGTGTAAATATTTAGTTGTATACTTTTTAAAATAATACGGTTTTTTAAAAATATTTTTAATTTTAGATTTTGGTCTAATTTTTTGTATTTTTAATAATAAATTAACAAGCTTTTTGTATATCAAAAACTTATTTTTTTGCTTTAATAGTAATTTATAAAATGAATGGTTTCCAAAGTCTTCTATAGTAATTGTACCTCTTTTATAATCATAATTATAAAGTTTTGGTGTTAATATTCTATTTTTTTTTAAAAAATTGTTTACAGCTGTATAGGCAATTAAATTTTTATACTTATCTTTCTTACAGATAACGATAATCTTATTTCCTTTTCTTGAAACTAGTCTGTAAAAACTTCTATGAGATGCATCACCCGCAATAGGAAATAACTTAGATTTCATCGAACTTATAATCTTTCCATCTTCCAAAACCAATAGACTGAACCTTTCTTGCATCTTTTAACTCTGAATACTTAAATAAAATATCAATTCTATTATTTGGTTTTGTTTTGATTAACTCAGGCCACTCTATAATCTTTATACTATTGTTAAAAGTCTCAAAAATACCTAATTGAGAAATATCATTAAAATTTTGTAGTCTATATAAATCATAATGTAATATTTTTATATTTTTAATATCATAATCATAAACTATATTAAAAGTCGGACTTAATACTTCGCTACTTTTTATATTATTCTTTTTTTCTAAATAATTGATTAAAAAACGTACAAATGTTGTCTTTCCGACTCCAATTTCTCCATAAAGAAAGATGGTGTCTCCTAGATCAATAAGTCCAGCAATTTTTTCTGAAAAAATTGCTGTATCTTCTAAAGATTTTAATTGCATCTACTACTAACTAGTAGCGATAGGTATCTGGCTTATACGGGCCTTTAGTATCTACGCTAATATAATCAGCTTGATCTTTTGAAAGCTTTGTTAATTTAGCTCCTACTTTTTCTAGATGAAGTGTAGCAACTTTTTCATCTAAGTGTTTTGGTAACACATAAACTTTTTTTTCATATTTATCTGAATTATTCCAAAGCTCTATCTGTGCAATAGTTTGGTTCGTAAAAGATGCACTCATAACAAAACTTGGATGTCCTGTTGCGCATCCCAAATTAACTAATCTTCCTTCAGCTAATAATATAATTCTTTTTTTGTCAGGAAATTCTATTTCATGAACTTGTGGTTTAATTTCAGACCATTTATAATTTTTTAATGCTTCTACTTGAATTTCATTATCAAAGTGACCTATATTACAAAGTATTGCTCTATCTTTCATCATTCTCATATGATCTGCTGTAACAATATCTTTGTTACCAGTTGCAGTTACAACTATATCTGCATCTTTAATTGATTCATCCATTAAAACTACTTCATAACCTTCCATAGCTGCTTGTAATGCGCATATTGGATCAGTTTCTGTTACCATTACTCTTGCGCCGCTTTGCCTTAATGAAGCTGCACTTCCCTTTCCAACATCTCCAAAGCCAGCGACGATTGCCACTTTTCCCGACATCATCACATCTGTTGCCCTTTTAATTCCATCAACTAAACTTTCTCTACATCCGTACAAATTATCAAATTTTGATTTTGTTACAGAGTCGTTTACATTAATTGCAGGTATTAATAATTTTTTCTGGGATTCCATTTTTTTAAGAGCTAAGACTCCTGTTGTTGTTTCTTCAGATACTCCCTTTATAGATTTTAACATTTCTTTATAATCTTTATGCATTAATGCTGTAAGATCCCCTCCATCATCAAGAATTAAATTTGGTTTCCAATCCTTTTTACCTTCGATTGTTTGTTTTACACACCACCAATACTCTTCCTCTGTTTCTCCCTTCCAGGCAAATACGGGTATACCAGCTTTTGCAATTGCTGCCGCAGCATGGTCTTGTGTAGAAAAAATATTGCAAGATGACCACCGTACTTCTGCCCCAAGATCAACAAGGGTTTCAATAAGAACAGCTGTTTGTATTGTCATATGAAGGCAGCCAAGAATTCTAGCTCCTTTAAGGGGAGATTTTCCTTTATATTCTTTTCTTAACGCCATTAAGCCTGGCATTTCAGTTTCGGCTATTGAAATTTCTTTTCGACCAAAGTCAGCTAAACTAATATCTTTTACTTTAAAATCTTGAGACATATTTTGCACCTATTTAACAAGTTAATTTAATTTTTTCAACTCAATGCTTGAAAATTATTTGTTTATAATGGGTAGAAGTACCTCAATTCTTGCTCCTTTATTGTTATTGGTCACATTAGAAGCTAAAACTGATCCTCCATGCAGTTCGATAATGTTTTTTACTATATTTAACCCTAAACCAGAATGCTGTCCAAACTTCTCTGGTCTATTACTATAAAATCTATCAAAAACCTTATCAATATTTTTTTCATTAAACCCAGGCCCCTCGTCTTCAATAATTAATTGGGCTTTATTTTTTTTAATATTACAAATGACTAATATTTTACTATTGGAGGGGCTAAATGAAACTGCATTATCTAATAAATTTGCTATAATTTGCTCTAGTTTACTTTCTACTCCTAGAACTATTAATTTTGATCCGTTTAAAAGAGAATTAGTTAAGTCAATTTTTATATTTTTATTTGTATTAATTAAATCACTGTTAAAATCTTCAACTACTGAATTTACCACATTAAATAAATTAATTTCCTTCATTTTTTCCCTAGATAAGGTTGCTTCATCTTTCAACATTTGTGAATAGTCTGTAATTAATCTTTCTATTCTTTCAACATCATGATTAATAATTTTAATTAATTTTTTTCTTTTTTCACTATCTAAAGTATTATCTAAAACTTCTGATGCGCCCTTTAAAGAAGTTAATGGGTTTCTTATTTCGTGGGCAAGATCTGATGAAAAAGTTTCAGCTAAATTTATCCTTTTATATAAATCTGCTGTCATTTCATTTAAAGATCGAGAAAGTTGACCTACTTCATCTTTTCTTAAAAAATATTTTTCATGTTTATCTATTTTTACATCCTTTTCCTTAATAGCTTTAGTATAAAGAACTAAAGATCTAATTGGTTTTAAAATGTATTTATTTAAAAAAACTGAAAAAATTAATATTACAAGTGCTATTGAAAAAACTGTTCTTAAAATAAAATTTTTTCTTTCATCAACAGCTACTAATATATCGTTAGCAATTTCTGAAACGACAATATAGCCACTAACATAACCATTTATTTTTACAGAATTTATGGTTATAACATGAAAATTATTATTAATTATTTCGCTTGCTACAAATTTCTTATCTATATTTTTTTGTTCAGAATATATATTTACATAAGCTTGCGTATTGAATGATGTATTTTCTGAAAAATTTGAATTTTCTTTAATACTCATTTTTCCTTCGGTCTCATCAATTAAACTTTCTTGTACATCTTGATTTCTAATAAAAATATCTTGTGCTAAATCTAAAGTATCAGTATCTGCTAATAAATTTTTATCTAAATCATATATTTGAACACGATCTAAATTTTGAAATAAAAACCTTGTTGAAAGTAGAAACTCTATAATACTCTCTTTTGTAAATTTAATCTTTAATCTATTTATATGATCTGAAGTATTATTTATTATTATTGAATGTTGATTAGACCTATTTTCAACTAAGTTAGGTTTTATTGCATTAAGATACAAGTAAGTAAAAATACCTAAAACTAAAAAAATTATTAAGTTAAAAACTAAAAATTTTTTTAAGATTGAGCTTGAACTAAAAAAATTCAACTTCATTAACTAACGTTCCATCTATAACCGCTTCCATATCTTGTCTCTATAGCAGAAAAATTTTGATCAACCTTTTTAAATTTTTTTCTAATTCTTTTAACATGACTATCTATAGTTCTATCTTCAATATCATTATTATCTTTATAGGCTATATCCATTAACTGAGCTCTTTCTTTTATAATACCAGGTCTTTTAGCTAATTCTTTAACAAT
>MDSV01223214.1_pt1 | contig 16805 bp, 19 predicted proteins | sample 810851 | NCBI WGS metagenome assembly MDSV01 (sample SAMN05326640, study PRJNA326480) | marine metagenome | isolation source: seawater | place: Atlantic Ocean: North East | collected 2012 | reverse complement strand
TATAAAAGACGAATTTTGGGAGCCTATCGCTATCCCTTGCGTCTTCTTTCTAAGCATATTTTACCTCCTTAAAGTAAATATTTTATTAAATTAAAACTTTGCTAATTCGTAATAAGTTTTAACATGTTTTGTTTCACGATAACCACCATTAGAGTGCTTCTCGAGTCCTTCTGCAGAAACTGTTTTTGTGGTAGCCGCAATTATTCCAGCAGTAGCTGCTGTTGTTGCCGCACCTTTCAAAAAATCTCTTCTACTTTTAATCGATTTTGTCGATTTCATCTTATTTTCTCCTTACTTATTAAAACCCAAAAAATTTTGGGTCCTATAAATTCCGGGAGCCATTCGCTATCCCGAAATATTCATTCTGAACGCTTCACGTTCAATATTAATGAATTCCTTTCCTAATGAGCCTAATGGTGCATAAAAAACTGCTGTTTTAGCAGATTCAATATCCGTCATTAATAAATGTACCCATGTATTTAAATGTTTTTCAAAAAAATCAGATTGTTCACTAACAGTATACTGTTTTCCAAATTTGCCTGTAATTAGTCCTGACATTATATCAAATAGCGATGATATATGGTCTTCAGGCTCTTTAACTTCTTTTAGTCTAACTACACCTATCTTATTCATATCATCACGTAATTTGGATAAAGGCTTATCATTGAGGAATCCTGTAAGATAGTATGATGCAAAAGGAAGTAATTCTCCTCTTCCCACACCTAGAAATAAACTGACGTACTCATCCTGAATCTCAGAAATATGAAGTGAATTCGCAAATTTTGAAAGTAATTTTATAGCACTTCCAATATTTGACTTATCACCTTTTAAATTTTTTATAGTTTCAATTAACTCAACAGATGGTTCAGAACGAATCAAATTGGCAATAAAAGAATACATATCAGCTCTTAACTGATCCTCTTCCTTGATGTCATAAGTGCTTAAAACGTTGGTAGTATTCAAAATTATTCCCCACACATAATTTAATTAATTATAATACATACTTTCTAGAATAAAAAAAGCAAAAAAAAGCAATAAGTCATTGTATTTGTGTAATAATAATCATTATCAATATGATAATGATAATGATTATTATTATGCTTTTCTTGTAAAGATTAAATTTTTGGGCTTATATTTATGTTGAATACTTTGTTCTTCTGGAGATTTTATCTCATTATCTTTTTCTAATGATTTTTGTTTTGTACCCTTAGAAAGACTTTTTTCTTGTTTATGCTTTTTAAATTTGTATTTTTTGCCCTCTTTTTCTAAAACCTTTTTACTATCAATCTTTTCTGTTTTTTTTGAAATTTTATTTGTTTTAATTTTATCCTTTTTACCATCATCGTCTGCTTTGTTTTCTGTTTCTAAAACTTTTTCAATTTCTGATTTTAAATGACCTTCTCCAACAATATAAGAAGTTTGAAGATCTTCTATAACGGTTGCAGCATCGGTAAAATCATCTGCATAGTCATTTATTTCAGCATCTGCAAAACTAATTACAGGGTTTATTCTCCAAAGTCGCCTCATTGCAATTCTTTTCAATCTTTCTGGAATTGATTTTTTAAAAAAAACATCCAAATCTTTTTCTTTTTTAATCTTATTTGGATCAGGTAATTTGAGTTTATCAAGGATTTCTTTGTCAGAAAGCTTTGAATATTTTTTATCAATCTCTATATCACTTTCTAAAATTTGGTTTTTAATTTGTTTTTTCTTTTTAGCGCTCTTTTTATTAAGCTGTTCTTTTTCAACACCTGATTTTTTATCAGACCAACGTGTTAAAAAATTCTTATTCTCTTTATTTTCTGTCATGATTACTGCAGTACTTTAATGAAATTTTTTATTATTTTTTGTTAATCTAATATCACCACCTCTTATTAGGTTTTCGTCTATTTTGACCTTATCTCTCTTTCTTTTAATAAACTCTTCAGGTTTAAAATGCTGCTCAACAAACTTTTCTAGCAAATCTGAAATTGGCCCATCAAGTGGAACTTTTTTAATAATATCCTCTCCTGAATCCTCATAATCTTGAATATTATAAGGGGATAGAGAAACTTCAGCTAAATGGACGTCTATATCTTCATGAGAAGATGCTTCATCTATCTCATCATCATATAACCCCTCTCTCAAAACAACATATATTGATGGATCAGAAGATTGTAAATTTTCAGCATATGCTTCTGCTTCAGCTCTATGCAAGTCAATAGAAGCTTCAGCAAAAAAATAATTTTTTAAATTATTGTCATTTTTTTCTAAGGAAGATCTTAAAGGCACAATCTCAACATTATTTATGGGAGGGAATCCATCACCAGAATGAATATCAATTAGCATCAAATCATATATTTCCCATTCATGAGATTGCCACTGATTATTAATTTCTTTTTTTTCAAAAATAATTTTAACAGCTATTAAAATATGCTTATTTTCTTCTAATTTTCCCATAACAAAATTAATTTAATGAACATTAGATTATAAATTAAATCAATCAAATAATAAAATTTGTTGCAAAAAATAAAAAAAAAACCAAATACTTGTATAGTTAAGGAAATAAATTTTATGGAATACGATAAAAATACAGTATTAATCTGTAATTGTGAAAACACTATGAAGATTGATGGTGAAAAACTTGCAAAATCATGTGGAACATCATCTTGTAATGTTTATTCTAATTTATGTAATCAAGAGTTAAGTGTCGTAGAGGAAGAATTAATAAAATCAAAAGAAAATAATAAAAACTTATCTATAGCATGTACCCAAGAATTAAAAACATTTGAAGCTTTAGCAGAAGAAAAAAAATTACCTTTTCCTAAAACGTTTAACATAAGAGAACTCTCAGGTTGGTCGAAGGAAGGTCATGAAAGTACTCCTAAAATGTCTGCAATAATTAAACATTCCTTAGAAAAAAGTTACCCTACCCCGAGTTTAAACTTAATTTCACACGGAAGGTGCTTGGTTTACTTTGAGTATAAAAATAACCAAAGTGAACTAGACGAAGTTAAAAGTTTTTGTGAAAAATTAACTAACCATCTTGGAATCACTTTGCTTATTTCAAATTATCAACTTGCAGATTTTGAAAAAAATATTTCTTACCAACTTTGTAAAGGTGAGATTGTTAAAGTTAATGGATATTTTTCAAATTTCACAATAATAATTGATAAATTTTCAGAATTTAAAGCTAGTAGCAAATCAACGATTAATTTTTTAGATGACTCAGATGGGGTTGAGACAAGCAGTGATTTGATTATCGATTTCACAAATCAAAACCTTATAAATTCATTTCATAAAAGAGATGGTTATTTCAAAAGTAATATTAATAGTCCTAAAGAACTATTAGATATTTATTCAAAAGCAATCAATATGATAGGAGAATTTGAAAAGCCTTTATATGTTAAATTTGATGAAAACTTATGTGCACACTCAAGAAATCAAATCTCTGGCTGTACTAATTGTTTAGATATATGTCCAGCAAATGCAATTAAAACTGATGGAGACATTGTAAGTATAGATCCAGGGATATGTGGTGGATGTGGCTTTTGTGGTTCAGTTTGTCCATCTGGAGCAATTCAAACTGATTATCCGGCTTTAGACTTTATTTTAAATGATACAAAAAACATTGTTGAAAATTATTTAAGTGCTGGCGGAAAAAGCCCTGAAATACTGTTACATGATAGTAATTATGGAAATACTATGATTTCAATTTTGTCGAGACATTTTGATGGCTTGCCATCAAACCTCATTCCTTATGAACTACATTCGACTGGGAGAATAGGGCATGATTTGATTGTTTCCCTAATCTCTCTTGGTTATCAAAAAATATATATTTTAATTGACCCAAAACTTACTGGGGAACATGTTCATATTCCAGCCCAAATAGAATTAAGTAATTCAATGTTAAAAGGTGTAACTAAAACGGATAATACAAATTTTGTTGTTCTTGTTGAAAATAATGATCCAGAAGAAGTGTCAAAGTTAATTTATAAAAATAAAAATGGGTTAAAAGTAAAGACTAGTCAATTCAACTCTTTAGGTAAACCAAGAGGAATTGTTAGGGTGGCAATGCAAAGTTTATATAGAGCTAATAAGGCAAAAAAAGAAGTAATAAGTTTGCCAAAAGGGTCTCCTTATGGGGCTCTTGATGTGGATAAAAACAAATGTACTATTTGCTTATCGTGTGTTAGCGCATGTCCAGCGAATGCTCTACAAGATAGTCCTGATTTACCTCAACTATCCTTTAGAGAAGATGCATGTTTACAATGCGGAATATGTGTTTCAACCTGCCCCGAAAATGCTATAGAACTTAAACCTCAATATAATCTAAACGATGACTCAATGGCAGCTAAAGTCATTGTTGAAGACAAGCCGTTCGACTGTATTTCATGCGGAAAAACTTTTGGTTCAACTAAATCCATACAAAAAATTGTAGAGAAACTAACAAGCCATTCAATGTTTCAAGATAAAAAAAAGACGGAAATTTTGAAGATGTGTGAAGACTGTAGAGTTGGAGCTATGTTTGAAAATAACGATAAAATGTTAGATATTGGAGAAAGACCTAACCCAAGAACTACTGACGATTATTTAAATTAAGTATACTCAGCCAAAGGCAAATTTGTTAAAAGATTTTGAGGCTTAAATTTTACTATTGAATTTTTGTTCATTGATAAAGCTAAATAAACTGGTTTATTTTTCATCTCTTTAACAAAACCACCCTCCTCGGCCTCTAGTTTAAACAAGCATAAGATTTGTTTTAAAACATTTTCTGATATTTTTTTCCCATTATATAAGTCATTTAAAATTTTTGATGAATCAGTATCAAGACCAACATGCCAAGACCACGTTTCATCTTCAATTTTTTGCATAGGAGACACTGAAACTTTTATCATCAAAAAATGATATATCCATTTCTCGATAACCCTTGCAAGAGCATCAAGACCTGGTTTGGTATAGGCAACATCTATAGAAGTATCAAATCTATCAGATCTTTCCCAGTAAAACTCTGCAGAACTTTCTCGCAGAATATCTATATCAACATTTTGTTCTTTATCGGTTTTCTTTTCGTTTTGAAGATTTTTAGCTTGAAAGTTTACCAATTCTTCATCAGCCAACATTATCTCATCTTCAGCAAGACTAACAACTTGACTACGAAAAAAAATTTCTGCAGACCTAACTTGTAGAGCGATGGGATTAACTTCTAAAATGTTTCTTAAAATATTTTGAACAAGTTGATCTAAAAACAAAGGAGGAAAATTAATTTTTTCTCCCCTACAAAATTTTAGATAAGCATCTTCTAGATTATTACTTTTAGACAAAAAATTTCTAAAATTTATGATCATTTCATAATTAAATTTAACATCATTATCTAATATCTGATTAAGTTCACTATCACTAACTAATGAAAAAGGATTCTCTAATAGTTTTTTATTTAACTTTTTTTCATTTTCACATGACTCTTCAATTATTTCAACTTCTGGTCTACTAAAATATGCCTTCATAAAATCATTAGTAGGTATTAGTTTGCCATTAGGATCTTTTCCTAAAAGGTGCCATCCTGATGTCAACCAAAAATCAAATTTATTCATAAAAATTTCTCATTTGTTTTCTTCTTCAAATGTCCAAATATTTTGTTCGGCACATGATTCTGCCTTTGGCAAATGCCTGAAATTTTCTTTAATGCCCTCCTTACTCATCTCTCTAGAAATTGATATCAAGCTACCTTTGTCGTGAGAGCTGCATAAATCCAGCATTAAATTCACTTCTTCATCTGCTGCCTTTTTTGCATGTTCCAAAGATGGTGCTCCATACTTTTTTAAAAAACAATCAGATAAACAACTTTTTAATTTTTTTAAATCTTCTTCCTTCACTTCAGTCAAAGTTATAAAAGTTGAATAACCGAAACTTGGTATTCCTAAAAATCCATTAGAAAAAGCTTGTTTCATTTTTCCTTTTAAATTTTCTTCATTTAAATTGAAAAAACTAAAAGTACCTACTATCGCCAATTCTCCCTCTTCAGCTATTAAAGGAAAAATATTTAAATCCGATTTATCAAATCTAATTATTTTAGCATACTTCATTTTAATATTATTACCTTCATTTCATTAAAATACTCTATGGGTGATAAAAAGATTTTTTTATTACTGTTCTCTACAACTGCAAAACCATTTTCATCAACTGTTAGAAATTTAACTTTGATACCATTAACTAAATTAATTTTTTTATCTTTTTCTATTCTTTGATTCCACATTTTAATTACAGGGGCAAAACCTTCATCTTCCCATTGATTTAACCAAGCTAAAAAATGCCTGCATACTGACTCAATCATTCTTGTACGTGATATGAAACCTGCTCCTTCTGTTTCTAATGATGTTAAATCTGGATCAGTATGATCTTCTTCTATTTTTTCTGATTGTTTTATTTTTAACTGAAAACCTAATACTAACCATTCTGGAATATCATCCTCTTTTTTTTGATTATCAATAGCAAAATTAACAATTCCTGCTTCTCCTCTATTTAAATAAATATATCCAGGAAATGAGTTTGTTACTATAACCTCTGGAGGAGCTAATGCACCAATAGCGTCACCTGCTGCGACAGTAATAACATATATCATTTGATTACATTTTTTCTGACTAACTTCTGGGTTTAACAAAATGGCTATATCTACTAAATCATTTTTTTCAGAATAAAAGACTGTACCTGTTTCAGATGTCTTTGAAGAAGAAATTGCCTTTTGAAAAACATCTACCTCTTTTGGAACTTTTTCAGCCTTTAAAAGAGGTGGTAACTGAGGCTCGTCATTTTCATCAGCAGGATCTAATTCATAATATAAACTCATTTATATCTCCAATAATTCAATTAATTTCTTCGAAACATTTTTGTATGCCTCGGATTGTATTGACATAGGATTTGAAATCATCATAGGTATGCCTGAATCACTACTTTCTCTAAGTTCAGAAGACAAAGGTATTTGACCTAAAAAATCAAGATTTCTTTTAGTTGCTTGTAACTGGACTCCATCCCTACCAAAAATATGATCAATTCGTCCACAATCAGGACATGTCCAATATGACATATTTTCAATCATACCTAAAATTGGAACATTAGCTTTTTGAAACATTGTTAATGCTTTTTGAACATCCAAAAGAGCTATATCTTGTGGAGTTGAAACTATCACTGCTCCAGCTAAATTAACTTGTTGAGCTAATGATATTTGAACATCTCCTGTACCGGGCGGCAAATCAATAATAATTATATCTAGGTTCCCCCATGCAACTGAATCTAACATTTGAGTTAATGCTGATTGAACCATTGGCCCTCTCCAAATCATGGCAGTATCATCTGGGACTAAAAGCCCCATAGACATTAATTTTACACCATAATTCTCAAGGGGAACTACTATATCACCTCCTGCTGAGGAAGGCCTGCCACTTATGCCCATCATCCTCGGTTGTGACGGACCATAAATATCGGCATCTAACAATCCAACTGATAGACCTTCTAACTTCATAGCTATTGCTAAATTAGAAGCTGTTGTAGATTTACCGACACCACCTTTTCCCGAAGCAACTGCTAAAAATCTTTTTACATTAGTTTCAAAAGTTTTAGTAATTTCATTTTTATGTAAATTCTTTGAGTCTTTTTCTATATTTTCATGAGAGGTAAGTAAAACATGAACACTTTTTACATTTTCTACTTTTTTGAGAGATACTTCTGCCAATTTTCTAATTGGCTCCATAGATGGACCTCTATGAGAAGGAACCTCTAAAGTGACAAATAAATTTTCTCCTTTGATTTCAATGTTTTTAACAAAACCTAAATCAACAATATTATTATTCTGAGATGGATCTTGTACACCTTTTAAATTATCTAAAACATCATTTTTTAATAACTTATTCATCTCTTTCTGGTATTATTATGTCAGCAGAAACAGAATGGTTTAAACCTAAATCTTTGATATTTATTTCAGCATTTATTGAGATTTCTTGTTCGTAATCATAAGTGCCATTTTTTATACCAGCTCTTAATTTTTCTTCTATTTTTTTATGTGTAGTAACGCCAAGATTTTTTAAAAATTTCCTTAATGACATTTCTGACTTTGACATATTTTCTTTATCTTTGTTCATTATAATTTATCTCCTTAACTATAAATTAGGATCTGAAAAGTTTTCTCTCAACATGTCTATAAACTGTGAACCCATATGTTGAATTAGTTTTTCTTGATCTTCTACTTTAAGAATATTTTTTCCTACATGAGAAGTATATCTAGCTGTAGCATATAGCATTACATACTTTATATCGGTAGCTTTTATTGTTTTATTTTTTGTGTTAGCTAAAGTAATAAAATGATCAGCCAATTTTAAAAAATTTTTACCATCCAAAACATTTTGTTTATTTACTGGTTCACTTGAATCGTTTGGTCGATCGTGCCAATTAGGAAAATCCATTTTTTTCACCCATACTTGAAAATTATTTTATTTCAAATTTACTATATATTCTATAAAATTAAAAAATCATCAATTTTTTTTAAATTATAATATGAAAGAGATTTGATTATGGCTGAAATATGGGAATTAGAAGCAAATGAAATTTCAAAGTTTTTTCGAGAAAAAAAAATAACTTCCCAAGAAATTGTTGAATCATTAGAAAAAAGATTTCATAAAATAAATCCAAAAATCAATGCTATTCCAGAAAATACTTTTCAATATGCTAAAAAAATAGCTAAAAACCTTGACAAAAAAATTATGAAGAATCAAAAACTTGGTGTTTTAGCTGGTGTCCCTATCACTGTGAAAATAAATACTGACCAAATAGGTTTCGCATCTACAAACGGACTCAGAATCCAAAAAAATCTAATTGCAGAACGAGACAGTACAGTTGTTAAAAATATACAAGATGCTGATGGAATTATTATAGGAAGAAGTAATACTCCTGCATTTAGTATAAGATGGTTTACAAATAATTCTGTTCATGGTCACACTTTAAATCCACACAATAAGTCAATTACTCCAGGAGGTTCTTCTGGAGGTGCGGCATCTGCAACTGCAGTAGGTATTGGTTCAATTGGGCATGGGACAGATATTGCAGGATCTATAAGATATCCTGCATATGCTTGTGGCATTCATGGTCTAAGGCCTAGTTTAGGAAGAGTTCCTATGATTAACTATACTGCTCCTGACAGATTGATTGGAGGGCAAATTATGGCTGTTTCAGGCCCTTTGGCAAGATCTATCAAAGATATAGACCTTGGATTACAAGCTATGAGTATGGAAAATTATGATGATCCATGGTGGACACCTGTTAAAAAAAAATTGCCTAAACTATCAAAGAAAATTGCTTTAGTAACTAAAATTAAAGGATTAAAAACAAAAGGTATAGTAATAGAAAATTTAAAAGATGTAGCAAAAAAATTAGAAAATTTAGGCTGGATAATTGAAGAAGTAGATGGCCCTGATTTTAATGAATTAGCCCATTATCAGGCTGTACTTTGGCTAGCTGAGTTTAGAAGAACTTCAGCAAATGCTATAAAAAAAGAAGGGGATAGTGATGCATTATTTGTTTTTGAACAAATGTCTAAAAGGTGTCCTGATTCATCTATAGAAAAGTTCATGGACGCACTACAGCAAAGAGCTACGCTTGGAAGAAAATGGAGTCATTTTTTTGATAAATACCCATTATTATTATGCCCTATATCTGGTGACCTCCCTTTTGAAGACTTAAAGGATGTAAAATCTGTTAAAGATTTTGATTATGTTTTTTCTTCTATGATCCCTCAAATAGCTCCACCTTATATAGGTTTGCCAGGTTTAAGTTTTTGTAATGGTATTACAGATAAAAATATTCCTTTAGGTGTTCAATTTCTTACCAGAAGATTCAGAGAAGACAAACTTCTAGAAGTAGGATATGATTTAGAAAAATGTTTTCCAAAAATTATACCTATTGATCCAAAGTTTTAAAAAATTTTTAGCTTATCCCTATTGATTTTATGTGATAATTTATCTTAAATATAATCTAATTTATTTATAATGAAAAAATACTTGGCTTTAGTGAAATGTGTAAAGATTATCAAAAATCATTTAGTTATATAAAAAATTTATATATTGAAATTAGAACTCATAATTTATTATTTACTAAATAATTTTTAGATGAATAAAGATATTGTAAAAATCACCTATGCAGAGCCTTGGCTCCCATTTCACCATAGATTATTTATTAATATTGTTGAAACTTGCTCAGCAAGAATAGCATTAAAAAAAAGATATCAAACATTTACATCCAAAGTTAAAAACAAGAAAGGTAATGCTCTATGGGATCAAGCTATTGAGAGTTTAGGAATCATAAAACCAAATTTTTTATTGCCTCAAAAAAATAAATCGAGAGGATTAGTTGTTGCAGCTAATCATCCCTTTGGTGTAACTGATGGAGTTTTTTTAGCTTGGATAGCTTCAAGAGTTGATCCAAACTTTAAAGTTATAGCCCATGGCATTTTGCAGAAAGAGCCTTCCTTAGCCCATAGTATTTTACCCATAGACTTCAGCGAATCTAAAGATGCAATGAGAAATAATGTTTTGGTTAGAAGACAAGCTATTGACATTTTAAAAAAGAATGGTGTTGTTGCAATTTTTCCTGCTGGATCTGTTGCTTGGTCTAGGAAGAAAGGTCAACCTGTTGAAGAGGAAGATTGGAAACCAATGCTTGGTAAAATAATCAATGCTTCAAAATGTGATATTTTGCTGACAAAATTTGATGGTTCAAATTCAAATCTATTTCAAATTGCTTCAAGGATTCATCAAACTGTTAAACAAAGTCTATATTTATATGAAATTAAAAAAAGTCTTGATAAACCAATCAATTTTAAGGTTTGCAAATATTATAAAAACGAAGAAATTCCATCATTAAATGACAAAAATCTTGCATTATTTTTACAAAAAGAAGTTGAAAAATACTAGTTACTAAACAGCTTCCCACTTTTTGTTTGCAGTGTTGGTGGTGCTGAAGGTCTACTTAAAAAGGCTCCTGTAAGATCTGCATCTAAAAATCTATCTCCTGCTTTTTTTATTTCCTCATCAGGAACTTTCTTTAATCGTGTATATCTAGGATGATGATGATCTATAAAGGGATCATTTTTTGCTGAATTATAACAGCATAATAACGTCCATCTTCTATCATTTGATTTATTTTTATCTGACCTATGCAAAGTATTACAATGAAAAAATAAAACATCTCCTGGATCCATTTCACAATAAATAAGATCTAAATGTTTTTTAGCTTCTTCAACTCTTTTAAGATCAACTCCAACTTGTCCACTTTCTAATAAAGCATGGTCTATTCGACCTATTTGATTAGATCCAGAAAGAATTTGGAGACATCCATTTTCTTTTGTACATTTGTCCAAAGCTATCATTGCTGTAGCCATATGTGGGAACAAGCATCCATTATTGTACCAATAACCATAATCTTGGTGCCATTCCCATGCACCACCTTCCAAAGGCTCTTTAGCAGTAATTTTAGAATGATAATGATATACTTCACCCTCTAATAAATCTTCCATTGTATCTACTAATTTGAAAGATCTAGCTACTATGCCGTAAATACTATCGTCAGGATGATTCCAAGCTGCCATTTTTGTAGTCAATCCTTCTGAGTCTTTTCTATCATAAAAATGTTTTCTGATAGCAGGGTCTTGGTAAGATGCTTTTTGAAGTAAGTTGGTCTCTTCTTTATCAAAAAATTTTTTTAAAATTGTAAATCCATTTACTTGAAATTCTAATTTTTCTTTTTTTGATAATACTGAAGGCATTTAAATTTTCTTTCTTTTAACAAATCTAACTATTTTTTTCACGTTCAAGCTTTTGAGCATCTCTTCTTTCATTAAACCTTCTTATTGCACCATTTGGAATATCTTCTGTTAATTCACAATTTTCAAAATCTAGTTTTTTCATAAACTCCTCAGCATCTTCTTTAATAGTCCAACAATAGACTACATAGTCAGTTGTATCCCTCAAAAGAAACCAGGAATCTGGCTTTTTCTTGTCTGGCATGATCTTAATTGCAAACATTTTTTAGCTCCAGTTAAAAACTGTATAACAGGCTAAATACTTAATAAACTTAAAAATTTTTAAATTTATATTCCTTGTTAAACAAAATTTTATTAAACTTAGTTTATATAATTAGCTAATACAAAACAAGATAATGGTTAAAATTTTTATAAAAATAGTTGTAGAAAAACATTATCAACAAAATACTTTTTTGAAGAGACTATTTTATGTTTAATCGTTTGAATATGATCTCTCACCGTGAGATCTTAAATCTAAACCTTCAATTTCTTCTTCTTCATCTACTCTTAAAGGGGTGAATATAGAAGTGATCTTCAATATCAAATAAGTAAGAATAGCAGTCCAAAGCACAGTAATTAATACGCCAAAAGCTTGAACTGCAAACTGACCTGATACTGTCTGACCCTCAGATAATCCCACACCTGAAAAACTTTCTAGAGCTAAAAAACATACCATTAAACTTCCTAAAATACCTCCAACTCCATGAACGGCAAATACATCAAGACTATCATCAATTTTTAATTTTCCTCTTATATAATCTACAGCTAAATAACAAAGCAAGCCACCTGCAAGACCTAAAATTAAACCACCAGGAACACCAATAAAACCAGATGCGGGTGTAACTGTTGCTAGCCCTGCAACCATACCAGTAACAATGCCAACAAGTGACGGTTTGCCAAATCTTACCCATTCAATAATCATCCAAACTAGTGATGCCGCTGCTGCAGAAATATGAGTAACTAATATTGCCATTCCAGCATTTGTGCCGGCTGTTAATGCTGAACCACCATTAAATCCAAACCACCCTATCCAAAGCATAGATGCGCCTATCATTGTAAGAACTGGACTATGAGGAGGATTAATAGACTGTGGAAACTTTTTTCTAGACCCCAAAACTAAGGCTGTAACTAGGGCACCTACCCCAGCAGTGGCATGTACAACAAGTCCTCCAGCAAAATCCATGACCCCCCATTCAGAGAGCATGCCTCCTCCCCAGACCCAATGGGTAACTGGAGAATAAACTATCAATATCCATAAAGATAAGAAAATTATTACTGCTAAAAATTTCATTCTTTCAACAAAAGCGCCAATCATTAGAGCTGGAGTAATTATTGCAAATGTCATTTGAAAGCCAACGAAAGTACTTTCAGGAATAGTTCCACTTAAACTTTCATAAGAAAGATTTGTTAAAAAAATATTACTAAGATCTCCAATCCAAGCATTGCCCTCAGAAAAAGCTAAAGAATAACCAAACATTACCCACAAAATTGATGCAATACACGCTATGGAAAAATGATGCATTAATACAGAAATAGCGTTTTTAGATTGAACAAGACCTGTGTAAAATAGAGCCAGACCTGGAAGTGTCATAAAAAGTACTAAAGCTGTAGAAGTCATTATCCAAGCAGTATCTCCACTATTAATCTCGGCAAAAGCAGGACTTGATAATAACATACATGCTATAAAAAAATATAAAATTTTCATGACTTTTCCCCCAAGAAAATAGAAATTTATTAATGAATATAGTTATTTAAAGAATTTACTTTAGGCAATTTAAAAGATTATCTAATATGCATTTTTTATAAAGATGATTAAAATTTAATCAAAAGCTATAATTTTAATTTTTAAAAAAACTGATTATAATTTACTACTAATCAATCGAAATTGAAAAATTATAAATTCAAAAGTTTATACAAATGTGTCATATCTAGAGTATGAATAACAAACAATTATATAAAAATATAACAATCCTAGTCGTAACCCATAATTCTGAAGGAGTAATTTCAAAATTATTAAAGTCATTAAATAATAATTTCCCATTGTTTGTTGTAGATAATGACTCGAAAGATAATACTCAAAAAATTTTGAAAAATCACGATTGTGTTTCTAAAAGACTTATTTTCAACAAAAAAGGTTTAGGTTTCGGTAATGCTGCTAATATAGGCTTAAAAAAAATTAAAACAAATTACGTCTTGCTTATTAATCCTGATACAAAAATAGATTTAAATTCAATTTCAAAGCTTTATGAAAAGGCAAAAAAATATCCTAATGCAGCAATCTTAGCTCCTCTTCATAGAAATGATAATGGCAAGATCCACTTACCCGTAAGACCTTTTTTTTTTAATAAACAAAAAGATTTGCTAAATTTTGAAAACTTTTTTGGGGATTGCAGTGTTGAATATGTCTCAGGAGCCATCATGTTACTTGACAGAAAAAAAATAAAGCAAATAGGGTTTTTTGATGAAAAAATCTTTCTTTACTATGAAGATGATGATCTATGTATTCAATCACGCAAAAATGGTTTTGAAAACATATTATTATCTAATGTAGTTGTCGATCATTTTGCAGGAGGATCAATTGGCCCACCTACTTTAGAGAATCAATGGGAAAAATTTTTTCATATGAGTTATTCTAGATGTTATATAGAAAAAAAATACTTTGGTTATTTTTATTCTTTTAAAATTTCTGTTTCTATAATTTTAAAATCAGTTATAAAGTTTTTAGGACATATATTAATTTTACAATTTAAAAAAATTTTAAAAGATATGGCATATTTTTTTGGATCCCTTCTTTTTTTATTGAGGTTAAAATAAAATGCAAGCAGTTATCTTGGCAGGAGGAAGAGGCACTAGATTAGGGCAAATAAGTAGTATTAAACCAAAACCAATGGTAGAAATTGGAGGCAAGCCTATAATTTGGCATATAATGAAATTATATAGTTTCTATGGTATAAAAGAATTCATAATTTGTGCAGGTTATTTAGGTTATGAAATAAAAGATTATTTTGCTAATTATTTATTAAAATCATCTGATTTAGATATTAATTTTCAATTGAATTCAATCAATTATATTTCTAAAGAAAAAAAATTAGATTGGTCAGTTAAAATTATAGATACTGGTGAAAAAACACTTACAGCAGGAAGACTTAAAAAAATAAAAAAATACCTTCATAATAACAAGCCATTCCTTTTAACTTATGGTGACGGTTTGTCAGATATTAATATAAAAAAACTGATAAAATTTCATCAAATCTCTAAAAAACTTGTTACAATGACAGCCGTGTATCCCCCTCCTAGATTTGGATCATTAGTCTTAAAAAATAATTTAATTACAGAATTTAGTGAAAAAAATGTTGGGGATGTTGGAAGAATTAATGGTGGTTTTTTTGTATGTGAAAAAGAATCTATGAGTTTTGCAAATCGAGATGAACCATGGGAGAGTAATCCTCTTATTAAATTATCAAAAATAGGTGAATTAATGGCTTTTGAGCATAATGGGTTTTGGCAACCTATGGACACAATGAGAGAAAGAGATTATCTAGAAAACCTATGGAAACAAAATAAAGCCCCATGGAAAGTTTGGAACTAAATTGAATTATACTTTTGATGATTTAAAAAGCTTCTACAAAGGTAAGAATATTCTAATAACTGGCCATACAGGATTTAAAGGAGGTTGGTTAACTTCTTTTCTTAATTATTTAAAAGCAAATACATTTGGTATTTCTATAGAAAGAATTGAAAACTATAATAAATCCGGATTTGATCAAGATATTATAGATCATGAAATTATCAGCGATATAAATGATATAGAAAATTACTCGAAACAGATCAAAAATTTTAATCCTGAAATAGTATTTTATTTAGCTGCTCAACCATTAGTAAGAGATGCTTTTAAGAATCCCTTAGATACCTTTAAATCTAATGTCTTTGGTTTAATTGAATTTTTAAATTTAATAAAATCTTTTAATCATAAAATAAAAACTATCATGATAGTTACTAGTGATAAAGTGTATGAACAAAATAAAATAAAAAAGAGTTTTATTGAAACTGACAAATTAGGTGGAGTGGAGCCATATGGCGCGTCTAAAGCTATGCAAGAAATAATCTCTAAATGTTTTTTTGAAAGTTACTTTAAAGAAAAAACTAATATCGTGACTGTGAGAGCAGGAAATGTCTTGGGAGGTGGTGATTGGGGATCAGACAGATTGATAGTAGATATAATGAATTCCGTAATATCTGATGAATTAATGCATGTCAGATATCCTTATAACACAAGGCCATGGCAATATGTGTTAGACTTAATTTTTGGATATCTCAGCCTTGTTTTAAAAACTTCAAAAGAAAAAGAAAAAAATTTCAATTCTTTTAACTTCGCCCCTAAAAAATCTTTTCCAGCAATTGACATTATAAACTTTGCTAAAAATTATTGGGAAGATAAATTTGAGTTTAGATTGAATAAAAGAAAAAACCAGATTTTTGAAGAGCCAAAACTTTCCATTGATAGCAAAAAAATTTATAAATATTTAGGTTGGCAAGCAAAGGGTGATTTAACGTATAATTTAGAAAAAACATTTTTTTGGTATAACTCTTTCTTAAAAAACATGAATATGAAAAAGATAAATTATAATATGATAGAAGAATTTTTTAATAATAAATAACATGTATACCTGTCAAAATTGTTCTAAGAAGTTAAAACTTAGTCTAATTAATATGGGTAAAGTTCCCATAGCTAATCACTTGCTTACAAAAAAAGAGCAGTTATGTTTATCATATCCACTTCAAGTTTTTTTATGTAAAGAATGTAAATTATACCAGTTAGGTAAAAGACTTAGTCCAAAAAAAATTTTCAATAATTATTTTTATCATTCGAGTTATTCTTCAACTTTTTTAGAACATGCAGAAAAGTTTGTTAAAACAATTAGTAAAGATTTAGATTTTTCAAAAAATAATTTTATTTTAGAAATTGCATCAAATGATGGCT
>MDSV01189177.1_pt1 | contig 16805 bp, 12 predicted proteins | sample 810851 | NCBI WGS metagenome assembly MDSV01 (sample SAMN05326640, study PRJNA326480) | marine metagenome | isolation source: seawater | place: Atlantic Ocean: North East | collected 2012 | reverse complement strand
TAATAACCTGTTAATATGCATGACCTTGTGTCAGATTAATTAAGAATTATTTTATTTTATAAGTAGACATAAGGAATAAATTCAGTGAAAATAGAATTTGTTGATTTAATTTTTTTAATAAGAGAATAACTATGGCTAAATTTAAACTAACACTAAAGAACTCATTCACTATGGCGATTGCGTTCCTTGGAAGCTTTATTTCTTCTAATGCCTATGCTCAAGCTGAAAGTTCTGCTGATGCTCAGGACACATCCCCAAAGGCAGCTGGAGAGGCTGCTAAGGAAAAAGCATCTGGTTCCTTGAGCGCTGGAGCTATAGCTGCTGCTGTTGCTGCCGCTGCTGCTCTTGCTGCCGTAGTTGATTCTGGTGATGGAGGTGGTGCTGCGCCTGTTCCTACACCTGCACCTACACCTGCTCCTACACCTGCACCTACACCTGCTCCTACACCTGCACCTGCACCTACACCGGCACCTACTGAAACTTATACTGTTGATGTAGCTGTTCCAACTGTTGTTAATGTAAATACTACGACTAACACTGCAACAACAACAAATACAGTGACAGGGGTTTATTTACCAAATACAAACACAAACACCAATACCAATACGAATACTACTACTCAGACATTGGCACGTTATACAACCAATACTAGTACTGCTACCGCAACAAGCACGAATACTTCTACAAATACTAGTACTACAACTAATACTGTTACCTCTACATTGCTTGATGGCAATGGAGATCCTGATCCAACAGGTAATTTGGGTGATTACAATCAGACAATTGACCAGGATATCGTCCAGGTTTGGGATCAAGATCTTAATCAGGATATAGTCCAAGAGATACCAATATTTAGAGATAACTTTATGGATTACGATGCAGCAGCTGCACAATATGGTCTAGCGTCATCTGCTGAAGGAAATCTAAGTGTTGATGACGGTAGAGAACTTGGTGCTAATTATCAAATTGTAGAAGTCTTAGATAATGGCTATGTCACTCTTCAGCAAGATTTTGTAGATAATATTGACCAAGATTTAGTACTCGATGTCTTCTATGAAATTGATACTGTTCTAGACTTCGTCCAGACACAAGAGATTAATCAAACTTATACAGCTGACGTCATTCAAACAGAGACAAGAACAAGGTTAGCGGATTAAATTTTCCTAAACAAAAAACCCATCTTTCCGATGGGTTTTTTTATACTAATATTTTAGATAATACTCTATTTTAAGAGTGGGTAATCTGGGATGAATGTTCTGTTCTGATTTCTCAATACTCAGTGTTTCAGTGTTTTGAAAATAAATGTTCTTGTCGCTCCATCCAATTGATTTGATTTGAAACCTTTCAGTTATTCTATTGACAGTAATAGCATTGCCTAATTTTTGAAGTTGACTCTCTTTGCTATTTAGTTTTCTTTCCATTTTCACTGAATATAAATCAGGATTATATAAATTAACTAGCTCATAAGCAGTATTCTGCATTGAGAAGTCATCAATTGAATAATTTATTAACTCAAAGTTATGAGGCAATCCAATGGTACGAATTATTCTTCCATTCAAAGTAAAAATTCTCACATCATCAGCGCCAACCCATTCATATATATCATCTTCTATATAAGCAAGTATTAAAATTGCATGAGGGCCTCTTCCGAAACGGATCTTCATGAAACTATTGTCATAATTTTCAAAAATGTCATCTGTTATTTCATAATCAGGAAAACCAAAAATTACATTGTTAACTTCGGAAAAGTTTTGCACATATGCGATAGGTAGATTTCCACAGCCAGAAATAAAGACTAAAATCAAAAGAAATCTAATCATAAAATCCATCCCAACCATAAATTAATTGATCTCTGTTAGCTTGATTTGTTGTGCTCCATAGAGATTGAGCTACGGTTAAAGGCTGAGCCCCGTCACGAGTCAAGGGCCTTAAGCCAAAGCCACTAGAGCCTCTAGAAAACTGATCAAAGAATACTTGAATAGGTATATTAAAGAAAAAGCCCTTATCAAAACTACCTTCTCCAAACTCCGCTTTACTAATATCAGTTAGAGAAAAGAAAACCCCCATATTAAGACCACTTTTAAACTCTCTAGAGAAATTAAAAGAAAAGCCTGAATCTTCAGCTAAAAACCTTCCACCCTTTAATTGAAATAATACTCTAGTCATAGGCTCTCTATAATAGAAATTTATATGGCCAGTTAGGGTGCTGTAGTCTAGACTCCCAAATAGCTGTCTATACGAACGCTGGCGTACGTTCCAGATCTCAGCACCAATTCCATAGTTTTTATCAAATGGTTTATAGAGAATTTCGCCGCCATACCCCGAAAACATTGGTTCAAATATTCCAGCCGAAACTTTTGCATATATTGATTTAAATGGATTCATAAAATAATTAGCTTGGAGCCTTGTAATATGATACTTATCACTATTTTTTAAGTATTTCACAATATCTGTTCTGACATGGGGAAGAATACTATCTGACGCAAGTTTTAAATCATCAAAATTGTTAAATAAGCCAACAGAGGCAACGCTTAAAATATTGAAATTTCTTCGTAATAAAGTCTCGCTATGAAAAGCTATAGAAAAGTCTCCAAAATAAAATCCATCAGGTCCGCCAATTTGACTTCTGATTGCTGGAGAAAATTTCCAAATTGTAGTTGGTAATTTTGTTTGAGGTCTGTAATCATGAGTTAAGTGCTGCTTTGGATCTGGTTGATAGATTGTTACTGCCTCTAATAAAGCATCTGTTTTTCTTTGTTTTTTATATAGTTGGTATTGATCTCTAGGTATATCAACTGCAAACATTGACTGATCAGCATTTATGGCCACTAATGAGAATTCTGTAATAATTTCAGGTGAAATCTGGTCTAGAATATTTGTAATTCTTCCAACTGCTTGTGCGCTATTCAGATACTTTGATTGCGAATAGGTAATTTCATACTTATTATCTCTTGCATTTGCAGTTTGCATGAATATCTTATTGTCTGTTAATAATTTTAAAGAAGACTTATAAAGAAATTCAGCTTTTTCGGCATTTACAATCTCTCTAAAAACTCTGCTATTTGGTATCACTGGTGGGGGATCCTTTTTAGTTATCCCGGTTGATCTTTTTGAATAGTTACCACTTAAGGAAAAACCAAAGCTAAGGGTGTTATTTCTAATATATCCTAGTTTGACATGAAAACTTTTAGTTATAGGGTAGACAAATGAATAATTAAACCTTTTGTCCTGAGGGACAGGCGAATACCCTTCTCCATCCTCACCATAATTAGTTGAATCATACTCAATTTTCAATCTTGTACCATTTAGTTTAGGCAGAAATATTTCAACCCCTCCAAAAACTCCAGCTTTCTCACCTCCAAAAAATGTACCATAATTAATTTCACCCCCTTGGGTATCTCCTTGTTTATCTCTTTCTCTTGAAGAAAATCTAGAATCTAATTTAGTAAAAGGATTAGTAATTGTTTTATTCGATATGGTTCCAAATCCTAGGCCCAAAGTAAGATCAATATTTCCAATTAGCTTAGATGCAACTATAAATTCTGAAGCAAATAAAGATGAGCCCCCAAAATCTCTAAAACCAACTGCAATTTGAGGAAGATACTGTCGCTCTTTTAAAATCCTAAACTTAGCATCGAAGCTTTTATCTTTATAAGACTGAGATCCGCTGAATTCTCGTGAATCACTATATAACTTATTATTCACATCAGTGTATTGATATGAAGCTTCAAACCAATCAAATGGATTTCCCATTACGGAGCCTCTCAAATAAGGCTCAGAATGTGACCATGTAAATCCAATCGTTCCGCCTTTATACATTCTAGCAGAAGGCATTTGAATTAGGCCTACTGTTCCATAATTTGAATATGAAGGCTGATCGAAGTAAGGATAGATATAATCTGCTAACTGCGCATGTGCATTTTCACTAGCACAGCACAGCAATGTTATGAGGATCAGAAATCGCCTCATGCTAAAAAAATTAATTATCAGAGATTGCTGCTATAGATGCAGCTGTCACCGATAAGTTAGCAAGAACAGGTGTAATCGTTTCAACAAGGGCCAAGGAGTCAAGCGGTCTCGCTTTTCTTGGGATCACTAATGTACTGCCGGGAAGAATATCTTCACGATTAAATGATAGGTATGGAAGTGAAGAAAACAATACGCCTCCCTTTCTTTGAATTGCTTCTCCATTTGGGAGAAGTGCATATATCTTATTTTTATCAGCCTCTTTTTTTATGCCACCAGCAAGTTTTAAGTAATCATCAAATGTTGCGCCAACAATATGAGGAACAGTCACAGGATTCAAAACTTGTCCAACAATAGTAACTGTTGTTTGAATTGTTGGAATATAAATTTTGTCACCATTCTCAAGAATTATATTATCTTCAATGTTATTTTTAATTTTTACTGGATTTAGTTCTGTTACTAATCGCCCGATTGGGTTGGCATTCTCTAGCGACGACATCAAAGAGATTAATCCAACAAGATCAGTGGCGCTTTGCTGCACATATCCACTTGCAACTGCTGAAGCCATAATCTCTGATAATTCAGCTTTGGATCTTTTAAGAGCATCCGTTTCAATTTTTTGTATGCTTTTTCTAGTAAAAATACCGCCTAATGGGTATGCATTTTCAGTTAAACCTCCTGCTCTTTCGTAGAGTTCTCCTAAAGATGTATTTTTTGTAACAGCATAAACACCAGGGTTTTTAAATTCTCCAACCAATGCAACGTAACTAGCAAGCGAAGAGCTCTCATCTATTTTTAAATTAAGCATGGTGATATTAGTTAAAGTGCTTAATTCATTAAACCCAAATGAGCCAAAACCCCTTGACCTAATACCAACATCAAATATTGGCTCAGTATTTAACTTGCTGAGTAAAAAGCCTCCAGCAAAGTTAAACAAATCAAAAGCATTTAAGTCTCGTGCTGTTGGATAGAGCCCAGGAAATCTTACATTACCAACCACAGGAACTGCATTTATCAATAAAATAGGTAAAAGCTCACTATTAGTTTGAAATAAAGGGGTGCAACCTACCTTTTTATTATTTGAAGGAAAAAGTTCAAGTTTTGCTTCTATTAGATTTGAGATTGGTTTTTTTGTTAAAACATCTAAGGCAACTAAGCAAGAATTTATACTTCGCGAAGTGACAGATGAAATGTTCTTGGAATCAATTAAAGGCTTGCCATCCGCAGAAATTAAATTTTTATATAAAAAATTATTTTCTTCTGACTGATTAACAAAGCCTGGTAATGGATTGGCAAGGTAATTATATACCTCCATAGATTGTGAATATTCTATGTCCTCTTTTGAAAAGATATACACCTGATCTCCGGAAAAAATATTAAATTTATTTAGTGCAGACTGATCAGTTAATGTGAAGGTTAAAAGCCTAAATGATCTTGAAGCAAAATTTAATCTTTTAATTACTGCAAATCCAGTATAAGTATTTTGCAATAAATCTGAGTCTAATTGAATAAGATCTCCTAAGACCATCCCCTGACTATAAGGGAAATCTCTTGGATTCCTAAGAGCTCCATTCAAAGAAACATAGTTAACTATTTGGCCATTAGATGCATTGACTTTAATAACATCCCCATTTTTTATCTCAAAGTTTGCTAGATTTACTGGGTTCAGAATTGTTTTTTGGCCAGAGGCAAGCGTTCTTGTAATGGCTATACTTCTCTTATCTGCAAATGGTGAAAATCCAAGAGAAAATGAAATAATGTCTTCCAATGTTTCGCCCTCTTTGAACTCATAGACTGCTGGCCTATTGACTTCTCCATAAATAGAAACGCTATTAGTGAGACCTCCAACGAGCATCGTATCGCCTTCTTGCAAAACAGTATCTAATTTAGAGGAATCACCTCTTATAAGAAAATCATAAAAATCAACCTTAGAGTATTCAATTCCTTTACGCAGAAGGGTTACCTCCCTTAATGATGAATTTTTAAGGATGCCTCCGGCAGAAATAAGAGCATTCAAAGGAGTGCTAAATGCATTCAATGTAAATGTTCCTGGGCTTCGAATATTGCCTAATATAAAAATTTGTTTAGATCTAATTTGTTTTAATGAAATAATTACTTCAGTGCCTAGATATTGTTTATCCAGCAGATCCTTTATTTGCTTGCTAGCTTCAGAGACAGACATTCCCGACAAAACGAATGAACCTAGGCCTTCAATTAAAATTGATCCCTTAACATCAACTATGTGAGTCTCATTGGAATTTAAACCACCAAAAAGATATACATTCAATTGATCACCGATATTAATAATATAATCATCGGATACTGGCAAACTGTCATAAAAATTAAACTCATTTGAATAGCCTGAAAATATATCTTGGCCAAATAATTTTAAGTCACTTGCAGAGGTTACCTCAGGTATAAAATCTTTATATTCCCTGTAATTATCAACAAGGAAACATGCTCTAACATCTTTCTCGCACAACTGAGTAGCCAGATTAACTCTTGCCTTGTTCAAAGTAGCTCTAGTAATTTCCTCCATATCTTCTGGCCTTGTCTCTTCTAACTGCTTATAAACGCTATTTAATTCGTTTTGAACAAAGGATTTGTATCCATCAGCTGAAAATGAACGGCCAGTAACGGCATCAGAGTCACTTGGGCCACCACCATCCTTCTTTTCAGTAAGAAGCTCAAGGAGCTGACGATTGTCCAAATCAGGCTCTTGAGCCAATAAAGCGGGCAAAGAAAAAAATGAAATAACAAGAAAGGTAGTATATAAAAGATTTTTCATAGCTAATAGAAGTCAGATTTTTTGAATATTATACACTCATTAAGATAGTTATTATTCTTAAATATTTTTCAAAAATGTTATAAAGCTTTTTTAATAAGACTATAAAAATTTCAAATAGTTCTTAAAATTAGACTATAAATTAACTGCTATAAGTTAAAAATTGGTAAAATAGAAATATTTATAATTAACTAATCGCTGGATCTACTTATGATGATATTCAAGGCGAAATGGTAACTAAATAACCATATTTTGAATTGATTCTTTTAAAACCATGCTGATAGTGTGGTCAATAAAAAATGTGAGGTATTTAAATGAACATTCTTGTAACTGGCGGATTAGGGTTTATTGGCTCTGCATTGATCAGATCTTTGCTGGATGACAAAAATAATCAAATTTTAAACATAGATAAATGTTCCTATGCTTCCATGCCTGAAGCTTTGGAGGGAAAAGAGATTCTTCCAAACTATTCTTTTAAAAAAGTAGATATTATTGAAGCTGAGAAACTTAATTCTATAATCAAAGATTTTGCACCTGATAAAATTTTTCATCTTGCTGCTGAAAGTCATGTAGATAGATCCATTACCGGACCTCAAGAGTTTTTAAATACAAATATTCTTGGAACATTTAATATCCTTGAATCAATTAGAAGAAATCTTACTAATCTTCCAAAAGATTTTATTCTCATCCATGTATCAACTGATGAAGTGTTTGGAAGCTTGAAGTTTGATGATAGTCTTTTTGCTGAATCCTCTGCTTATGCCCCTAATTCACCTTACTCTGCCTCAAAAGCTAGCTCTGACCTTTTGGTAAGAGCTTGGAATAAAACTTATGGCATCAAAACTGCGATTACAAATTGTTCAAATAATTATGGTCCATGGCAAAATCCAGAGAAACTAATACCTAAAACTATTTTTAATGCGCTAAGTAAGCAACCTATACCAATATATGGAAAAGGAATAAATATCAGAGATTGGCTCCATGTTTCGGATCATGTAAATGCTCTTATAAAAATTTCTAATACCGAAGAACACTATAGTAAATTCAATATAGGTGGAAATCAGGAGATGGCAAATATTGACTTAGTTCATGTTATTTGCAGGTATTTAGATGAAAAAATTCCAATGACTAATAAATATTCTGATTTAATTACTTTTGTTGAAGATAGATTGGGTCATGACTTAAGATACGCAATTGACCCATCAAAATTAAAAGAAGATCTTGGCTTTGAACCAGGATATTTTCTTGAAAATGGAATAAAAGAAACGGTAGATTGGTATGTAGATAATTTAGATTGGGTCAAATCTAAGGTTAACTGAAAATAATGGATATTATGATTCTTGGAGGTTCTGGGCAGCTGGGTAAAACTATCTTTCGAGAACTTGGAAATGATTTTGAAATAGTCTGTTTAAATAAATCAGAGGTATCGTTAATAAATAAGGCAGAGGTTATAAAAGCTGTCCTTGAATTTAATCCTAAATTTATAATTAATTGTGCCGCTTATACAAAAGTGGAATTAGCAGAAATAGAAAAGAAAAAAGCTAATTCTGTAAATTATGAAGGTGTTAAAAATTTAACTGAGGCTGCAAAATTAAATGATGCAAGTTTAATTCATTTCTCTACTGATTATGTGTTTGATGGTAAAAAAAAATCTCCTTACTTAGAAACAGATAAAGCTAATCCAATAAATGAGTATGGCTCGTCAAAACTAAAGGGAGAAAACCATATTGTAAGCAATATCGATAATTTCTTTATCTTTAGAGTTTCAGGAATATTTAGTGAATACGGTGACAATTTTGTTAAATCAATGATGAGGCTAAAAGATAAAGATGAGTTAGCCATAGTAAGTGATCAAATTATGAAACCTTCAAGTGCAAAATTTATAGCAAATTTTTTAAAAATAAATCTATCAAAAAATAACTTTGCTTTATCAAATGCTGGTTTGTATAATCTCTCTTCTTCAGGGCCCCAAATTTCATGGCATAACTTTGCAGAAATAATATTTAAAGAAATGCTTGTGCAGAAATTAACTATAAAAATCCCAAGAATCATTCCTATTCTTAGCAAAGATTATAAAAGTTCTGTGTTGAGACCTGAGTTTTCTGTATTATCCAATAACAAAGTTAAAGAAAAATTTATACTCGATAATGCAAATTTTAAAGAAAACCTAAAAATAGAAATAAAAAGGATATATCAAGCGTTATGAAAGGAATAATATTAGCTGGTGGCCTTGGCACAAGACTCCACCCCTCAACAATAAGTGTTTCAAAGCAATTGCTTCCCATCTATGACAAGCCCTTAATTTACTTTCCTCTATCTACTCTTATGTCTGCTGGCATTAGAGAAATCTTAATTATTTCAACCCATGATTGTATCCCGCTCTATCAAACACTATTTCAGGATGGTCGCAAATTTGGTTTAGACATAAGTTATGCCAGCCAGAATGAACCAAAAGGCATAGCTGAAGCATTTATTATAGGGAAAGATTTTATAGGTAACTCATGCTCAACATTGATTCTTGGGGATAATATTTTTCATGGTACAGATTTAAAGAATCAACTTTCAAAAATTGTTAGAAGTAAAGTTATAGGAGCAAAAGTTTTCGCATATAAAGTATCTGATCCTGAAAGATATGGTGTAGTAGAGTTTAGCGAAGATTTTAAAGTATTGTCTATTGAAGAAAAACCAAAAAAACCAAAATCAAAATTTGCTTTGACCGGCCTTTACTCCTATGACTCAAGAGTTTCCGAGCTTGCAACTACTCTTAAACCTTCTGCTAGAGGGGAACTAGAAATCACAGATCTAAATAATCTGTACTTTATGGATAACACTCTTGAGGTAACAGTTATGGGCTCGGGTGATGCATGGTTGGATGCTGGTACACCAGACTCTCTTTTGGAAGCAGCGCATTATGTTCAAACGATTCAACATAGCCAATCTATTCAAATTGGTTGCCCTGAAGCAATAGCGTTAGAGCAAGATTTTATTTCAAAAGAGGAATTTGAAAAAATTATATTGACTGCTCCAAAAAATAAATATGGTGACTACCTTCGTTCAATGCTAGCAGAATTATAATTTCTTTCTAAAACATATATGCAAGCAATGAAAAAGGGAAGAAATAAGGTGAAACGATACCTCACAAACGTACCTACATTCTCAGCTAAAAATGAATAAACAAACATGCCAAGACCCATGCATGCCAGCAAAAAGATTAGCTCTTGATCATATGCCCTACTATATTTTTTAATTATATAAACTAGGGCAAAAAACAATCCAAAGCTTTCAATAGATTGAAGTGCGCTCAATGGAGAGTTCCACTGCCAAGGCAATGGCATGAATACCAAAGAAGGTAGATTTATCAACCCTTGCCAGATAAATTCAAAAATTGAATTGACTTCAACTAAAGATGCATCTCCATACTTGCCCCATCCCTGGTATCCCCCTGCAAAATTTTCTGCAAAAAAACCAACTTTATAATAATTTATCCATAGAAGAAATGTCTCTTGAAATATAATCAAAAATGTCAATCCTAAAATTGCAAATAACATCATTCCAAAAAAACTTTTATGAGCTTGAAATATAGCTCTACCCAATAAATAAATTGATATAAATGCAAACATTTGAAGTTTTAAAAAATACAATGGCGCTAAAAATAAAACTCCAAAAAAGTAATTCCTTCTAACAAGGTATAACAGAGATAGGATTGATAAAAATAGTATTAAGAAATCGCGTAAACCAAGTGATGCATATAGCACGAAACTGGGTATGAGAAAAATTAATAAAAGTTTTTTTTCATCAAAAAAACGTGAAAGCCAAAGAAATAAAAAAAATGAAAGAAATTTATTAGCAAAACTCAGAGAAGTAACTGTCATGGTTGCTGGAATTGGAACCAAACCAAGAATCTTTGCTGTTATGGTAATTTCTGAAACTTGGCCTCCTCTGAGCGCTTTTGTGGCTGCAACATAATCAACAGACTCTCCAGTGGTCTTCAGAGCAGTAATTTCATCAAAATATGAAAACTGATCTCCAAATAAGTATGGGGAAAATAAGAAGTAATTCCCAAGAAGTGGAACAAAAGATAGAGCAAGCCAAACCCACATTGACAAAGGCGCTAACCACTTTAATTGGTAAGCTAGAAGTATGCAAAATGCAAGAAAAGAAAAATTTGCTAGCTCGTAAATATAGAAATGAAATGAGTCACCGTAATCATAGTAAGTGGAATAAGCATTTACCATAAATCATCTTTATTCTTTCGAAAGAACTCAATAAATATTCCTATGAAGCTAAATATAATAAGATTCGACAAAATTATATATAGTAAGTTTGGACTTATAGGATATGGATCAGATCTTGGAGCATCCAAAATAGAAATAAAATAAGGCAGATCATTATCTAATGTAGCGATTTTAAAATATTCGGAATTAATCTTGTTTGAAAAAGCTCCAATCATCGATGAATTTTTTAAAGAGCCAAGATCTTTTGTTAATGCTTCAATGTTTGCTCTAGATTTTTTTATCTCATTTTTTTTAGCTACTAAATCACCTGTCCTGATCACATCATTTAAAAAATTTATTGCAAAATCTACGTTAGAGGAATACATATGGACCCTAAGCTCATATCCATATATATCGTCCTCAATCTTAACTGCATCAAGGATATATCCTTGTAAATTATGATAAGTGTGGTAGCTAGGAAGTTCATAGCCCCCTATCCAACTCATCAATCGATCTAACAATTTATGCTCTTGGATCATTTTATCAGGATCTTTATTTTTTGGATCAGAATTAAAGATTTTAAGGCCCCATTTGTCCCATAGCATTATCGCTGTGTCTGAAGATCTAACAGATGAAGAAAATTTTGTAGTGGGCGCAGTTGGGTTATAATTAATGCTTAATAGATCAGCAAATTGTGTGGCATTATTATTTTGAGACTGTTTTTCATTAACAGGTAAAACAATAGAGGTGATATGAAAAACAGGAGTAGAGTTAAATAAAACTACAGTTGAAAATAAAATAGAAGAAAGAGCTGCGATCAATACAGTTTTAGTAGCACAATACTCTAGAGCAAAAATTCTTACTTTAGCCAAATACTCTGTAGCAATCTTTTTTATATCTTTTATGTCCATGCTTTATTGAATTATCGAATTTTTGAGTTACGGATATTATAGTATCCCAAAGATCAAAATGTGTATTACAAGTGCCTTTATTTTTTTATGTTTTCGAGCCAGCTTTGAAAAATTAAAATACTCCAAAGTTTATTAGTCCAGTTTCCTTGTGATTGCAAATGTTCTTTCCAAATTTTTTGAACATAATCCGTTTGTAAATAACCTTCTGCTTCAATTCTAGAGGGTTCTATTAAAGTTTCTGCCCAATCCCGCAAGGGCCCTCTCAGCCAATCAGCCAAAGGAATACTAAAGCCTGCTTTAGGTCTTTCTATCAATTTTTTGGGTACTGATTTGTACAGTATATTCCGTAAAATACTCTTTCCTGTTGCGCCTTTAATTTTCATATCAATTGGTGTTCTCCATGCAAGCTCTACAATCTTATGATCTAAAAAAGGTACTCTAGTTTCCAAGCTACTGCTCATAGCAGCTCTATCAACTTTGCATAAAATATCATCAGTTAGGTAGGTCAGCATATCTCGATACATCATTCGAGAGGATGGGTCATCCATATTAATTTCAGGCAAATGATCATTAATAAATAAGTTAGTTTTTTCAACATCATGCTTAATTAATAAATCCACATCAGGCTCAACAATCAAACTGAAATATAAATCATCTATTGATTGAATATGTTGTAATCTTTTCGAAGTTTTATGGACTTTATCTCCTATTTGCGTAAACGGAGACTTAATAAATTGATTAGCCATATGATTGGTATTGTCCCAAATTGAGGTAGGAATTTTTAGTAACGAAGCGCCAAGGATTCTTCTAGCATTAAAAGGTAACCAATTGATTCTATTCCATAATAATGGAGCGGTGATATGTCTATTATAGCCTCCAAATAACTCATCGCCAGCATCACCAGATAAAGCAACAGTAACATCTTGTTTTGCAGACTTGCATACAAAATAAGTGGGAATCTGCGAAGAATCAGCAAATGGCTCGTCATAAAAATCTGGAAGCCTTGGAACAATCGAAAGAGCATCCTGTGCAGTGACAGTTAACTCATAATGATCTGTTCCAAGATGAGTTGCAACCTCACTAGCAAATTTTGATTCATCATAATTAGGATCTTCAAAACCAATTGTAAAGGTTTTAACAGGCTTATTATTTTCTTGCTGCATCAATGAAACAATGGTTGAAGAGTCCACGCCTCCAGATAAAAAAGCTCCTAATGGAACATCAGAAATGCTCTGCAAGTTAATTACCTTCTTAAGCTCTGTCTCTATTTCATATGTTGCTTCATGCTCATCTTTAAAAAGCTCTACTTCATCCTCGACAACATTTTTTAAATCGTACCATCGATACAAAGACAAAGATTCATATCTGTGCGTTTTATTTGATGATGAATGCATAGAATAGGAAGGAGGATTACAAGGCGCTTCTCCATCAATTTGAAGGACGCAACCAGGCTCTAATTTGAAAATATGCTCATAGATGCTTAATGGGCAAGGAACATACATATATTTAAAGTATTCCTTTAATGCTAGTTTTGAAACATCATTTTTGAAGTCAGGAATGCATGTAAGCGCCTTCAGCTCGGATCCAAACGAAAAAAAAGTTTTTTTTTCAGATTTCACCCATCCATAATAAAGCGGTTTTTCCCCAAACCTGTCTCTGATAAGACTAAGTTTTTTATATTTTTTATCCCAAACTGCGATTGCAAACATGCCTCTGAGTTTCGGCAAAGTTTTTTCTATGCCCCAGATTTCAAATGCAGCTAGTAAAGTTTCTGTATCAGAATTACCAATCCATTTAATTGAATCCTTATCTTTTTCAATCTGAGCCCTAATTTTAAGGTGATTATATATTTCTCCGTTATAAGTTAAGACAAATCGTCCTTGCTCTAGGGACATTGGTTGATGGCCCGCACTAGAAATATCAAGAATTGACAATCTTCTGTGCCCAAGAGCAATTAACTGATTTGAATCAACCCATATACCAGAATCATCTGGGCCTCTGTGATTTAAAGTATCAACCATATTTTGGATTAGTTGTTGAGAGGCATCATGAGATGCATTTTGAGAAGGATAGAAACCCGCTAATCCACACATATTTGAATACTGGAAGGTTTATTTTTTATTAAGTCCATAATTGAAATTTAATAAATTAATTATTATTTAAATACCAAGAAACAGAAGATTTGATTCCCTTTCGAATATTATGAGTGGGGCGATATCCTAATAATTTCTGTGCTTTTGAGATATCTGCCTGAGAATGTAACACATCGCCATCTCTAAAATCTTGATAAATAGGATCGAGATCACTAACATCTTGAAGCTTCTTAATTTCACAAATGATAATGTTATGCAAGTCATTTAATGATGTCCTGTCACCAACGGCTATATTGTATATTTGATTTAAAGCATTAACATCACTTGATGTGGCTGCAAGAATATTTGCTTGAACTGCGTTATCAACATAACAAAAATCTCTGCTTGTAGAGCCATCTCCGTTAATATAAACATTTTTATTATTGGCTACGGCTGAAAGCCACTTAGGTATTACTGCGGCATAAGCTCCATTGGGTGATTGCCTTTTACCGAAAACATTAAAATACCTTAGACCAATTGAGTTAAATTGATAAGACTTAAAAAAAATATCAGCATAGAGCTCATTAACATATTTTGTAATAGCGTATGGACTTAACGGTCTGCCAATGCGATGTTCTTTTTTTGGCAAAGCTTTATGATCGCCATATGTAGAACTACTTGCTGCATAAACAAAATTTGAAACACTTGCATCTCTTGCAGCGACAAGCATGGAAAGGAATCCAGTTATGTTACTGTTGTTTGTTCTTAGAGGGTCCTTTAAGCTTCTTGGAACAGAGCCTAATGCAGCTTGATGAAGCACGTAATCTATGTCTTTACAAATAAATTTACAAAAACTTTTTTTAGAAATATCTCCCTTGTGAAAAATAAAACGATTCCATTGCTTTGGACTAACCTCTTTTTTCACATCTGCAAGATTTTTTTCCGTACCAGTAGAAAAATTATCAGCTCCAACAACATGTTGATTGAGCATTAAAAGTTCCTGAAGAAGATTGCTACCAATAAACCCTGCCACACCTGTTATCAACCAGCTCTTTGGTTCTTTAAGTAGTTTTTTTTTTATTTTTAAATATTTTGACATAATCACTAAAGCCTTAAGTCTACTTCACTCTGATCGAAAATATGCTTCAAGTCATATATAACATGTTTTGATTTACAATAACTTTTAATATTATTTATGCCCATTTTTATAAATTCTTTGTGAGCGACAGCAATTATTACGCCATCATATGATTTCTTTTTTAATGATAAGATAGTGCTGATTCCATAGCTTTTAGTTGCCTCTTCTGGATCAACCCATGGATCATAAACATCAACATTACAATTAAAGCTCTTCAACTCATCAACAACATCAACAATTTTTGTATTTCTAATATCTGGACAATTTTCTTTAAATGCTAAACCAAGCACTAAAATGTTTGCATTATTTATTTTAATGCTCTTGTTGGCTAGGGTTTTAATAAATTCACCAACTATAAATTTACTCATGCCATCATTAAGTCGTCGCCCAGCTAATATTATTTCTGGATGATATCCAAGCTCCTGAGCCTTATGAGTTAGGTAGTAAGGATCAACTCCAATACAATGCCCGCCAACTAACCCGGGTTTAAAAGAAAGAAAGTTCCATTTTGTACCTGCTGCTTTTAAAACTGATTCAGTATCTATATTCATAGAACTAAAAATAATAGCAAGCTCATTTATTAAGGAGATGTTTAAATCCCTTTGAGTGTTCTCAATTACTTTTGCAGCCTCAGCAACTTTTATACTTTCAGCTTTATATGTCCCTGCAGTTATAATTTCTGCATAAAGCTTATTAACAAAAATAGCTGCTTGCTTGGTAGAGCCAGATGTTACTTTTTGTATATCTTTAAGTTTATGCTTTTTATCTCCAGGATTAATTCTTTCTGGAGAATACCCAACAAAAAAATCTTTATTAAATTCTAAATTAGATATCTCTTCCAAAACCGGTACGCAATCTTCTTCTGTAGCCCCAGGATAAACTGTAGATTCATAGATCACTAAATCACCTATTGACAAAAATTCTCCAATCATCCTACTGGCTTTTATTAAAGGATCTAAGTTAGGTCGCTTAAACTTATCAATAGGAGTGGGCACAGTAACAATATATATGTTTGATTGAGTTAGAAAATTTTTGTCTGAAGTAAAGCTAAGACTCTTAGCCTTTTTTAATTCCGATTTAGAAATCTCCAGTGTTTCATCGTGACCCTGATTTAAACTATCAATTCGCTGATTGTTTATATCAAGCCCTATAACTGGAAATTTTTTACCAAACTCAACTGCTAATGGAAGGCCGACATACCCAAGACCTATTATTGCAATTTTTAAATTACTTTTTTTAAATTGATTTATCATGATATAACGGCAGAAATATATTCTTGAATTTGTTTATTTGTTTTGTCTAAAATATCAATTTTTTTTTCAAAATCTTGGTACCACTCAGCAGTTTTTTTAATTGCAACTTCAACATTCCAAATGGGCTGCCAATTTAATTTAGAATAGGCTTTAGTTGAATCTAAACTAAGCATATTGGCTTCATGGTAATGTTGTGAGTTTTTTGCTTCTACGATGTTATCAACATCCCATTCTCCAGCAAATAATTTTGCTATCTCAGCAACTGTTCTAATATCAGAGGCTTTGGGCCCAAAATTCCAAGCGTCATTATTTTGATGACCAGATTCAAATAAATCTTCTGCAACCATCAAGTATCCTATTAGTGGTTCAAGAACATGCTGCCAAGGCCTCGTGGCCATTGGGTTTCTAAGTTTAATTTTTTGCTTTGATACAATGGCCCGATAAATATCTGGTAATAATCTGTCAG
>MDSV01226568.1_pt1 | contig 16810 bp, 11 predicted proteins | sample 810851 | NCBI WGS metagenome assembly MDSV01 (sample SAMN05326640, study PRJNA326480) | marine metagenome | isolation source: seawater | place: Atlantic Ocean: North East | collected 2012 | reverse complement strand
GCCAGGATGTCCCCCGCGGCGACGAACTCGCCCTCGCGCTTCTTCCAGCTCGCGATGCCGCCGTGCGTCATCGTCGGCGACAGGCTGGGGAACGGCACGACTTGGTGCGGCGGGAAGCCCGCCGCGTCCGCGGCGAACCCGCGCGACGGCGCGGACGCGCCCGGCGCGCCCGCCTCCGGCGCCTCCGCGCGGCGACGCGACAGGAAAGGCGCGCATCTGCGTTTGAGTGAGGCGCGTTCGTTTTTGCGATGGCATCGCGCGGCAGATGGGGTGCGGTGGTTCGGTGAGTGTTTCGTCGGGAAAGGGGCGTCGCGTCGTGTAAAAGGGAAAAGGGCGCGTCTGATGAGAGACGCGTCTCGGAGGAAAAAAAAAACACCGAAAACGGCGCCGTCCGCCCGTGGACGCCGGTCGCGCGTCTGGCTGGCTGGCTTTGAGACGAAAAGGGCGGGACGCCCTTTCGCTCGCGAAAGAACAAAAAAAGATTGCGCCGATCGTCGGCGCGCGATCGGCTCGAGGCGCGGCGCGCAGCCTCGGACCGCGCGATCGTCCGCGCTCGTCGACCGAGACGTCGGCGGTCGCGAGACGCGCGCCGCGCCGCGGGTCGCGCGCGCGTGGGTCCGCCGGGAACAGTCGCGCGCGACGTCGGTTCGGGCGGGCTCGATGAGCCGAGCTGTGTACTTTCACGCAGGCGCGTCGTACCTGTTCGCGGTGACTCCGCCCTGGCGCGCGAGCGCGTTGCCGGCGGTGACGCCGCGCGTCGCGTCGGCGAACGCCGCGATCCCGCGTCTCAGGGCCGACCTCGACGCCATCGCGACGGGTGGAAGGGCTAGAACCGCGACCGAAGCGCGGCGGGCAATGAGAGCCGCCCCTTCGACCTGCAGGAAAAATATCTCCCGTTTCGCGAGGTGGTTTTGAAGTCGCTCGCGGCGTCGCGGGTCGCGGCGAAGTCGATGGTCTGGAACTCGCCGAATGATGCTTTTCGCCGACCTCGGACTTTCGCGGAAACCGGAAACGCGAAAGCGACGACCGACTCTCATGAAGCCGCGGGACGCGCACGGCAGAAAAACAGCCTCCGCTCTCTCGGCACCACCACTGGTTCAGGCGCGTCCACCGGTCACCATGGCGACGAGCGTCGAGACACTCTCGCAAGGTAACTCGAGAGCCACGTCGTCCCCCGCGTTCCACGAACACCCGTCTCGCGCCGCGCCCGCGGCTTTTCCGTTTCGTTCGGGAGCCATGTCGCCGTCCCGTCACGCCCTCACGCGACACCGCCTGACGCTCGCGTCCCCCCCGCTGCCCCGCGATGTCCCCACCAGGCGTGCAGCGCGTGCTCGCGCCCGCCATGCGCGAGTGCGACAAGAACGTGGCGTCCTGCGCGACCGCGCAGACCGACCTGACCGCGCACATCGACCGGCTGAGCCACGAGCTGGAGATCCTCGTTGCGGCCATGCCCGAGGTGTCCGCCGCCGCGCACGCGCGTCGCGTGGAGACCATCAAAGGCCGAGTCGAGACCGTCGCGGCTCGAGTCGCGAGCGTCAAGGAGCGTGTGCGCGTGCTGCACGCGGAGGCGTTCGCCATGCGCAGAGCCAACTTAGTCCGGGTCGCCGCGGAACCGATGGACGAGCTCCCCGCGAACCGCGACGACATGTACCGAAGCGTGCCGGGACCGGCGGAGAGCGGCGACGACGACGACGACGACGACGACGACGACGCGAAGCGGATAGACGGGCCAGAACGCGAGGCGTCGTTGCCGTCGAGCGCGTAGGAGGGGCTTGTGGCGTAGGTTCATCTTCTAGCGCTCACTGCGGTGATCATTCGAGACGTGACGGGCGTATGGTGTTTTACGAAAGTAGTCTAGTTTTAGGTGGAAGCGCGCGGGAGCGTCGCGAAGCGCTCTCGCGTCTGGCTGTCTCACGCCGATCGATAGGATCCCACGCCGATCGCGTCGGGTATCCCCCCCATTACCGCTTCGCGCCCGGCCCGTACCCCGGCGTCTTGTCCATCCCCAGCTTCGACTCCATCGCCGCGTGCAAGTCGCGGCGCGGTGCGTCGACGCGGTCCGCCGGGTTGTCCAGGTACGACTCGAACCCGAACCTGTCCACGTCGTTGGTCAAGATCTCGGCGCCGAAGTTGCTCGAGGGCAGCCCCGGCAGACGCTTCTGCCTGCCCAAGATCTGCGCCTCGATGTCCATGCGCGCGGGCATCGCGATGCCGTACGTGTTCGCGAGCATCGCGCGCTTCTCCAGCGCGCTCGCCGCGGGGCCCTGCTCCTGGATGATCTGCACGGGATGCTTCCCCAGATGCGTCACGCCAGCCTTCGCACCGGGCAGACCCTCGCGCATGGTGTCGTGGGGGACGCGCATGAAGGGGAGTTGGCCGTCCGTCGCCATCTTCGTGACGTGCGCGTGCGGTCGCCGACCTGCGCGCGTGGCTGTGCGCGCGAGCCCGCAGATCTGACCCTACGCGGGCGCTCCAAAAGCAGCGAGCGGGGCGAACCCGGGTTCAAAATCACGCACTGACGGCAGGACGGGTGTACTGCACTGACAAAATTCGCCGGCACTGACATGAGTTTCGGCACGCCGTGTTTCTATCAACCTACGAAGACACACGACTCGACAGTTTTGTCGACTACAACCGCTACGTCTACGCCTGTTCCACTCCCGCTCCTCCCGACTACAACACCCCCGGAACCATGGCCCATCTATTCTTCGGGTACTCCGGGAACGTCTCGAGGTACCACGCGTGCGTCCGCCTCGCCGCGAGTGCGAGGTTGGCGACGATCGCCAGCAGCATGGGCGCCAGTCTTTCACTCGCGCGCGCCCCGGCGACGAGCGCCAGCCCGGCGTACAACACGCACTCCGCGAGGTAGTGCGGCGACGACGCCACCTCGAACCAGTCCCCGCGAGGCACGGCGTAGTGGGACACACCCACACCGCCGCGCGGTGGGCGTTCCTGTTTCTCCGTCGTTCGCGTCGTTCGCGTCGTTCGCGGCGCGCGCGGCGTCTCCCTGAGCCGCGCAAGTATTCGGTGGCACCGCGCTTGTTTCGCCGACCCGAGCGCAAAGGCGCCCGCGCCCGCGGCGACGCGCGAGACGCGGACGACAGATCCGGGCGAGACGAGCGCGCGCGCGAGCGCGCGCGCGGTGCCGAGAGAGGATCGAACCGCGGACGTCATCGAGGGCGTCCCGCGACGCAGCGACTCGACGAGCGCGCGCGCGAACGCGAACGCGCGCGCCGCGGCGCGCGCGACAAGCTTATCGCCGCCGACTTTCGCGGCGGCGCGCGCCGCCTCCGCGAGCGCCTTGGCGAGCGCGACGCGAACGGTCGCGCACACCGCGCGCGTCGTTTCGGGCGACGCGAGCGTCATCGGCGCGGCGACGTAGTAGAAAACGCCGACCAGGTAGCCGACGATGTGCATGCGCGCGCCCTCGTGGTGCCGAGCGACGAACGCCGTCTCCAGGAAACGCCGCGTGACGTGCGCTTGGAAGAGGCACGACGCGAGCGTCGCGGCCGCGTGTTCGGCCGAGACGGGCTGCGCGAACCGCGCGTGCGAGAGCACGAAGGCGTTACACGCGATGCCGACGACGTAGAAGTGCGCGAACCAGGCGTGCGGGACCCACCACTTCGACGCCGCGCGCCCGGCGAGTGCTGACGGGGATGACGGTTCCGCGTCCGCCTGCTTGCCTCGCGTCGCGAACACGCGCAGGCGCGCGGACACGCCGGGGAGCAGGTCGAGGTCGGCCACGACGCTCGCCGCGAAGAACAGGGTCCAGAACGTGCCCAGCGCCTTGCCCGCGAGCTCCGCCGTCGCCGCGTCGAACGACGCCGTCCCCGCCATCGCGCGGGGTGGGCTGAATCTGCTCTCGAGAGTTTCTGCTTGTCGCGAAAGAGCACAACTTTGTTTGTAACAAACCAGTCTTGCTTTATGGTAAAATCGCTCAGCCACGGAATTCACGCTGTCGGCGGTTCCGAACACGGCGACGCTCACACCCAACACTCCGCGCGACGCGTCGTTCCAGATGGCGTCTCTCGTCTCGACTCAGTTCACCGCCGTCGCGCCTCTGCGCGCGCGTCGGTCGACGGTGCGTGTCTCTTCCACGCGAAGAGCCTCTTCGCCACGCGCGCGCTTCCCAGACGCGTCGCACGGATGGATAATCCGCACATCCGCGTGGTCGACGCCCCATTCACCCGACACCAACGCTGACCACGCGCGCGTCCCCAACCCACGCCAGGCTCGCAAACACGCCACGGGTACCCCCACATCGACGCGCGCGTTCTTTTCCGTGAAGGCCAAGCCCCCCGCCCCCGCCGCCCCCGCTGCCCCCGCGCCCCCCGCGGCTTCGACGCCAGCGCCTCCTGCGTATTTCGCCGCTGTGCCTTCCTCATATTTCTCCTATGAGCAACAGTCGGTTAAGGGCTTGAGAGCGAACACCGACGTCGGGACGCCAACGGACGCGAGCAGGCCGTTCGTGAAGGGCATCCAGAACGGACAGGCGTCCTGCGGCTCGTGGGGGTGCACCGAGGGGGGCTGGCTCAGCCCCAAGCCGCGGACGAGCACGGAGTGGTTCTACGTGCTCGCCGGCCGCGGGTCGGTCCAAACCCCCGACGGGCGCGAGTTTTCTTTCGGGCCGGGCGACCTCGTGGTCCTTCCCCGCGGCTGGTCCGGGCGCTGGGACGTCCAGGAGCGCATCCACAAGATATGGGTCGTGCATGAGCACGGAGACATCCCGGGTGCGGTCGCCGAGCCGATGGTGGCCGGTCGCGAAGCGCTCTTTGGCGACTCTTCCGCGACGGCGGACGGATCGACGTCGCACGGAAGACTCGTCGGGAGCACCGAGCAACGCGGCGTCGCGGCGTACGACGTCGGCGCGACGCGCGCGGGCTCGTGGTCCTCAACCCCCGGCTCGTTTTCCGTCGCGCCGCGCGCGGGAGTGTCGGAGGTGTTCGTGGTGGTCAAGGGCGCGATGTTCCTGACCAACCCGGACGGGTCCGCGCGGCGGTGCGGCGTCGGCGACACCGTGCACCTCCCCGAGGGGTGGGCGGGGCGCGTCGACGTCGTCAAGGAGGTCGCGACGGTGTTCGCGGAGGTGGCCGAGACGGGAAGTGCGGTTCCGGGGGAAGTCGACGCGAAATACGCGGGAAACGCCGCGGTCGTTTCCGGTTCGGAAGCGCCGGGAGCTCGCGGGACCGGGGGGCCGGTCCGACGCGCCGCCGGCGCCGCCGCGAGCCAAGGACAAACGCGCGGCGTCGCGGGCACGGGCTCGCCCATCTACGAGGTGGGCGCGCCCGCGCCCGTGCCCTCGTGGGGCTGGGGCTCGTCCTCGCCTGCTTCCGCGGAGAGCGACAAAAGCAAGTACGAGGTGTGCCTCGCGGTGCTGGAGAACTCGGACGACCCGGAGCTTGTCGCCGCGGCCAAGGCGCGACTGCTCGCGTACCTGGAGCGATGAAGACGTAAAACGAAAACATCATTGAAAACGTGAAACGCTCTCGTCCCAAAATCCCCGCCCAGGGACTCCCGCCAGTCTCGCGCGCCTCGAGTTGTTTCTGTCGGTTGGGCCGAGAAGGAGTTGACTTTCGTCGCACGCCGCACGGCACTTCCTCGCGCGCGTCTCACGCCGCCGGAGTCAGCACCATGTCGTTCATCTACGGCCACGACGAGAACGTCATGCCCAGGTGCGCGCCCTTCCACCGGATGCGCACGCGCGTTCCGTTTCCGCGCGCCTCTTTCCCAGATGAGACGACGCGCTTCGTACCCCTCAGTGGCGCATCCTCGTTTTGAACGAGCGGCCCGTCGGGGGTCGCGCGGCCGCGCGCGCGCGCGGCGAGACGCCGACGCGTCGCGCGACGCGGACGACCGCTGGAACGCGTGCGACGCGCTCGACTCCGAAGCCCCGCGTCGCGCGCGACGTCCCGACGCGGACCTCACCGGTTCGAACGCGCGAAAAGCGTTTTCGTGACCACCGACAGCGCAGATTGCGGATTGCGCGCGGGAGAGACGGCGACGCGTTCCGCGAACGTCTCCACGCGCGTGTCTGACCGAAAGAGCCGTACTCCTTCTTCCCCGTGAAACCACCGAAACGAACCGCACCGGAAACACAGTGGCAAGGTCCAGTCCTCCAACGCCTACGCCAATGGTTCGGACCAGAACTGCGGCAACGTGATCACGGACCGCCCCACCACGCGTCTGCACGCGCCGCCCGGCGGCCACTCCTCCATCTCCTTCGGCGCTGACGTCGAGCGTGACGTCCCGCGGTCGTCCCGCGAGACGCAGCAGAGCGCCTACAGCGACGCGCGCTCGAACGTGCGCTCGCAGGTGTTCGGCGCGCCCTCGGACGCGCGCGCGCAGTCCTCCAACGCCTACGCCAACGGGGCGGATCAGAACTGCGGCAACTGCATCACGGACCGCCCCTCCACGCGTCTGCACGCGCCGCCGGGCGGGCGCTCGCAGATTGCCTTCGGCGACGTCGACAACGCGCCGACGGAGACGCGGTACAGGCCGGACACCGCCGCGTTCGCGGCGAAGGAGCGCGAGCAGCAGGGCAGCGACATCTTCGGCGCCGCGCCGCCGCAGCGGGCGACGGAGGCGGAGCCGACGCGACGCGAAGAGCTTTTGCCCGCCGCGCCCGCGTCGGTGGAGGCGACGGAGGTTGAGATCAAGGCGATGCTGCACGGCGACCTGCGCGCGCTGTGCCGCGCGCACGGCCTGTCCCCCGCGGGCGCGAAAGAGACGCTGGTGGAGCGCATCGTGCAGGCGATGCACTGCGGGAAGGTGCGCGTGATGGTGGACAACAAGGGCGCGTGCGGCGTTTCGTCTGTTGGGAACAACTACGGCCGCGCCGAGGGCCAGAACGTCGGCAACTTCATGACCGGCCGCAACTCCTCGCGAGTCCTCGCGCCGCCCGGCGGCGGGTCGTCGTTCTCGCTCGCCAACGACGGGTCCGAACACGCGCACGCGCGCAACACGGTAGGCACCCGCTTCTTCTGAGAAGCAGAAAAGCGCTGAGGGGTTTCTTTCAAAACCCCGTACTAGCGCGCGGCGTCCTCTGGACCGACTTTTTTGCGCCGAGACCATCACGAACGCGTCTCAAAACGCGTCTCGAAAAGCTCACCCGCCCCGCCCCGCCCCCTCGCGACTTTCGCCTCGCGTCCCTCGCCACGACAGATGTCCGAGGCCAAGCTGGCGCACGACTTCAAGGGCCACGACGTGTTCGACGACGGTCCCGGGCCCGTTCCCGCGGAGATGCACTCGATGAAGTCCGCGCACCTCAAAGGCCACGACGTGTTCGATGACTCGCCGGATGCCGAGCGCCGGAACGGAAGGCAAGTCCTCGACGCGAAGCGCGCCGACGATCTCGTGGGCCACGACGTGTTCGGAGACGTCGCGACGCCCAAGCGGCCGTCTACGGCGCTGAGCGACCTGAAGCGCCACGAGATGCTGGGCCAGAACATATTCGCGGACGGGCAGGACGAGGGGTACCGCAAGAACACCGAGGGGGAGATGCGGTTTTCCGACGCGCGCGCGGCGGCTGTGGCGGGGATGGCGGGGAGCGACATCTTTTCAGACGGGGACGGCGGCGGATGGCGCGCCGCCGTGCAGGTGACCCGCCCCCCCGGCGGCGGACCCAGCAACGTGACGTTCTAGAGGGTCACGCGAGCGCGCGTTTTCGATGAGCGACGCGAGACGGACGCGCCGTGACTGATGTACGATACCGAGACGCTAGACGACTTTCTCGTGCACGAAGGCGACGCAGGCGCCCCAGCTGTGGCGCCGCTCGGCGGATTCCAACAGACGCCAGACGCTCGGGTTTTTTTTCTCCTCCGTCGCGTCCGTCTCGTCTTCGCGTCGCGCGTTTTCGCAATCCGCGAGCGATCGCCTGAGCGTCACCACGAGCGCGCCTTTCTTCAGCGCGTGCGCGGCTTTCCTCTCGAGGCGCGCGAACAGCTCGTCCCCGAAACAGCACGAGTTGACCAACACGAGATCCGCGCTTGACCACGCGGCGGCGAGCGCGTCTCTCTTCTGAGGGGGGAGGTTTTTTTCGGCGCAGGCGGCGAGCGCGGCGTCTTCGGCGGCGTCCGCCAGAAAGTCGCCGTGAACGCACTCCACGCTCGGCGCGTCCGCGCCGCCCAGTCTCGGCCTCACCTCCGCGTCGTACAGCGCCTTGACCTCCGTCGCCAACTCGTGCAGCCCCGCCTGGATCTCGACGCCGACGACGGCGCGAAAAGTCGTCGGCGCGAGCGCCGCGGCGTAAAACAAAGGCCTCCCGATGCCCGAGCCGAGGTCGAGGAACACGCCGCCCTTTCGCGGCATCGAGTCTCGGTGCTTGGTGAGCACGGACGCGAGCGCCATGAACCCGAACTCGCCGTACACCAGGTCGGACACGCGGTCGTTCTCGCGCTCCGCGCAGAACATCTCGGCGCGGCACCTGCGGCGCGCCAAATCCGAGCCGTGGTCGGCGAAAAGCGACTCGACGGTCTCGAGCGCCAGCTTGGGCGTGGGCGGGAGCGGCATGCGCGGAAAGACGCTCGAGGCGGCGCGTTCCAGACGCGCGGCGATACGCGCCGCGCGCTCGACGTCCGCGGAGACGCGAGACGCGTCTAGGTTCGTCTCGGAGTCGGCACCCATCGGGCGAGACGCGGTGTGCGAATCTGCGCGACGGAACTGCAACAAAAGTACAGCATTTGACATCTTTTCACATGTTCCGCAAGTTGCTGCATGTGGCCCATAACCTCGTAACACGTAACGTGGTTCTCCGCCGCATCTGTAGGGTCGAAGCGTTGCGTTCGCGCAGCGCGCACCCCCGCGCACTCCCGCACGCGCGTCTCCCCGAGACCCCACGCGTCACCCCCTCGAGCGGCTTCACCTGCTCGCCTCGCACGCGCCTTCGCACGCGCGCCTCGCGACTCCAGCGTCGGCACCACCGTCGCTTCGGCACATCCGGCAGCTTATCCACCAGCGCTCCACGTCGACGTCTCGATGTCCGCCGTGCGCACCACGTCGATGACGCGCTGCGCCCCCGCGTGCGCGCCCGCGAGGGCCGCCACCGCGAAGGCCGCCGTCGCGCCCGCGCGCGCGGCCTACGCCGGCGAGCGCGCGTCCGCGAAAGCTCCGCGCGTGTCTCGCCGCCGCGGCGGCGTCGCGCGCGCCGCGCTCGGCCACGGGAACGGCGACGCCGAGCGCTTTTCCTTCGACAAGACTCCGCGCGGGATGGGCTTCTTCAACAACGAGGACGTCTCGACGACGAGCGGGAAGGGCGCTTCCATCACGACGCTCTCGAGCCTGGCGCCTCTTTTCCTCCTCGCGGACGCCGGTCTGGCGGACGATATCAAGCCCTCGTACTTCGCGTCGCTCGGTCTGTTCGTGCTGTCGGCGCCCGGCTTGTGGTCGCTCGTCAAGCGAAGCGCGAAGAGCAAAGTCGGGCGCAAGACGTTCGAAGTCGCCGGCCCGTCGGCGGCGGAGGCGATGCCGCTGGACGATCTCGCGCGCGAGGTGTCCATGTTCTTCAAGCGCAACAACTACGTCATCGCGGACGCGGGAGAGGTGATCACCTTCGAGGGGAACATCGCGCCCGAGCGGGGAACCGCCGCGTACATCACCTTCTGCGCCGCCGTCGGATTGCTGTGCATCGGGCTGGTGTGCTCCATCGCGCTGCCCGGGGGCAACGCGTGGTACGCGCTCGCGCTGGTCTCCCCCCTCTCCGGGTCGTACTACATGGAGAACGCGGGCCGCAAGGAGCAGATGAAGGTGAAGATGGTCACCGCGGACGACGACATGACCACGGACATCATCGTCGAGGGCGACGTCGAGGAGATCGAGCGCATGCGCCGCGACTTGAACCTCGTCGAGAAGGGGATGGTGTACGTCAAGGGGGTGCTCGAGAAGTGAAAGTGATGCGTCCGGACGCGTTTTCTGAGACCCACTGAAACGACACGGCAGATGAAGTGTCGCGAAAGCGATTTTTGAACGAAGGCTGTGTGTGACTCGTCTGAACGTTCGCGATGGATGTACTCGCGCGTCACCTAAACGAACTCCTCGTCTTCCTCCGCGAGCCAGAGCGGCAGACCGGTTTCGCCGCACGGCCGCAACGCCTCGACGTGCGCGTCTTCGCGCATCACGAACGGGTGCCCCGCGGGCCATGTCTGGTGCGTGGTCACCGCCGCCTTGCCTCCGCCCTTGCGGAACACCGCGTCCACGTCCCCGCCCGCGCACTCATCCGCCACGATCACGCCGCCACCCACCACGAAACACGAAGGCGCCGCGCCCGTCGGGGGGGCGCGACTTTCGTGCGTCAGAGAAAAAGCGTCCGACGAGCGAGCGAGCGCCGGGAACGCGCCGTCGTCGGAGCGCGCTCTTTCGTTCGCCGCGCTCGCGCGCTCGGTGGCGAGTTGGCGCACGAATCGCGCGCCGTCATCGGCGCCCTCGCCGACGCTCCCCCGGACGTCACCCAGCGCGTTCAAGGGAAGCGTGCGCCCGAACGCGTCGTTCCGGTTTCGGTCGCCGTCGACTAAAAAGTCGCGCCCGGGCTCGCCCCGATCCCGATCCCGATCCGAACCCGAACCCGGGGGGTGGAACTCCGCGCGCACGCGTTCTTGCCGCCACAGCACGCCGGGGCGGCACGCCGCGAACCCTTGTTTGTCCCACTCTTGTTTCTCCCGGCGCGGCGGCGCGCTCACGCACACGAACACGTCCCCGTCCCGGAACGCCTCGCGCAACGAGGCGCGCAACGAAAACGCGCGCGCGCGCTCGAAGGCGCGCGCGTCGTCGCCGCCTTTGCGCCTTCCTTCGTCTCCGAAAGAAGCGCGGGTTCCGCCGCTCGAAGCACCACTACCGCCGCTCGTGACCTCTCCGAACGCGCTCGCCCCCCCCCCGAGCGACCAGCAGTCCGCGGCGGCGAAGTCGCCGGCGTCGCGCGCGTCGCCGGCGACGCGCGTCGCCATCTCCGCATCCGGCCACGGAAACGCGCTCGTCCCGAGACTCGCCCACCGGTCCTTCGTGGGGAACGGGAAGTGCGACCTCGGGGAGTTTCTCGGAGCGACGAGCGGGAGCACGGCGTTGTCGCGCATCACGCGCAGCACCCGTTCCAGCGCGTCGCGCGCGCCCGCGACGGACGCCTCCGCGGTGGTCGTCGGGACTGTTGCCACTACGACGGGAACGCCGCTAGTCACGGCGGCTCGCCTTCCGGCGCGCGTCGCCCGGGCGCCCGCGGCGTCCTCGCCCAGGCACGGCTCGCGCGCGACGCCCACGACGCACGCGACGCAGGCGAAGCCCAGGCTCGCGACCAGACCCGAGGTGGGGTCCGCGCCGCACACAGCCGCGTCCTCGGCGGTGCCGCCGACGAGCGCCCAGCTCCCGGGAAAAGGCCCGGGGCGGCACGCCAGGCGCGCGCCGCTCGGACACAAGCCGCCCCGGCTCGTGGCTTCGCCCTCGTCGTGGAGCAGGCACACGACGCGCACGCCGAGCGCGCGCGAGACGGCGTCCGCGGTCGCGCGCGTCTCCTCGGCATCGTGCCCGACCACCAGCGCGGCCGGAGGTTGGCCGGACGAACGCGTCGGTCCCGTGGCGGACGCGACGACGCTTTTCCGCGCCGCGGACGATGGCCGCGAAGCGACGCGTGGACGCGCGCGCGAAGGCGAGCCGCGCGATCGCGTCGCGACCGATGCCGTCGCGGAAGTCGACGCCGTCGCCGTCGCCGACGCCATCGCGACAGTCTCCGGAACCCGACTCGGCGAAGTGACGTCATCGGGGCGTCGCGACGCTTTATCGACATCTGAGCAAGCCGAGTCGCCGAACCTCCCAGTCGCGCGCCGGTTCAATTTTTATCGCGACGGTTCGGAATCCACGTGCCGCCGAGGTCACGTCGAGATTCGAGGCAGAAAAGGCGCTTTACCACCACGCCGCCGCGCGAGGTCAGACGCGACGGGCGCGCGGCGCGCGTGCCACGCCCGCCCCCATGCCCCCGACACGCCTCTCGCCGGCGCTCGCGGTCGCGACCGTCGTCGTACGATGGCCAGGTGCGGGCCTCGCGACCCTCCTTCCCCGCCGCCGCGCCTTGTCTTTCTCGGAAGCGCGAACGGGAGTCTCTGACCGCGTCGTCCACCCCTCCGAGACCACCCGCAGGGGTCGTGCTGGCGTGTAACGCCGCGGCGGTGCTGGCGATGCTCGTCGCGCTGACCCAGAGCGGCGGCGTGGTGGTGGACGCGACGCTGAGGCACTACATCGCGCGGTCCACCGCGGCGGGCGCGAGGGACGAGGCGTTGTCCCGCCTGCACTCCAGCGCGCGTACCGTCCGACACCCGCCGCTTCCGCCGGACGACGCGTTCGCGGCGGCGCTCGAAGAGAAACGCCTCTCATCGTCCATGGCGGACATCCCCGAGTCGACGCTGCGCGCGTTTCTGGACCCGCCGGGGTCCACGCTGGACCGCGCGGCGCGCGGCGACATCGCCGCGGGCGCGCTCGGGGACTCGGGCGAGGACGAGCTGCATGTCCTGCTGCGCGCGCGCGAGACGCCTTTTCGCGCAAAAAAAAGTAACAATACTTTTACGAATACCGACGCGGGAGACGCGCGCGCGGCGGCGCTGCGCGCGACGTGCGAGCTGCAGCGCGCGGTCGAGCGCGCGCGCGGGTACGAAAACGTGTGCCGAAAAAGCGCGAAGGACACCGACACGAACGCGTCGTCGTGTGTGCGGCCGCTTTCCGCGTTGGACGCGCGCGCGGCGTACGAAACCGTCGGGCTGGGCGGCGTCCTCCGCTCGCTCGGGTCGCTGGGCGTCCGTTTGGGGTCGCCGCGCGACCCCGGCGCGTTCGAGCGCGCGCGCGAGACGTGTTTGTTCCATCAAGTGGCTTCGAGCGTCGGCGATGATCTGTGCGCGGACCCGAGCATCGGCGCGGCGTGCGACGCGCGCGGGTGCGACGCCGCGATCCATCCGGCGCGGCGGCGGTGCGTGGTCGCCGGGTTCGTCGAGGCGTGCGCGTTGCTCGCCGCCATGCGGAGCGAGGACGTGGAAACGCTCAGGACGTTCCACGAAACGCACTTCCCGATGACGCGCGAGATGTCCACCGACGACGAGACGCGTCGCGAGAGTTGCGACGTCGTCGCGACGTCGGCGCGCGCCGTCGCGGGCTTGCGCCTGGGCGCCGCGTTCCGGCGCTGGGCGGAGGCAGAGGCGGCACAGAGAGACGAAGAAATCGCCCTCTCGGAAGCGGCTCGTCGGGAGTACGCTGAGGCGAGCGACGAAACCGACGCGTCGTCGTCTGTCGCGTCTCCGTCGCTCGATCGAGACTTCTCGATCGAGTCTTTCGTGAGACGCGTCTCGCGCGAACCGGGTCCCTTGGCGACGCTCGCGGCGCCGTGGTCGCTGCTGGTGGACCAAACGTTCTTCCGGGACGATTCCGGACCCGACGCGCGCGACGCGCCTTCCTTCCGAACTTCGCGCGTGATTTTCTTCCTCGACGGATCGAACGCCGCGCGCTGGGTCCTCGAGCACGCCGCGCCCGCGGTGATCGAGCCGTTCAAAGGGACATATCCTCACCGCTCCGTCGCCGCGTCTTGGCACCAGGTATCCGCCTCGAAGGCGTTGCAGACCGCCGCGCTCTGGCGCGACGCGCGTTGGGCGGCTGGGAGCCTCGGCGTGACGGCGCTTTTCGTCGCGCTCCACGCGAACGACTTCGTCCTGGCGTTCGGGGCGATGACCGCCGTGTCCGCCTCGCTTGTAGCCGCGCACTTCGCGTATACGTGCGTGTTCCGCATCGCGTGGGTGGGCGCGCTCAACTTCCTCGGGTGTTTCGTGATCTTCGCCGTCGGCGCCGACGACGCGTTCGTACTCGTCGAGTTTTGGAGGAAGAGCGCAAACGAGATTGACACTTCCCGTGACGCTTCTTCCGGGGTCCTGCTGCGCCGCATGCGGTGGACCCTGCAAAAGTCAGGGTACGTCGTGACGATGACCAGCGCGACGACGGCGCTGGCGTTCGCCGGAAACCTCGCGTCCAGCGTGACGCCGCTGCGTCTCTTCGGCGCGTACATGGCGGTGCTGGTGGCGTGCGACTACTGGCTCGTCTGCACGTCCGTGCCGAGTCTGCTGGTGCTTCAGGAGCGGAAGAAGAGACGAGGAAACGAGGAAGCGAACGACGCCTCGTCGAACGACCGAGTCGAGGATGGCGGTCTCGCGATGGAATCGCCTTCGCGTCGTCCGTCGCGAGACGACGCGCCGGCGTCGCCGTCTGCGTCGCCGTCGGCGCCGCCGCTGTTCCCTCCCCCAAATTCCTTTCCGGCGCGCGATCCTTTCGCGGGATCTTCCGCGGCGCGTCCTCGGGATCCCGCTTCGATCCTCGTGCGGCGATCCGCGACCGTCGGCACGCCTCTCGTGGCGCGCCAGCGCCGAGGACACCACCCGAGCCGGCTCCGCCACCGGCGGACGCGTTCGGGCGGCGGCGGCTCTGACCTTTCCAGGGGAGCGTTTCGCCTGTTTTCCGGGAGCTCGAAAGCGCGCCGCGAGGCTCTCGGGAGAGAGCCGCGAGACGACGACGAGGACGGGGGTTTCCCGAGGATCACACGGGGTTCGATCCCGCACCGCCGGTCGCGGTCCGAGACCGCGCCGACTTTCGCGACGCCTCCCGAGCGCCGCGCGTCGACGCGCGGCGCGGCGGCTCCGGGCGACGTGGTGCTTGACTTCGGCGCAGACGTTCCTTCGGACGACGACTTCGCGACGCCGCGCGCGCGCGAGCTCGCCGCGTCGGCGCGAACAGCGAGCCCCGGGGATTCCGAATCGGTCCTCGCGAGTCCTCGCGAGTCGGTCGCCGGGGTGGCGCTCGTCGCGCCGTCGCGGCGCGCGTCGTCGGCGAGCGCCTCCGCGGAGAGGCGGCGGACGCCGCCCCGAGCTTTCCGCCGCTTTCGCGCCGCCGGCGCACGCGTTTCGCTCGAGGCGGCGGCGTTCGCCACCCTGCGGCGCGGCGGCGCGGAGTGCGTGGTGGCGGTCGCCTTCGCGTGCGTGCTCGCGGCGGCGCTCGTGGCGCGGCGCGCGGCGCCTCCGGAGATGGCGAGCGCGACGGCGACGGCATTCGCGGAGGACGCCAACGCAAAGGCGTTCCGGATCGCGTCCGAGGCGTTTTTCGAGCCCGGCGGCGCGTTCGGCGCCTCGAGCGCGACGCGCGTCGCCTTCGTCTTCGGCGCGCGCGACCCGGGGGTACCCGTCGATGACGAAACCGGCGTTTTCGAGACGGCGTTTCCGGACGCCGCGACTTCCCGGACCCTGAAACCGCTGGCGTCTTTCCTGGACGGCGCGTCGCGCGGCGGCGCCGCCGTCTGGGCGCGGGTCGCGAAACCTCTGCGCGACCCCGACGTCGCCGTCGGCGGCGGCGGCGCGCCCGCCGCCGCGCCGCCCGCCTTCGACGACGCCTTCGACATCGCGCACCCCGACACGCAGCTGTTCCTGCTGCGCTTCTGCGCTGAGCTGCGCGCCTTGGCAGTCGGCGCAGTCGGCGCGGCGCCCGGCGGCGGCGGCTCCGACGACGGACGGAGGCGCCGCGTCGCGCGCGTGTCTTGTTTCGCGGACGCGCTGGACGCGCGGCTGCGGGCGCTCTCCGGCGGCGGCGCTCGGCTCCCGCTCGACCGAGGCGCGTTCGAGTCCGCGGCGCGGACGGTGCTGAAAGGCGAGGACCTCGCGTTTTCCGGGCTCAGGTGGTGGTCCGCCGCGGCGCGGTACGCTTCCGCGCCGTGTACGGGGGAAAGAAAAAACCAAGTGGCGACGGTGGAGGTGCGGGTCGCCACGACGACGTCGCCGGCGACGTCGCGCGCGCGGGGTTTGCGATCCGAACGCGCGTTCTGGGAGGCCTGGTTCGCGAACGCCACCGCGGACGCCCCCATGAGCCTGGGCGTCGACAAAGGCTTCGTCACGTCGCGAACGTGGGCTCTGCTGGACACCGAAGCCGAGTTGGTGTTGAACGCGTGGTCGGCGCTGGGTGCCAGCTTGGCGTGCGCGTTCGGCGTCGTGTTTCTCGCCGCGCGCTCCGCGCGGCTGGCCGGTCTGGCGACGCTCTCCGTCGGCGCCGTCGCGGCGTCGTTCGTCGCGTTCCTCGTCGCCACTGGGCACACGATGGGCGTCGCGGAGAGCGCGTGCGTCGCCGTGCTGGTGGGCCTGTCGCTGGACTACGTGCTGCACGTCGCGGGCGCCTTCGCGGAAGCCCCCGACTCTTTTTCCGGGAACAGGCGGAGGCGCGCGTTTTGGGCGACGCGCGCGACGCGCGGCTCGGTGTTCGCCGGCGCGTCCACCACCGCGGCGGCGGCGGCGTTTCTGCTCTTCAAGTGCGACGCGCCGTTCTTCCGGACGTTCGGCGCGTTCGCGCTGTGGACCGCCGCGGTTTCCTCCGCGTTCGCCGTCGTGGTGTTCCCGGCGACGTGCGCGCTCTGGGGGCACGAGGCGCGCGACGCGAGGGAACGGAGGCGGGCGTGAAAGAAGAGAAGAGAAGAGAAGAGGAGCGTTTCGGTTTTCGTTCGCCGAAAAGTCGCGGCGTTTTAGAAGCGCGCGGGGGCGCGCGCGGAGTCGTAGACGAGCGACCAGTACCGCCGTGGTACGTCGTATAGACTACCGGAGCTGTCTCACGCGTCTCTCTTTCTTCTTCTCTCATCAGTCGCGGATGCCGAAGTAGCCGCGGATGGTGAACGGCTCCGGCTCTCGCTTCACGCCGGGCTCGAGTTTGACCTCGGGCTCGGGCTTGACCTCGGGGTCGGGCTTGATCTCGGGGTCGGGCTTCACCTCGGGCGGAGCCGGCTGCCCCGCGCGAGCAGCTTTGCAGGCCGCGCACCTGTATTTGTGCTTCT
>MDSV01022257.1_pt1 | contig 16812 bp, 16 predicted proteins | sample 810851 | NCBI WGS metagenome assembly MDSV01 (sample SAMN05326640, study PRJNA326480) | marine metagenome | isolation source: seawater | place: Atlantic Ocean: North East | collected 2012 | reverse complement strand
TTTTTTTACATTTACAACGTTTATTAATTGAAATTAATACTGTAGTTATTCATTATGAAATTTAATAAAAAAAAATCATCAATAAAAAATGTGAAATTTGGAAAAAATGTTACAATAATTGAACCGGTAAATCTATATGGATGTGAGATTAAAGATAATTGTTTTATTGGTCCTTTCGTAGAAATACAAAATGATGTGATTATTGGTAAAAATACTAGAATACAAAGTCATAGCTTTATTTGTTCAAATGTTATTATTGGAGAAGATTGTTTTATTGGACATGGTGTTTGTTTTATTAATGACAATTTTAAAAACAGAAAATTAGAAAGAGATAAAAAAAAATTTTTAAAAACAAAAATAGGATCTCGGGTTTTGATAGGAAGTAATTCCACAATATTGCCAGTCAAAATTGATTCTCAGACAGTTATCGGCGCAGGTTCTGTGGTAACAAAAAACTGTCTTAAGAAAAAAGTATACGCTGGAAATCCCGCTAAAGAAATAAAAAACTAAATGATAGCTATAATAGATTATGATGGTGGTAATTTCAAATCTGTTATAAATATTTTAAACAGATCAAAAATTAAATTTATTTTAACAAATAATAAAGAAGAAATACTTAAATGTAAAAATATTATTTTACCCGGGGTTTCAAATTTTGATTATTGTATAAAAAAACTAAAATCTTTAGACCTTGATAAAATTTTGTATGAAGCAGTAATTATTGAAAAAAAAAAAATTTTAGGAATATGTTCGGGAATGCAGGTTTTGGGATCTTACAGTGAAGAAGGTAACGCTCAGGGTTTAAATTTTGTTAATGGCATAGTAAAAAAAATTGAGTCTGATAAATTCTTTAAAGTTCCACATATGGGTTGGAACAAGGTCAATACTCAAAATAATGATCTCTTTAAAGATATTGAGAATATGACAAGATTTTATTTTTGTCACTCTTATCATTTTTCTAGTAATGATAAAAATCTTAAGGTTAATATGACAAATTATAAATTTGATATTTGTGCAGCATTTAATTATCAAAATATTTATGGTGTTCAGTTTCATCCTGAAAAAAGTTATACTGAAGGTTTTAAATTGATTAATAATTTTTATTATATGGGTTAATGAAAAAATTAATCAGAATTATCCCTAATTTATTAATTAAAGATGATTATCTTGTTAAAGGAAAACAATTCAAAGATCATAAATATGTGGGTGATATTTTTAATGCAGTAAAAATTTTTTCAGAAAAAAAAGTTCATGAAATTCAAATTTTAGATATATCTGCTAGAAAAAAAACGAAATGTATAGATTTTAATTTGATTAAAAAAATTCGAACTGAAATATTTGTTCCTTTAGCAGTTGGTGGTGGAATTAAAGATATAGATCAAGTGAGTGCAATTATTAACGAAGGAGTAGAAAAAATTATTATTAATTCAGAAAACTTTTATAATACGAATTTACTAAATAAAATTGCAAAAAAGTTTGGATCACAAAGTGCTGTAGTTTCTATAGATGTAAAAAAAATCAAAAATGAATATAAAATAATGTCAAATAATGGTGGAAAAATCGAAGATTATGTTTTGATTGATTATATTAGAGAAGTTCAAGAAAGAGGTGCAGGTGAGATTATTCTTACATCTATTGAAAATGAGGGTTTAAAAAATGGTTTAGATCTTGACCTGTACAGATTTGTTGAGGAACATGTAAAAGTTCCACTGATTGCCAATGGAGGAATTAGCTCAATTAATGATATAACTAATTTTTTTGACAACACTTCGTTTTCAGCTGTAGCTTGTGGTGCTTTATTTGTTTTTTTTGGAAATAGAGATGCTGTATTAATAAATTATCCAGATAAAAAATCTATAGAAACAATTATGTCTAAGTATGAGTAAATTAAAAAAAATTTTACCATTATTTTTATTAATTTTATTTGTATCAATTATTTATTATTATTATGAACAAAATAAGTCAGATTTCATTGCCATCCAAAATCTAGATCAAATACTTATTTTACAAATAACCTCACTATGTTTTTTGTACTTATTGACAGAGGGCTTGATATTAAAAAATATTGTAAAATTTTTAGGGAAAAATATTAATTTTTTTCAATCTTTTTTGGTGATGAATGCTACTTATTTTTGTAATACATTTATTCAATTTTCTGGACTTGGTTATCGAGTTTACTACTTAAAAAAATTTAAGAATTTGAAAATTTCCGAAATATTAAGATATAGTATTGATACAATAGTTTGTGAGTTATTAATATTTAGTTTAATAGGTTTAATTGCAATTTTATCTATTGATCTAAATTCAGATGAGATAAGAATAAGTAATATTATATATATATTTTTTTCTGTTTTTTTTTTTAGTTCATTAATTTATATTAATTTTCTTTTTTCTATAGTATTGTTTTTAAAAAATTTATTTAATAAATTAAATCTTTTGTTTTTTGATAAGCTATTTCAATTCTTTTTAATAAAAAAAAAAAATCATTTTTCGTTCTATAAAAAACAATTTTTTGTTTTTATTATTCAATATATAATTCTTTTCTTAATTTTTTTATTAATTTTGAAAAAAATTAATGTAGAAAATTATACATATTTATCTTTATTAATAACTTCATTGGTGGATTTCTCTTTTTTAATTGCTTTGACACCATATTCAGTAGGCATAAGCGAGTTTGTAACATTTATGGGCACTAGAGATATTATGCTTTCTTTTGCAGAAATAATTATTTTGGTTAATATTTTTAGAATTTGTATGTTAATAATCTATTTTATTTGTGGGCCAATATTTATTTTAATCAATTTTAGAAAAAAAAAATATGGAATGTAATCGTTGTTTATCAAATGAAACTATTCAATCTATTAATTTAGACTCTGAAAATATTTGTCAATTCTGTAAGATATACGATGAGATGGACAAAGAATATCCTCTGGATCAAAATAGTGAAAAAAGATTATTAAAAATTGCTGAAAAAATTAAAAGAGATGGAATTAATTCAAAATACGATTGTGTTGTAGGTGTTAGTGGCGGTAGAGATAGTACTTTTTTATTATATTATATAAAAAAAATTTTAAACCTTAAACCTCTAGCTGTTCATTACGATAATGGATTTGATTCTGATACTTCAGTTTCAAATATTTTAAATATATGTCAAAAGTTAAATGTTGATTTAGAAACTAACGTTGCTGACTGGCAAACTTTTAAAAAGATTACTAAATCTTTTTTTTTAGCTGGCGTATCTGATCCTGATACTCCTACAGATGTTGGTATCTTTAAAACAATGTATCAAACTGCTTTTAGAGAAAAAATAAAATATGTTTTTAATGGACACTCTTTTAGAACCGAAGGAATTGAACCTTTAGATTGGACTTATATGGATGGAAAATATATTCAGCAAATTCATAAAAAATACGGTGATGCTGATTTAACAAAGTTTGATAATTTTTATATAAGTGACATTATAAAATATAAAATAATTGCAGGTATTAAAACAATTTTGCCATTAAATTATATAAATTATTCATACGATAATGTAGAGAAAATCTTAAAAGAAGAAGTAAATTGGAGTTATTATGGAGGACATCACCACGAATCTCTTTTAACTAAATTTGTAGTCTCAAGCTACCTTCCAAAAAAATTTAATATTGATAGAAGATTAACTTCTTATTCAGCGATGATAAGAGCTGGTTTAATATCAAAAAGTGACGCAAAAAAAATTCTAAAAGAAAATCCTATCACAGAAAAAGAAGAAATTAATTTACAGGAATATATATTAGATAAATTAGAGCTTTCTCAAGATGAATTTGAGTCCATTATGAAAATGAAAAATAAAAATTTTAGAAATTTTAAGACATATTACAATTTTTTTAAATACTTTAAGCTTCCAGTTAAAATTTTATATAAATTAAATTTTATTCCAAAACTTTTGTATTTAAGATATTTTGGTTAAGAATAAATTATTCTAGTTTTTTTTAATTATAAAATTGCTAATGATCAAATAGTCTAAATCATTTCTTAAAATACAATCTAAAGCTTCCTCAGGCTTCATAACAATTGGTTCATTTTCGTTAAATGATGTATTTAAAAGAACTGGAACATTGGTAATTTTTTTAAATGACTCAATTAAAGTTGCTAACTTAAAGTTGGTAGATTTTTCAACTATCTGAACTCTTGCAGTACCATCTACATGAGTTATAGCAGGTATGATTTTTTGTTTATCTTTTTTTACAATAGAGAGAGATGACATATACTGGCTTAAAAATTTACTTTCAAACCATTCATTTTGAAATTCTTTTAATGTAACTGGAGCGAAAGGTCTAAAAGACTCTCTTCTTTTAATTTTTTTATTTATAATGTCTTTCATATTTGGTTTAGTAGGGTCAGCTAAAATTGATCTATTTCCAAGTGCTCTAGGTCCAAATTCCATTTTATCTTGGAACCATCCAATTATATTTCCTTCAGAAATAATTTTTGCACTTATATCAAAAAGTTTTTTATCTTCAATAATCTCATAAGAAATTTTATTTTTATAATTATCACTTTTTAAGACAGAAAGAATTTCATCATTTGAAAATTTTTTACCTAAGTATGGACTTTTATAATTTTCTAAACTTTTATTTGAATAAGCTGATACCATTAATGCTGCACCAATTGCACCACCATTATCACCTGGGGCGTAATTTATATATACATTTTTAAAATGATTATTATTGGTTATATACTGATTAGCAGTTGAATTTAATGCACATCCACCTGAATATACAAGATTATTCGAAAAATTTTTTTTTACAATTTTTAAGATAATTTTTTCAAAGAAAAATTCATAAACTTTTTGAACAGAACTAGCAAAATTCTTTTGAAATTCTTCATAATTATCTTCTTGATTGATTTCATCAAAAAATAAGTCACTTAGTTTTTTTTGATAAATTTGATCAATTTCTAAACTATCTCCAGTTATATATTTATATCCTGGTTTTTGATGATTAAAATAATCTAAATTTAATTTAAATAAATCATTTGAGACATCTATAAATAAGTTTTTTTTTATTTTTTCAAAATATTTTGGTTTACCATAAGCAGCAAGTCCCATCATTTTGTATTCTTCTCCATAATTTTTGAATCCAAGAAATTGTGTCATACCATGATAAAAAATACCTAACGAATGTGGAAAAAATGTTTTCTTTTTAATTTTAATTAAATTATTTTCACATTCTGCAATTGCGCAAGTTACAAAATCACCTGAACCATCAATTGATAGACCATTTGCTTTTTTTAAACCAGATGGGTAAAAAGCTGAAGCTATATGTGCAAGATGATGTTCTATAAAATGAAATTTTACATTTTTATTTAATTCAAAATTTTCTATTAATTTTTTCTTTACATTTATTTTCTTTAAAACTCTTTTGATAGGTTGGTTTTTTTTTAATGAAAAATTTTTTAAAAAAAAAAGACTTTTTGGAAATATATTACTTAATGGTTTGGTGTTAAAAGCAATATCTGTAATTTGAGTAGATTTGATGTTTGCAATTCTGATACATTCTTGAATTGATAGAATGGGATAACCAGAAAAATGTTTAATTCTATTCAATCTTTCTTCTTCTATTGCAGCAATAAGTTTACCATCTATAATTATACATGCAGAAGAGTCTGCATGATTAGCATTTATCCCAATTATAATTTTCATAAATTTACATTCTTAATTTTTTAAAACTTAATTTTGATTTATCTAAATTAATAAAAAATTTTTTAAAAAAATTAATTTTATGCATATAATCTTTATTAATTAAAATTTTTACATGGTTTGTAATACATTCTATGACAAAAAGGCTATAAATATTTTCACCTGAACACAAAGAATATTTCGATCGTGATTGCAAAATTGAAATTTTTTTTTGATTTACATAACCTAAATTTTTAACACCTTTAATATTTAATTTATCACCAATGATAAAGATTCTTAAATTCAATTTTGTTAAATGACTAATTAAATTAGGGTCAAAAAATAAAGATTTATTACCATGAATTTTATGGTATATCAAAAAATCAATATCTTTAATTTTTCTTTTTTTTTTGAATTTTATATTTTTTAAAACAAAGTTAAATTCACTCTTTTTTAAAGTTCTTTTAGACAGATATTTTTTTAATAGATCTGTTGAAAATATAAGTTTTTTTTCAAATCTTAAATTAATTATAAGTTCTGATAATTTATAAAATAAAGGAAAAAAAAATTTTCTAATTAAATAATTAATTTTATTTTTTTTAGTATATAAAGATCCCCCAGTAATTGGACCCAAGTAAGTTTTTGGTGGTAATAGAAAAAAAATTAAAAAATTCCATAAAGGTAAGTAGTTTAAGTAGCCAACACTATGATTTTTAAAAAAATATTTCCAGCAATTAATAATACCTATGAATGGAGTAATGTATTTATATGTAAAAATATATTTTGAGTTAGTAGTTTTAATTTGAATTTTTTTTCCTTTAAAATTTTGATATATAAATTTTCTGGCAAGATTTCCTTCTCCTGACTTACCAGAATAATCACAAGCCCAAAAAGTAAATTTTTTTTTAGTCAATTATAAAAAAGATATTTTATTGATATTGTCTTAAAATCATTATAGTAATTTTAATACATCATGAATAAAAAAAAAGCACTAATTACTGGTATTACAGGTCAAGATGGATCTTACTTAGCAGAATTCTTGTTAAATAAAAATTATATTGTTCATGGAATAAAAAGGAAATCTTCATCTTATAATTCTGCAAGAATAGATAAAATTTACGAGAATAAAAAGTTTAAGAACAAATTTTTTTTACATTATGGTGATTTGATTGATGCAGGATCAATTACTGAAATCATTAATAAAATAAGACCTAATGAAATATATAATTTGGCTGCCCAAAGTCATGTTGGAGTTAGCTTTAAATTACCTAATTATACTACTCAAGTGAATGCTATTGGAACGTTAAATATACTTGATGCTATAAAAAAATTAAACTTAGAAAAAAAAACAAAATTTTACCAAGCATCAACTTCAGAATTATTTGGTGAAATTCAAGAAAAAAGACAATCAGAAAAAACTAAATTTTACCCTAAAAGTCCTTATGCTTCCTCTAAATTGTTTGCCTATTGGATTACAAAAAATTATAGGGAGTCCTATAATATGTTTGCTTCTAATGGAATTTTATTTAATCACGAGTCTCCAAGAAGAGGAGAAACCTTTGTGACTAGAAAAATAACCATTGGTATAGCTAGAATAATTAATGGATTAGATACATGTCTTCATTTAGGAAATATTTATTCATTAAGAGATTGGGGTCATGCAAAAGATTATGTGGAAATGTGTTGGAAAGTTCTTCAAAATAAAAAAAGTGATGATTTTGTAATAGCAACAGAGAAACAATATTCAGTAAAATTTTTTGTTGAAAAATCATTTCAATATCTTGGAATAAAAATTTACTGGGTAGGTAAAGGTTTAAAAGAAAAAGCTTTAATAAAAAAATTTGACAAAGAAAGATTTCCTAATTTGAAGAAAGGAATGATTGTTGTGCGAATTGATAAAAAATATTTCAGACCTAATGAAGTTGATAACTTAATAGGAAATTCATCAAAAGCAAAAAAAATTTTAAAATGGAATCCAAAAACTTCTATTCTTCAATTGATTAAAGAAATGATGGACCATGATTTAAATTTTTACAAAAAGAATTGATAGATTCTAATGAAATCAAAAATTTTAGTAGCAGGTCAAGAAGGGATGGTTGGTAGTGCAATTTACAATTTACTAAAAAAAAAAAATTATAATTTGATTAATTGCAGAAGAAAAGATTTAGATTTTACAAATCAAAGTTCAGTTGAAAAGTGGTTTAAAAAAAACAAACCTGAAATTGTTATTAATGCAGCTGGTAGAGTTGGAGGAATTTTAGACAATAATAATTATCAAGATGATTTCTTATACATAAACGCAATGATTGGACTTAATATAATTAATTCATCACTCAACAATAAAGTAAAAAAATTGATTAATTTAGGTTCAGCATGTATTTATCCTAAAGACGTAAAACAACCAATAAATGAGGATTCTCTTTTATCTTCTAAATTAGAAAAAACTAATGAAGGTTATGCTTTATCGAAAATCATTTCATTAAAGTACTGTCAATACTTAAATAAAAAATATAAAAAAAATTTTATTTCTATTCAACCAGCTAATCTTTATGGGGTAGGTGATAATTTTGATTTAAAAAAAGGCCATGTTCTTCCGGCGTTAGTTAAAAAATTTTATTTAGCAAAACATTATAAAAAGAATTCTGTGGAAATATGGGGTTCAGGGAAAGTAAGACGAGAATTTTTGAACGTTGAAGATTTGGCTGATGCTATTTATTTTTTGTTAAAAAAAAAGATAACTTATGATTATATAAATATTGGATCAGGAGAAGATATATCTATAGAAAATTTAGCTTTTTTAATTAAAAAAAGTATAAATTATCACGGTAAAATTTTTTTTAATAAAAAATATCCTGATGGAGTAAAAAAAAGAATAATTAACTCAGCTAAAATCAGAAAAATGGGATGGAAACCAAAAATCAAATTAAAAATAGGAATAAAAAAATTTTGTAAATATTACTCATCAGAAGTTTTTCCTAATGAATAAAATTTATGATTTTTTATTTTTAATACTTTTTAATATTAAAAAGTAAACCAGTGTAGTTAAGATAATAGTATACAGGTTATCTAATTTTACGAAATTTAACAATATAGGTAATAATATCAAAATAATTATAATGATCAGTGTTTTTTTATAAGAAAATTTAGATAGCAACAAATGGTGAAAATGAAGTCTATCTGAACTAAGAGGATTTCTTTTTTTTAAAATTCTTATGAAAAAAAGACGAATTAGATCAATACCTGGAATTAACATGAATATAACAATTTCGTCTGAAAAATTTATCATATTTAAATTATATAATTTTATAAATATGTAACTAATTATAAATGCAAGTAACAAAGATCCACTATCACCAAGAAAAGATCTATTTTTTAAATTTAAATAACCAAAAGTAATTAAAGAAATTAAAAGTATTTGAATAAGTATTATGTCTAAGTGAAAAATAAATATATAGAATAAAACAATTAATGAATAAGAAAATGATTGCAGATTTATACCATCAAACATATTGAAAGCATTTAAATAAACTATAAAACAAAAACAAGTAAATATGATACCAAATTCTGACAAATGAAAAATTCTATCAAAAAAAGAAAATTTAATTAGGTTTAAGATTATATCTTTGTCTAAAAATGTAATTAAATATATTATAATTATTGTTATTATAAATTTAATAGTTGCAGATATATTAAGTTTATCATCCAAAAATCCAAGACAAAATATTGCTGAACAACTAAAAAAAAATATTACAAAATTTAATTGATTTAAAAATAATACTTCTTTGACAAGTAAATTTTGATTAAAAAAAATAATTATAAAATAAAAAAGTAAATTTAAAAATATTAAAGTGCCTCCAGCTAGTGGGACATGTTTTTTATGAAGTTTCCTTTTGTTATCTGGTTTATCTAAATTATAATGAAATAACTTTATTTTATTAAAGAAATATATAAAAAATAAATTCAGAATTATAACAAAAAAGATAATAAAAAGATTAGCTTCCATATTTGACTAATAAATCATTTTTTGAAAGATATATATAAAAAGTGCAAATGATGATTAAATCGACTCCAAAAACTGAAAATGAACTTTCAATTAATGATCTTAATAAAATCAATAGAATAATAATCGAACTTAATTTATTTTCTATTGAATTTTTTGCATGTTTAATAACAAGATTATTTAAAACTTTATACAAACATGAGAAATTAAATAATAAATAAAAAAATATCCCAACAACTCCAGATGAGGTAAGAGCATAAATAATACCGTTAGAGGCAGTTTGATTGATTAAATGTCTATCTGCTTGTGCACCATAGCCATAATATTTAAATTCTTTTTTATATTCATTTAATAAATTCTTCCAATCTTCTACTCTACCTGAAGAAAAAGTTTCAGGATCAATTGGTCTTAACATATTCTTTTGTAAAGAATAAACTGTTCCTTTTTCTTCAAGAAGTTTACTATCTCCCATAATATTTTCATAATTTTTAATGTAAACTATAGTGGTTGATAAAATTATTGGAATAAAGACGTACAAAATTATATATTTAAAAATATTTTCATTTTTTTTTGAAAAAAAATTAAAAATTAAATAAACAACTAATAAAACATAAACTCCTCTACTTTGAAAAAGAAATATTAGTGAGGCAATGACTAAATAAAATAGATAATTAAAAATTTTGTGATTATAGAAAAAGTTTTTAAAAACTAAAGTTAAAATTATATATGATAATAAAATAGTTCTTGCTGTTCCTGTTGCTCTAGGGCTTGTTTTACCAAAAAAATATTCATTAAATTGTGATCGGTAATTATATAAAGCATGGCCATGATCTGTATTCCAAAAAGAAATAAATGCTGATTTATTTAAATAAATAATTAAAAATAAAAAAAAGAGATTTATGTAAATAAATATTTTGAATGTTTTTGAATTAAATAATTTATTTGTAAGATTTAATATAAGCAAAATATTAAGAGAGGAAAATACAAAACCTATATTCAAATAAGAATTTTGTGTTAGTACAAGACCAGGTAATTGTAAAATAAAATACAGAAATAAACAAAAAAAAGGAAAATTGTCTTTAAAGTTTTGTTTATTAAATTTTAAAAAATTTAATATCAAAAGAATTGGAAATATAATAAAAATTACTAATTGTCTTGAGGCATTTATTATTTCATTGAATGTGGGCAGGGTTGAAAATTCAGAAAAATTTAAATTTATTTCATATAATTTAAAAATTTTATAAAGATCATTTGTATCAGTTGAAATTGACACCCAACAAGAAAAAAAACTTATGATTAGAAATATTCTTAAAAATTTATTTTTTTGGTGAATTAGATTAATCATTAATTCTAATTTTTTGATTGATGTAAAGCCATAAACCAAATGGGTAAAATAAAATTAAAGATAACCAATTATTATAAAAATTTCCAGAGGGTATTAGTGGAAATAAATTTAATATAATTCCAATATTAAGAAAATAAAAACACAAATCTATATTGTTTATATTTTTTTTTAATAAAATATTAATAATTTTTTTTATTATATAAAGAAAAAATACAAAAACAAAAATAAAAAGAAATATTCCTGTATCTGATAAAATTTGAAAATAAGTGTTATGAGGATGAGTTGAACATAATAATTGATTATTTCTGTCAAGTGTGATGAATTTTTTTATGGATAAGTTAATCGAGGAAAAACTTGGTTCATTATATTTTGTAATTTTTTTTTCTTTGTCTGATAATTTTTTTTTGTTAAATTGAGTTTTTTTTTCGTTTTTTAAATTATTACAAGCTGAGTAAAAGGTTTTAATACCCGAACCTGTAAATATATTTTTTTGAAATATTTTGAAAGCCGTGTAAGATAAATCTTCATGTTCCTTCGAATAATATCTTATGACATTATTATAATGTTCATTCCATTCCGAATCTATAATACCTAATTGCATAAAAGTTTGATGAAAATATTGAAATCTAAAACTTTGATTACCTATAAAAAGTGAAGAAAGAATTAAAAATCCTATTAAAACAAATTGAAACTTTTTTTTAATTATTAAAAAGTAAAATAACGATAAAATAATAAAAAGAAATAGAGCAACTCTCTCTGATGAGAAAAATATAACAATTCCTGTTATCGCAAAAAATAAATAGTGTATTTTTCTAAAATTAAAATAATAAAGTAATGACATTAAAAAAGGTAATAATCGAACTAAATAACTACCAAGTTTTTTTTCATCGTTAAAAAAACTTGTTAAAATATTTTTTTCACCTAACATCAATACAGGGTAATTAAAAATATTTTTAAGAAAAAAATATTGAAAAATTGAGTCTGATAAAACAATTATAAAAGTAAAACAAATTGAATATAAAAGTATTTTTTTAAAAAAATCATATTTTTTGATTAAATAAAAAATGCCTAAAGAAAATAAAAAAAATCTGAAATAAAAAAATGATGGTAAAAATGATTCTTTTAAAGAAATTGAAAAAATTAGACTTATTAAAATAAATAAATAAAATACAGAAAAAAAATATACTTCTTTTTTTATCTCTTTAAATATAAGAACATTTTTCTTTTTTACAATTAAGATCAATATAATTATAGCCATCAAAGAAGCTGAGAAATCTGCAGCAAATATACTTATGCTTAAAAATATTGGAAAAAAAAAAACTAAAGTAATTAATATTTTATCTAGCTTATTAGTTTGAAGAATAAATTGATCTAATGTTAATTTCATTTATATAATATTCTTATATATCAAATTTTATATAAGTTTATAAAAGCTATATAAAATAAAAATTAATATACAAGAAATGTTTTTCTGGATTTAAAGTAGACAAATAAATATATATATTAAATATGAAAGCATTATGGCTAGTATCTTTTAGGCCAATAGGTAAATCTGAGCTTAACGATCATTACCAAAGTATGTTTGTAGATTCTGTAAAAAACTTAGATTTTGATATTACATTTAGTTTAACTCAATTTGATGAAGCTAATGTAAAAAACTTTATAAATGAAAAAAAAATTGAGAATTATTACACAAATATACCTAAAAAAAATTTACCCTACGGAAAAAAATATTCAAATAAACTAATGCTAGATAACGCTTTAGATCAATATATTAAAAATGAATTTGATTTTTTGATATATTCCACAGCTGATATCATTTTACCTAAACAATTATTTACGATCTTATCCAAAATAAAACTTGATAATTATTGTTCATTTATTTACCCCAATTTACATATAAAAAATGGAAAATTGAAAAATAAATTTTGGCCTCATTATGGAATCGATTTAATTATATTCAAGATTTCTAAGGAGAAAGCAATTAAATTTAAAAAAATTATTAAAAGTTACGATCAATATGATTGGGGAATAAATGAAAATTTTTATATTGCTGCAAGTGAAGCTTTAAATTTAAAAAAGTTTAATTTATTTAAATATTGCAATGTAATGAAATATGAAAATGATTTTGAAACATTTACTGAAGACAGAAGTTGGCAAGTAGAGTCCTGGAAAGAAAATCAAAAATATTTTTTGAATTTTTTAACTGAAAATAAGCTAAGTAAACTATATGCGTATGGATCGTATTATTATCTTTTATACAAAATTTTTAACTTAAGAGATCTAAACTTCGCTTTAACTCTTTCATATATTATTTTTTATCCATTCAATATTTTAAAAAAAATTTTAAGATTAATTACAAAAAAGTTTAAATAATATTAGTTTAATTTTTTACCAATCATAAAATAGTGATTTTGTTTTTTAAAAAAATTGCCCTTATAATATTGATTTTTTATAATTTTAAATTGATGAGTATTAATAAGTTTTTTTCTTATATCTTTAAAATATTTCAAATTATTAATATCTTCAAAATTTTCTTGAAAAGCTATTAAAGAATAATCATAATTCATTAAATATTTTATAAATTTTTTTCTAAATTTAAGTTTTGTCTCAGATAAAGACCAATTAGCAATAAATAAAGAATTTTTTTTTATTTTGTTAATAAATTTGAAATTTTGATTATTTAAAAGCTGATATTTATTATTTTTTTTGAATCCAACATCAAGTCGATTTTGCTTTAAGTAGTAGAATTGAAGCAAATTTACAGGCATAGTATCAAATAATTTATAAAAAACTTTTTTATTAATCTTTGAAAAAATATTTGCCATACATCCATAACCAGCACCAAATTCAAAAATATTGTAAATTTTTTTTAATTTAATATCTGTATTTTTTTTCAATATTGCTAAATGAAAAACATGATTGATTCTATTTCCTGAACTTTTAGAATATAAAAAGTATTTAATAGGATCTCCTACATCACTTTCATATAAAAGTTTTTTATAGAACAACCAATCAGAGCTTTTTTTTAGATATTGTAATTCTTTAAAAATAAATAATCTATTATGAACGAAAAAAACCTTTTGAATAAATTTATTTCTTAGAAATCTGGATAAATCTCCTTTATTAAGTAATGCAATAACTTTTTGGTTAAAATCAATATGTGTTTTTTTTAAACCATTATTTTTTAGCTTAATTTTTTTTAAATTTCTTTTGATAAAAAAAAGGACTTTTTTGTTTTCGTTTATTACCTTGTTTTTGTAAAAAAAACTAAGGTTTTCTAATATTTTTCTAAATATATCTTCGATCATTATATAAATTCATTAACAAAATCATAATAATTAAAATATAAAAATAGAGATAATTTAAATTTGATAATACTAATAATATTATAAAAGAAAAAATATTTGCATAATATTTTCTAACAAAAAATATTTTTTTCTTTAAATTAAATAATCTTATTAATAATAAAATTATTTCTTTGACTAAAATCAAATAGGAAATGTATAAAAGTGATTTATAAAAATTAGCAAATGATATCAAAAAAAATAAAAATAAAGGTAGAATTATAAGCTCATAATAGAAATTTTTTTTAGAAGATTGATCAGCTTCAAACTTAGTGATTAATAAATGAGAATTACTAGAGAATATAGCAACTAAGCTAAAAATTTTTGTTAAAATTAGTATAAAGGGATCATAGCTGAATCCAAGCCATAACTGTAAAAATATTTCATAAAAAGGGAATAGTGAGAAAATAATTAAAGGTATATAGCTTAAAAAAATATTTATAGATTGATTAAAATCAAGATTTTTTTTTCCACCAGAAAGATATGGCATTAAATAAGATGAAAAAGCTCTTGATATAATTGTTAATTTGCCAGTAATTTGTTGAGGTATTGAGTATAAGCTTAAACTGATTGGGCCTAAAATTATAGAAACAATATATTTATCAAACATTTCATAAAATTGAACCAACAAATTAAAAAGAGTAATCCATAATGAATTAATTTTAATGTATCTTAATAATATTTTTTTTTTTGATTTTTCTAATAATTTTTTATTTACAATAACTATAAACATTATGATTAAGATGAAAAATTTAATCGAGATAGAAATAAATATCAGTTTATTTAGATCGATAAAACCGTAATAAAACATAAGTATTGAGGGCAAACTTAATGATAAACTATAAAATATAAAGTTACTGATAGCTAAATTTAAAAAAAATTTATTCGCTTGATAAATCCCCTCTAAAACTAAATAGATTATTGATAATATCAAACCAATAAAAAAATAATCTTTTGAAAAAGGCATTACATTATCAAAAAAATATAATTTTTTTATGAAAATAAATATTAAAGTTAATGTTATACAAATAAAAAAACAGTATTTAAGACCTTCGTAAATAATTTGAGATTTATATCTGGGATTTTTATTGATTGCTATCACTAGTGTTTTTGCTAATCCCATGTTCAGTAAGAAAGAAATTGATAGAATAAAATGAAAAAATAAATAATTACCATAATTTTCAAGACCTGCAATTTTGATATGGAATGGTATAGCAAGAAGTGACAAAAAAATTGAAAACATTCCTGGTAATGAGAGTAAAAATGAATTTTTATATAAGTGTTTATTTATTCTCATCATAAAAAATAGATTTTTATTGAATAATGTTAGTAATTTTTAATTAATAATCTAAGTATACCTTTTATATTTCCTAAAACTCTAAGAATATTGTTAATTTCAAATAGTGTAACAAAAAAATTTTTAAATATAAGCAATAAAGCTCCTATTCCAAATTTAATACTATTTAATTTAAATTTTTTCACAAAAATAAATCTATTTATTATCTCTTTTTCACCAAATTTAAATTTATTCCTTTTAACTATATTGTTACTTGAATATTTTGCTTTTGAATGAATTATTAAATTATTTTTAATTGAGTAACTAAAATCGAGATCTTCCAAATAACTATAAACTCCATAATCTAAATTAAATCTTTTTTTTCTTATTATATTATATTTATAAATCACTGCTTGAGTTGGCAACCATTCAACCAGGGTATCTTTTTTTAAATTAATTGCTTTTGTATGCCAGCCTGAGGCTGTCACGCTTCCCTCAGAGTAATCGTAAACTCCAAGTAATTGAAAAATTTTACTTTTTTTTAATTTTTCAAAAATTCGATTTGTATTTTTTATAATTAAATTAAAACCTATACCTGAGTATTTTTTATTGCTTTTTAAATAATCTCTCATTATCTTAAAACTTTTTTTTTCAAATTGTATATCATCATCAAGAAACATAATATAATTGGAATTTTTCTTAACTTTATTTAAACCAATATTTCTTTGTAAAGAAATAGAAGGCTTACTATAAACGATTTTAATTTTTAAATTTTTGTACTTATCTATTATTTTCTTAATATTCTCCCCTTTTTTATCTGAAGAATCTACAATTATTATTTCTCTAAAAAAAAATGAGTTTTTGGATAAATAATTGATAGTTTTTATTAATTTGAGATACCTATTACGAGTTGGAATAATTATGCTAATATTTAATTTTTTCAATTTTGACAATCTTAAATGATTAAAAATATAAATATTATAAAAAATTAAAAATTAGTACATTTAAATATAAGATAATTTGCAGTAGTTTGATTGGATAATATTATATTTTATTCTTGATTTAAATTATATTTGCCAATATAAAACACCCGCCTGGTAATTATTGCGAAAGTGTCATACCCGATCCCATTCCGAACTCGGCAGTCAAGCCTTTCAGCGCTGATGGTACTTTGTCTTAAGACAT
>MDSV01071993.1_pt1 | contig 16814 bp, 15 predicted proteins | sample 810851 | NCBI WGS metagenome assembly MDSV01 (sample SAMN05326640, study PRJNA326480) | marine metagenome | isolation source: seawater | place: Atlantic Ocean: North East | collected 2012 | reverse complement strand
TTCTGCTATTCCAATTAAGAAGCTTGCAAAGGACTTTGCGCTTGACCATGACGATGAATAGCTTGACTGATCTCTATCACCGAATTGAAGCTGGAGTAGCTCAGCATCAATTCCTGTTAGGTTTGATAAGTTTGTTTTCTCTCCTTCTAAAATGCCCCTATATCTTTCATAAACTAACTTTCCATCTTTAATCACTACTGCTGATTGAGTGAAAGTTCCATCTGCAAAAGCAAAATCAAAGGCTTCTTTTAGTTTGTTCTCGTTCATACTGACAGAGCTTGGAGTAACAATTTCCCAAACTAACGGATGAACAGGTGAAGAAAAAGATTCAGGTAAATCAGAACTTGGAGAGCTAGATCCTCCGCTACAAGAAACAATAAAAAATATTATGAAAGTTAATGTAAAAAGATTAGTTATCTTTCTCATCTAAACGCTTAAGTAAACTTGAGGTATCAAGTTCGCCTGCCCCCATATTTTGTAATTCTTTGTAATATGATTTTATCATCTCTGTCATAGAAATATTGGCGCCAATTTTTTTTGAAAACTTTGAAACTATTTCAAGATCTTTAACCATTAGGTCAACTGCAAAACCAAAATCATATTCATCATTAATCATTGATTCCCATCTATTTTCCATTTGCCATGATTGCGCTGCGCCTCTCGAAATGACATCTAAAACTTCTATAGGTGAAATACCAGATTTTTTAGAAAAACTAGCTGCCTCAGCTAGAGCCTGAATAAGTCCAGCAATGCAGATTTGATTAATCATTTTTGTAAGTTGTCCATTGCCTGATGGGCCCATATATTTATAGAAACTTGAATAGCAATCAAGAATAGAAGATATGTCTTTATAAGCTACTTCATCTCCTCCTATCATTACCGAGAGTGATCCATTTTGTGCGCCTGCCTCTCCGCCAGAAACTGGAGCATCCAGATAAAAAGATTTCTTTTTTAAAAGATGCTTGCTCACTGTAGTTGCTAAGTTGGTGGAAGTAGTTGAATGGTCTACAACTATAGTCCCCTCTTTTAAATATTCTAAAATGCCTCCTTTGCCTAAAACAATTTCTTCAATATCTTTGTCTTCACTAAGGCATAAAAGGATTACATTAGATTTAGAGGTAAGGTCTTTTATAGATTCGCATATTTCTCCCTCAAATTGAGAAGTCCATTTTTGTGCTTTGTTTATTGTTCTATTAAAAACTAGAGTTTTGTAAGATTGAGAAATGTGGCCTGCAATAGGGAATCCCATTGTTCCAAGGCCTATAAATCCAACTTTTTGCATTCAGTTATCTTTCTGTGAGTCCGTTTTCTTTGAGTGTTTCCATTATTTTTTCAAATTGGTCCTGGCCAAAAAAATATTTATCAGCAATAACTGTTAATGGAACTCCATGGTGGCCTGCATCTAATTGTTCAACTTGGTTTTGTTTTATTTGATTAATAATTTCATTCTCATGAACATTAACGCTTTCTCTTAATTGACCAAGATCAAGGCCTACATTTTTTGCTGCCTTCGATAAGTTTTCATTACTGTTCCAATTTTCTGCACCACCAAAAATAAGACTTGATACCTCAAATGCAAATTCCATGCCAACTCCTTTGATTTGTGCCATTTGCCCAAGGTGACAAATATCAAAAATATAGGGTTGGTCTTTTGATATCTTGCCGGTCACAACATTCTGCACAATTGGATCAGGTTTAAGTTTAGTTGTAACAGACATGCCAAGTTTTTTAGCCTTCTTTTTAACATCCATGGTTAGTGCTAAAAAGTATGGCAATCCTTTTTTATTAAAAAATTCTGGTTTTCTTATTGCTAAAGGATAAACAATCTTAAAATTTATATCGATTTCATACTTTGCCTTAAGGTCAAGCATTCTCGGGAGAATTAGGAATGAGTAAGGGCTTCTGTAAGAAAAATATAAATCTATCTTCATGAAATCTTTGCTTTAGTATTAAAGTCTGATGTAGCCTCAGCAAATTCACTTTTTAGTCTATTAACTAAAGATTCAACAGTAGGCGCATCTTCAATTAATCCAATTCCTTGACCGGATCCCCAAATATCTTTCCAAGCCTTTGAGTCAGTGTTGCCACCTGAACCAAAATTCATTGAAGTTTTGTCTGCTGAAGGCAGGTTATCTGGGTCAAGTCCAGCATTATGAATGGATGGTTTAAGATAATTACCTAAAACACCAGTGAATAAGCTTGAATAGACAATATCATTTGCAGAACTTTCAATTAACATCTGTTTATATTCAGGTTCAGCATTCGCTTCATGTGTTGCAATAAATCTTGTGCCTAAGTATGCAAAATCGGCACCAAGTGCAAGTGCAGATGCAACAGAATAACCATCTCCTATAGAGCCTGATAAAATAATAGTTCCGTCAAACCAAGATTTTACTTCTCTTAAAAGAGCAAAAGGAGATAATGCTCCAGCATGACCTCCTGCTCCAGCGCAAACTAAAATTAAACCATCGACACCCATCTCAGCAGCTTTTTTTGCATGCCTTACATTGATAACATCATGAAAAACTAAACCTCCATAACTATGAGCTGCTTCAACAACTTCTGCAGGCGGTCTCAATGAAGTAATAATTATTGGTACCTCGTGCTTAACGCAAATTTCCATATCGCCCTGTAATCTATCATTTGACCCGTGGCAAATTTGGTTAACTGCAAAAGGTGCTACTTTTTTATCTGGATTTTGTTCTTGATACTCTTTTAATTCTGTTTTAATCCTTATAATCCATTCCTCAAGAACGTGTTGTGGGCGAGCATTGAGTGCAGGGAAAGATCCTATAATTCCTGCTTTACATTGAGCTATTACTAAATCAGGAACTGAAATAAGAAATAAAGGTGCACCAATTACTGGTATAGAAATATTATCTTTTATTGAATCTGGTATAGGCATATAAGCTCCTAGGTAATAGAATTAAAAACTTAATATACCAGTAAATGAATAAGCGTTTTAATCTATTTTTAATTTTTTCTTCAATTTTTTTATTTTCGTGCTCACAAGAAAAAGAAGATTCATCGTGTTTGGTTTTTGAAAGTCAATTGGAAGAGTTTGCTCCAATCCAGGAAGCTAGAGAAATGGATCTTGATTTAGATTTTTCTTCATTTGTAACAACTTACCAAATACGCGAGGAGTTTAATGGTCTGATTGGAGAACCTGCAGATCATGAAGGTCTAGATCTACTTAATATTGATAAAGATCTATCAGATATACCTATTCACACGATTGCTGCAGGCTATGTTGTCTATGCAAGGACTGGTTGTCCTTCAAGTGCTCAATTTGCTAATAATACTTTTTTTAGAGAGTGTGGTTCTGGCTGGGGTAATCATTTAGTAATAGATCATGGTAATAATATTTTTTCTAGGTATGGGCATTTACGATTTGATGGAGTTTTTAAAAATGTAGGTGATGTAGTTAAAAAAGATGAGATTATAGGGCTTATGGGGAACTCTGGAAGAAGTGATGTAAGGCATCTTCATTTAGAGATTGGATTCTCTTCAAGTAAATTTAATAGCTGTTTGCCGTCTCAGTCTTTTGAATATGTTGTAGACCCCTCTAGGTATGGGTTTTAGTTATTGTTGGTATAGTCAAGGACTAAATAGACCATTGCTTTCAATCCTGAATCGAGCGCTCTATCATCAATCTTAAAATATGGACTATGATTTCCAGGAGCTTTTACAACACCTGGCTCATTAACGCCGAGGCGGAAATACATTCCTGGGATTTGTTGCGAAAAAAATGAAAAGTCTTCTGCGCCTGTAGTTGGTTTTTCACCAATAATAAAATTTCCATTTGCCGCCTCAGAAAGGGTTTTAGTATAAGTATTTGTAAGCTCAATATCATTGAAAGTTACAGGATAAAAACCTCCAACATCAAATTCAACTTGAAGTTCTGCTCCTGTTCCGGCCTCAATCCCACGAGCAATTTGTCGAATTTCTTCATAAATTTCCGCACGAAGCTCTGGATCAAAAGTTCTTATTGTCCCAGTTATTTGAGATGTTTCAGGAATAATATTATTTCTTGTGCCTGCTTGAACCATGCCTACTGAAACTACAGCTGGATTGTTAATTATATTTATCCTTCTGCTAACAATAGTATTGAGAGACTCTATAAGTTGAGCCGTTGCCATTATTGGGTCAATACTATCCCATGGTCTAGATCCATGAGCTTGCACGCCATTAATAGTTATTCTGTATGAAGATGCAGCTGCCATTGCAGGCCCGGGAACAACTTCAAGCTGTCCATGAATTGAGTTCGATACATGTAACCCAAAAATGACATCAGGGTTATATCTTTCAAAAATACCTTCTTCTAACATCATCTTCGCCCCTCCACCTTCTCCTTCTGGAGCTCCCTCTTCTGCAGGTTGGAAAATGAGCATTACATTGCCTTTTATATCTTTTTTATTTTTTGCAAGAAACTCTGCCGCTCCCATAAGGATTGCAACATGTGCATCATGGCCGCATGCATGCATAACGCCAACATCTTGACCTAAATACTTAGTTCTCTGCTTTGACGCATAAGGAAGCCCTGTTTGCTCGACAACAGGTAATGCATCCATATCTGCTCTAAGAGCAACAGTTGGTCCAGGCTTGCCGCCTCTAATTAATCCTACTACACCTGTATAAGCAATTTTTGTTTCGACTTCAATTCCAAGCGACTCTAGGTGTTTTGTAACTTTTTTTGAAGTTTTATATTCTCTATTACCCAGCTCTGGAAATTGATGAATGTTATGACGCCATGCAATAACTTTTTGCATTAATGGGTCAAGCTCGGTTTCAAGTCTTTGTTTTAGATCTTCTGCAAACAAAGATCCTGAAATGAAAATTAAAGATAACAAGACAAGTCTTTTTATAAACATATTAAAAAGTTTACAAAAAAGGTACTGAGTTGTCATTTTATTGAGTTATGTTATCTGCAACCCAGCTAATAGACCACAAGTGTCCCAACCTGTTTCCTCTATATTTATCAGGTAAGCGAACAACTGAAGATTCTTTAAAATCTAGTACCTGAGGATCATAATCAAAACTATTAAATGCAAAATCTAGCTTCTTAATTGTTCTCCATTGAAAGTATGAAATATTAGAATTCTTTGTTGTGGGATGATTATAATTACAATAATTTCTGAGCAAATTACTAGCTAAAGGAGCTGCTATTACATGTATGTCAGTCTCTATGTCTTCAATTTCATTTAACAACAAAGATGAAAGTATTCCTCCATAACTGTGGCCGAGAATTGTAATCTTTTTGATATCTTGCATCTCCATAATTTTATTAACTAATGTTGGGATTACTTTTTGAGGACACTGTGCTGTATTCCAGCGCAGGAAATATGTTTTAGTGCTATTACTATCTATCTTTTGAAGTGGGTAAATCCACTCAAATCCTCTGCTATCACGACCATGAATGCCAATTATGATCTCATTACTTATCACGCCTGGCTCAAGATCATGAAGACCAAAGTCAAGATCCATTAATTCTTTACCGGATCCTAGGTATCCATCGTTTGGATCTAAATCATATAAATATAAGGACTCTATTTCAGCTGTGTTCAACAATAGAGAAAGCAATAAGAATGTTCTTGAAAACATTTACTCCTCTACAAATCCCTGCCATCTTTGCATATATCTTATAAAAGTATTACTCAGGCCTTCTCTAATTAAATGATTCTTGGATACCGGAAGTTCAATTGGTTGGAATCTTGAGTCCGATATTACTTTTTTTGGAAAATCATGATGCAATATTCCAGCTCGTCCAATTGTTACAAAATCAACATTACTTTCAATAACCCTGATAACATCCTCGCCTGATCTTATATTTCCAGCAACGGTAAGCAGTGTATCTCCAAAGTTCATATCTGTGAAATGTTCTAATAAACTTTTGCCTTTATGCTCCTCTTGATTTGGATCTTTGAACGAATCCCAGAGGGACATATCTAAGAAGTCGATGCTATTTCTGGCAATGAGGCCCTGACAAACTTCTTTAATTTCTTCAAGCTTTAAACCAAACCCCTCTGGAGATAATCGAACTCCTAAGATAAAGTCTTCTCCGCATTGATTCCTAACCCCATCAACTATCTCAAAAATAATTCTAGCTCTATTTTCATTTGAACCGCCATATTCATCTTTTCGCTTATTGATTTCAGATGATAGAAATTGAGAAAGTATATAACCATGGGCTCCGTGTATTTCAACTCCCTGGTATCCAGATTTCTTAGCTCTTAAAGCTGCAGAAATAAAGTCTTCTCTAAGTTGAATTACTTCTTCAGGCGATAATTCTCTTGCACCTGTATTGCTGTCATCTGATGGGCATACAGGTTGCGTCTTAATAAGATCCTCAGGTGAGCGCATTCCTGCATGATGAAGTTGTGCAATTGCTAAACTATCATATTTTTTAATTTCTTCAGTTAACTTAGTTAAGCCTTCAATATGCTTATCATCAAATATTCCTAATTGGCCTGGAAAACCTTTTCCTGTTTCTTGAACATGAGAGGCGCATGACATTGTGATGCCAAAACCCCCTTCTGCTCTCTTTGTTAACCAGTGATATTCATCATTTGAAAGGATTCCATCTTCATGACTCTGAGTGTTGGTAAGAGGTGCAAGCATAAATCTATTTTTCATTTTATGCCCAGACATGAAGGTTATATTATCTTCAATCGATTTCATGTGAGCCTCAAACTTCTAAAGTAAAAGAAGAAAAATAAAGTAGCTATTGAAGAGAGAATGTGCCATAAAGCATGGGCTTGGACTAAAGAGTCAGGATTACAAAAGTCGGTATTTGGATAGCCTTGAAGCCAAATAGCAAAAGCAGTTAGATAAGTAAACATGCCAAACCAGAACCATCTAAATCTTGTCTTTTTCATTCGTGATTTCTTATTAATAAATAATGCTGGTATCCAAAATAATACTGTCCACCAATATTCAGTAAAATTTGCGACTATTTCTCCTGGAAAAACTCCAAAAACTGCTGCAACCACAAACCCTATAAGTCCTGACAATAATCTTAAGTATGGTGTATAAAAATGTTGAAGAGCTTCAGTGATGATCCAAAGAGCTATTGATAAAAACCATAAGTTTAATCCAATACCTAGGTCATTCCCAAAGTTCCAGCTTAATAATGCATAAATTGTTATGTACGTAACATAGGTCTTTGCAAAAACATTTTCTGAATAGTCTTTGATAACAAATATGTTTACAAGCCAAGGTATTGAAATAAACATTATCATACTCAACCAATCTGCCCACTGACCCCATGCAGTATGGGTCCCATGCATAAGCAGAGAGCCTGGGCCTAAAAACAATGCGGCAGTTGCAAATATTATTGCTGTTGGAGAGGCGCCATGAAATCTTGATTTACCTTTTGGCTCTCTTGATAGAATCCAAAACATTATAAGACCGGTAGTAATAAATCCGATATTAGAAAGAGCGTTACTTGGTTCACGGAAGTAGCCTCCACTAATCCTCTCGCACCAGCGCGAAACATCATTAATGCTATAGCCTGGATCAACAGACAGGAAGTTTCCAGTTTGAGCTAAAAGAAGATAAACAATAAAAAAAAGAAATGAGCAAAGCAGAGGTATAAAAAAGACTTTCTTATTCATTCTAGATCCTATTCCCAAACAGAAATATAGTCATCAGTATTCATTTTGGGTAATGACTTTTTCTTACCTGTTGGAGTACCAATATAAATATAGCCAATAATTGTTTGGTTCTTATTTAAACCAAAATTCTTAGAAATCTTGTTATCGAATGCAAAACTGCCTGTTCTCCAGATTGCTCCATATCCTAAAGCATTTAATGCAAGCATAATATTTTGCCCTGCTGTTCCTGTAGAAATTATTTGTTCTATTTCAGGCACTTTAGGATGATCTTTTTTTGTAGAAACAAGTATCACAATTAAGGGAGCCCTAAAGGGCGCATTTCTATATTTTTCTATTCTATCTTCAGTTAAATCATCAAAATTTTCTTTAGCAAAGTTTACAAAAATATCTGAAAGTCTTTGAAGGCCTTCTCCACTAACCTGTATAAAGCTTGAAGGTCTTAACCACGCATGATCTGGGGCTCTCAAAGCAGCCTGAAAAACTTTTTCCATTTCATTTTTTGATGGAATAGGTTCTACCAAATTGCGGTGTGAGTTTCTCTCTAAAATGTTTTTGAGTGCTTCATTCATGAATTACATAAATGATTTGAGGACAGTTTTGATATTTTCAAATAAATTTGGATTCTGGTTAAAGCTCTTGATTTGGTCATCTGGCTTATTCCAGTCATGACATGATTCTGTAAAATAATTTGAATCAATTGTAACCCAACTTGAATCATCTAATGTTCCTGCTTTTATAAATATTAGTCGATCAAGCTCTTTAGCAAAACTTAGAATCCCTGATCCACATTTCTCACAAAATCCCCTATTTATATGCATGCCCTGACTGCCAATACTTTCATAATATTTTGGTTTACCACTTATTGATAAGTGTTTCTTTGAAATGACTAGAATGGTAGCTTTTCCAGACCCTGTGGACCTTTGGCAATCTTTACAATGACAATGATGTCCAGAAATTACCCTATCTCTTTGGAATGAATAATGAATTGCTCCGCACTGACAGCGTCCACTCTCTGTCATTAAGCTTTTCCCCAATCCTCTAGGATCATATCAGATGCTTTTTCACCGATCATAATAGTTGGAGCATTAGTATTGCCTCCAATTAGTGTTGGCATAATTGATGCATCCACAACTCGTAATCCTTTAACTTTATGAACTTTGAGCCTTTGATCAACAACAGCTTCAGGATCATTACCCATTTTACATGTCCCAACAGGATGGTAGACAGTATCTGCTCCTTCCCGAATAGCCTTCTCTATATCTGCATCATCGTTTATATCTATTGGTCTTTGACAGTGTTGTTTTATATATTTATTTACTGGTTCAGTGTTCAAGATTCCCATCATTTTTTTATATCCTTCTATCATATCTTTCATATCGTCGGGGTGAGATAGAAATTTCGGATCTATTAAAGGATCCTCCAGTGGATCGGCAGAATTTAATGTAACTGTTCCCCTAGACTTTGGTCTCAGTAAACAGCTGTGGCAGCTAAATCCATGCCCCCATACTTGTGTCCTTCCGTGATCAACAACCATCGCAGGTGCAAAGTGAAGCTGAATGTCTGGAATTTCTTTTGATTCATTGGATTTTATAAATCCGCCTGCTTCTGCGATAGTGGAAGTGAACAATCCTGTTTTCTTAACAATATATTTTATTACTTCTAGTGGATACTTTATAAAGAATGCTTTTATAGAAGTGCCTATAAACTGCATAGAGTTATATTTATGAACAGTCAGATAGTCAATATGGTCTTGAAGGTTTTTCCCTACACCCGGCAAATCTACCTTATGCTCTATACCGTGTTTTTCTATTTCTTCTCTTGGCCCTACTCCGGATCTGAGCAATATTTGAGGGGAACCAAAAGCTCCAGAGCAAAGAAGCACCTCCTTTGAAGCTGAAACTATATGTGATAATCCTTCTACATCTATGTATTCCACTCCTGAAGCCATTTCATTCTTAATAATAATTTTATTAACATTTGCTTCAGTAATAACCGTCAAGTTTGGTCTATCTAATACAGGAACTAAATATGCTTTTGCAGTACTGCATCTCTTTCCATTTTTTTGCGTAGTCTGATAAAAGCCAATACCCTCTTGCTCTGTGCCATTAAAGTCATCATTGTTTTTATATAATTTTGATCCTGCTTCAACAAAATCCTTTGTAGGTCTGTTTTCATGTCTTATCTTTGAAACATTTAATGGGCCGCCTTGGCCATGAAACTCATCATCAAACATTTCATTATGTTCGGCTTTCTTAAAGTATTTTAAGATCTCATCATACGACCATCCTTCATTTCCTAAGCTTGCCCAATGATCATAGTCCCATCTGTGCCCTCTTACATACAACATAGCATTAATTGAGCTTGAGCCCCCAAGGGTCTTGCCTCTGGGTTGAGCCCCTCTTCTATGTTCTTTAACTTCTTGCTTAAAAGAGTGAATGCCTCCGGCTGTATCAACGACCTCAGTAGCTGGTTCAGCTACGGTTACTTCTTCAAATTCTTTTTGGGGTACTGTTTCATAGTTCCAGCTTACTGGGTTATTTGGTCCAAAGAATGCAAACCCTATCGGTATATGAATTCTTGGGTCTTTATCTTTTTTACCTGCCTCCATTAGGCAGACTTTAATATTAGGATCTGCGCTGAGTCTATTTGCTAAAACACAACCCGCAGATCCAGCGCCTATGATTACAAAATCATATACTTCTTTCATGTTTATATATTAACATTAATCAGATTGCATGTTGATTGCATGACCTTTAGAATAATCACCTAGTTTACGGGGTTGAAAATGAAAAATATCAGTTATTTGTTAAGTTTATTATTAGCTTTTTCCTTTGTGTCATTTGCAGATGAAGAGGTTAAAAAAGATGAAAAAGCTATAGAAGAAATCGAAGAAAATGTGGTGGAAGATGCAGAAGAAATCGAAGAAGCTGAGGAAGATAAAGAACCAACTATTGATGAGTTCATTGAGGATGGTGAGTTTGAAATCATTGAAGGAATGCTCGATATTTACTATGAAACAGAAGAAGATACTTATTACACAATCCTTGAAGAAATAAATCTTTCCACAGAATTTATTTATTTTTATTACATTATAAGTGGTGCTCAGGACGGGGGAGCCAGCGGTGGAGATATGGGAGACAGTTCTGTCTTAGAGTTCAGAAAATTTAAGGATGATATTGCTTTATATAAGAAAAATACTGTTTTTAATTATGATGATTCAAATAATATTTCTAAATCCACTTTAACAAATATTCTTGAGTCTTTTGTCGGTAGATTCGAGGTTGAAATAGAAGAAGACGGCAGATATCTTATTAATATCGATAAATTATTTCTTGGTGAGATGCTGGTTGGACTAACGCCTCCAAAAGAATATGCAGAATATTACAGCCTGATTCTTGGAAGAATTGATGACAAAAAAACTTATATAAGCAGGGTAAAAAACTATCCAAAAAATACCTCAATAGAAGTAACCTATGGGTTCTTTAATCCAAGTCCTAAAGGTTCAGTTGATGCAGTTCCAGATGCAAGATATTCAAGTATTGTAGCTAGGCATATGTTTGTTGAAATGCCTGATGGCAATTACGAGCCAAGGGTTGCTGACCAACGTGTAGGATATTTTTCTACAAAAATAACTGACCTAAGCACATATGACTATTTTAAGGGTAAAGATTTAATAAATAGATGGCGTTTAATTAAGAAAGATCCAGATGCAGAAATGTCTGAACCAATAGAGCCGATTATTTTTTGGGTAGAAAATTCAACGCCTGAAGAAATAAAACCGTTTGTTGTTGAGGCGATTGAGCTCTGGAATATTGCTTTTGAGAAAGCAGGGTTTAAAAATGCGATGGTCGCAAAAATCCAGCCAGATGATGCTGAGTGGGATGCTGGTGATGTTCAATACAATGTAATTCGTTGGGCTTCAACGCCATCTCCTAGATATTCAGGATATGGTCCAAGTGTGGCTAATCCAAGAACTGGGGAAATGATAGCTGCTGATATAGTCCAAGAATTTAACTCTATAAGCTATGGTTACAGACTCAGAAAGATTTGGGGTTACGATGAAGAAAATGATCCGTTAAGGCAATGGATTGTATCTCTTACACTCCATGAAATTGGGCATACTCTTGGATTACGACACAACTTTAAGGCTAGCTGGTTATATGGACCAACTGAAATACATGACAAAAGCGTGACCGGTAAAAATCATATAGGTTCCGTAATGGATTATGATCCAATTAATTTAGCTCCAGAAGGTGTTGAGCAAGGCAACTACTTCCCAACTGAGCCAGGTTTTTATGATATCTGGGCTGTCGTATTTGGCTATACTCCGGAAATGAGTGAGCTTGAAAGAAAAGAATTACTTTCTCAATCTACCGATCCTAAGCTTATTTTTGGAACAGATGATGATGCTATGGGCAGTCCTGGTAGAAATACAGATCCAAGGAATAAAAGATACGATATGTCTAATGATCCAATAACTTATTCAGTTCAAAGGATTCAAATAATTGATAATAAGATTAATGAGCTAACGGAAATCTTTAACGAGCCTGGATCAACATACTCTGAGCTTAAAGGAACGTTTGATAGCTTGGTTAGAGATAAAGGTAGGTTTCTTGAATCAGTAGCAATACAAATTGGTGGAGTTTACTCAAATAGGCTTGTTATAGGTCAAGATGAAAACATGACGCCTTTTGAAGTTGTCCCATACAGTGAACAAAAAAGAGCTATGAGTGTTTTAAATGCTGAGCTATTTGCTAATGATGCTTTTACATTTGATCCTGAGATATTGAAATTACTTCAATCGGAAAAAAGAGCTGCTACTTATGGAAACTCAGATAATGATCCAAAAATCCATGACCTTGTTCTAAGGATGCAGTTGCGTTCACTGGGTTTTATTCTTCATCCAAGGGTAATGAAGAGGCTCTCGGATAGTTCCCAGTATGGAAATAGATATTTGCCGAATGAAGTTTTGGAAGATATCTTTAACGGTATATTTATCCAAAGAGAAATTCCAAACACATTTAAGATGAATCTTCAGTCAGCATATGTTGATGGTTTAATTGCGGCCATGGATGATGGAGATTATGACGAAATTTCTAGAGCTGCTATCTTTAGCTCACTAATTAAGATAAGGAACTTTACCAATTCAGCATATGGTAATGAAATGGTTAAAGGCCATTTTGACTACTTAAACTGGAAAATAAACGACGCTCTCGATTAATTAAAATGAGCCGCCTCGTAACCTAGTATTAGGCGGCCCAAATGTTACTGAAAAAGCTTCTTTAATTGTTTTCGCTTTTTTAATGTCTTTAAGGATTGCGCTCCACCCCATAAATGTAATCTTGATAGGATTAAATGTATCAACATTATTTACTAATCCATATTTGACTTGTGCTTTCTCTGGTTCGAATGTGCCAAACATTTTGTCCCAAATGATAAATAAATTTCCATAATTTTTGTCTATGTATTCCTTGTTAGCTCCGTGATGAACTCTGTGATGGGATGGAGTATTAAAAACAGTCTCAAGGGGGCCTAATTTGTCAACGATTTGAGTGTGTCCTACAACACCCCAAAGAGTGCTTATAACACCTGCTATAACTACGATGGTAGGATCCATTCCTAGTAAAGGCAAGACTGCAAAAAAGGGAAGCTTTGATAGCGGAGCAAACCATGCCTGCCTTAATGAAACTGCAAAATTCATCTCCTCGCTTGAATGATGGCTCATATGAATAGCCCAAAGAAATCTTACTCTGTGAGAAAGTCTATGATAAATATAAAAAACTAAGTCTATAAAAACAAAAGCTAACACCCACATAAGCCAAAGAGGTATCAGGCTTGCTAAATCAATAACTCTAAACTGATAAAGAAAAATATGAACAGCAAAAGATAGTCCTTTTGCAGCAGACCCAATTAGTATATTCCCAATGAGTAGCCCAGCTGTACATAAAGTATCACCTAGTCTATAGAAGGATTTATTGGTTAGTGAAGAAAATATCGCTTCAAGAGCAATCATTCCATAGATAATAGGTAGGCCAATTGCATAAACTTCTGCGACTGTTAGATTGGTCATTTAGATTTTAACGACTCAATATTTTTAATAAGTGAGTTGAGCTCAGGTTTATTTTCTTTTATTTCATCCATGGATAAGCCTTGAAGCTCATGGGGAAAAACAAGCCATTGGTCAGTTTCATGTATAAAGTAATCAGGAATTCTGTCGGTCTTGTTTTTACTTGGCTTAAAGTATGGGGTCGCTACTCTTATCTCAGGAGTATTCTTTTTGCATGCAGACCCTAAATCACTTATAACTTTGTTAACTGACATGCCTGTATCGTAAACATCATCAACAATTAAAAGCGAGTCTTCTGATTTAAGTTTTCTGATAACGTAGTTAAGTCCATACACTTGAACTTCATCTTTCCTAGAATCAATTCCTGAATAATATGAAGTTCTAATAGCTATATGATCCGAGGGAACATCAAGAAAGTCTAAAAATTCTTGAACTGCTATACCAACTGGAGCTCCGCCTCTCCAAACACCAACAATATAATCTGGCTTAAACCCACTCTCAAAAATTTTCCAGGCAAGACTGTATGAATCCTTTAATAGTTGGTCTGCTTGGATAAAATGCTTTTCCATAAAGCGTATATTACTCCAAACAGACCTAATATATAAACTAGCAGTGCTTAAACTTTTTGCTAGAAACTATATCTTAACCTAGTCATAACCTGTCTTGGCGGAATAAGCTCAAGACCAGTTGCGGCAACACCAAATACGTCAGTCATACTTGAGTTGACTCCACTTTCATCGGTAATGTTAAGAACCATGAAGTCTACAGCTAGGCTATCACTAAACCCAATGCTAGTTGTTAAATTTCCAATTGTGTATGCTCTTATGGAGTCAACAATAGGATTATTTGATACTCGTTGTTCAAACTCACCTCTCTTAACATATTGCGCGACTGTTGTTAGCGTGTTCCCTGATGGCAGGTTAGTTTCATACCTAATGGTTATATCTGCAGTAAATTCAGGAGTTTTAGCTAGCTGATTACCTTTAACATTTTCTCTTAGTCCATATCGAAGATCTTCTTGACCAAAGAAATATTGGTAAGCATCAACATTATCTAATACCTCATAGTCGGAAGTCACTTCAGAATTTAAGAACGCAAGGTTCATGTCAAGACTCAGTGAGTCTGTGAGAAATCCGGTAAATTCTACTTCAAGACCTGACATTTCGGATTCTGGGATATTTGCCACGCCGCCTCTGTATGGGTCTGGATCAGTTGCTTGGAACTGAAGATTTTCATATGAGTAAGAAAAAGCAGCTAAATTAGCTCTAGCTCTCCCATCTAAAATAGTTGACTTTAAACCAAATTCAACGGATTCAACTGTTTCGCTTTCAAATGTAGGGAATACCATTGCTGGTGCAACTGGTCTTCCGGCTGCAACATCTTCTTCCTCAGTAAAACCAAAGGTTAAATTACTGCCTCCTGGTTTGAATCCTTTCGCTAAAGCAAAGTAGACCATTATGTCGTCTGAGAAGTCTACTTCAGCGACAACTCTAGATGTAATTTCATCTGTTGTGCCCTCTGCTTGGAAAGACTCTACATTTAAGAAGTTAGTGACATCTGTAGTAAATGTGTCCTCAGAATAGCGAAGCCCAGATATGATCCTAAAGTCATCACTTAAGCTGTAAGTTGTTTGCCCATAGACTGAGTAGGATTCTCTTCCTGGGTTTGCGTCAGTAAAGAAATCAACCTCTGCTGCTGGTCCGAAAATATCAAATCTTCCAGGGATACCATAATCATGATCGTAACAATAAGTAGGATCTGCAAAAGACTCATCACACAAATACTTTAGTCTGCCATCCAAATCATCATCTCTATAACCTCTGATAACATTCTCAATTTCGTGATCCATATAAAAAGCTCCAACTGTCCAATCAAGCTTTCCATTTAGTGCAGGTTCGTTTGAAATTAAGTTAATCTCAAAAGTTGTTGTGTCAACAAGAGATGTTTCAGGAGTAAATTCTGCTCTTTGATAAGTAGCCCCTGCGCCCAATCCAGGAATAGATATAACTGGATCGAGATAATTGTGTCTATCGTTGTCTCTAACAACAAGAACATCATCTTCTTGAACGCTTCCGATCATCTTTAAGTTTGCAAAACCTAGATCAGATTCATAGATAGCAGCTACAACCATTGATGATAGCTCGTGTTGAGAAATAGTATCTTGTGATAATTTCCTCATGCTTGAACTTTGATCATCGATGCCTCTGATTGCTGCACCATTTCTATCAACCTTGAAATACTGACCAAAGACTCTCAGGCTTGAAGTATCATTTAAATCAAACATCCAGTCAGTCCTAAAGCTTTTATTGTTTGCATCATCAAGATCTTGGCCTGTGAAAATATTCTCAGTGAACCCATCTCTTGTTGTAGATGAGATAGAAATTCTTGAAGCAATTTTGTCATTAATAACAAAGTTATTTGATGTGCTTAGCTTTCTTAGGTTGTAGTCACCAAAAGTAACATTTAATTTACCTTCTGCACCTTCAGTTGTTGGCTTTTTGCTAATTACATTAACAGCCCCACCAGTTGAGTTTTGACCAAACAATGTACCTTGTGGTCCCCGAAGTACTTCTATCCTTTCAACATCAAGAAAGTCTGCACCTAAAGCAAACGGTGAAGCAATAAAAACTCCATCCATGTGAAATGCAACAGATGGTGCTGCAATAGCATTCTGGTTTGTTTCGTTGCCGACCCCTCTTATTGAAATAATAGTTTTGTAACCCTCATTTTTAGCTACAGTAACACCTGGCACTATAGCGCTAAGGTCAACAAAACTTTCAATATTCTTTTCTTCAATATCCGATTCAGTTAAAGCAGTAACTGCCTGAGAAATGTCTTGAAGACTTTCAGAACGTTTTTCAGCGGTTACAACAACTTCCTCTACTTCTTGAGCAACTAGGGATAAACCTAAGGAGCCCACAAATGAAGCTAAGACAATTTTCTTAAACAAAATATTTACATAATTTTTCATAAAATTTCCTCGTAAAGTTTTTTTATTTTGTAATTTTTGTCTGCAGGACAAATTGAAGTTAAACTCGGTCGGTTTAACGATTGCGTTCCTTCGGTTTTCACCTACTTCCGTCTCTTTCGAGATGAACGATTAGCGCGTTCCTTCAGCTTTCGCTTACTTCCGA
>MDSV01249380.1_pt1 | contig 16817 bp, 15 predicted proteins | sample 810851 | NCBI WGS metagenome assembly MDSV01 (sample SAMN05326640, study PRJNA326480) | marine metagenome | isolation source: seawater | place: Atlantic Ocean: North East | collected 2012 | reverse complement strand
TTGTTTGCTTAAACCGCAGCTTTTTAAGCTACTAAATGATAATTTATTTACAGTTTTGGCGCTGATTTTATTTTTACATTTTTTTTTGAATCTTATAAAAACTGAATTGGCTGCAGCAACACTAATTTGTTGTCCAATAATACTTTTGCAAAGAGAGAAAAAAACATCATTGCGAGTTATAAGATTTCCATCTTTATAAGTAGTAATTAATTTTTTCATGACTTTATCTCTTTTAGATAAAATTTTTTTTGCTTTAGTCCAGTATTTTGGGGCCTTGCTCATGTTCTTGGATTAACTATTTGTTTTTTTAATTTATTTTCTCTTGTAAATATTATCAAAGAACTCGTAATGACCAATGCCGCTCCAATTAAAGTCAAAATTTTTGGTACTTCACTCCAAATGAAGAAGCCGAAAAGAATAGCAAATACTAAACTTAAGTATTTAATTGGTGTGACGAGTGATGCTTCAGCTAATCTGTAGCTTTGAGTTAAAAGTAAGTTTGCTACACTCCCACATAAACCAAGTACAAAAAATAATAAAAAATCTATGGTTGTCGGCATTATCCAATCATTAAAAAAAAATGTTATTAAACCTAAAAGAGTACAAAGCAGTGTAAAATAAAATGCGATAGTGTAATTGGCCTCAGTTTTTGAGAGTGATCTAACGCTTATAGCTACGCAAGCAAAAAATATACAAAAAACAATCGGAGTAATATAATAGAAATTTAAGTCAGTGAATGCAGGTTGAACAATTAAAAGCATTCCCAAAAATCCTATAAACACTGCTGACCATCTTTTGACTCCAACTCTTTCAGATAAAAAAATGATCGATGCAATTGTTACAAATATTGGTCCACCAAAAGTTAATGACACTACATCTGCTAATGGTAATTCTCTTAAACCAAAAAATAACGCTATGATTGCTAGAGCGCCACATATTGCTCTAAAAGCGTGAAGACCAGGGCGCGAGGTTTTATAAAAAGAAAATATTTTGTCTTTTGGTATGATAAAAAAAATAGGAATAAAACCTATAAAAAATCTTAAAAAAAGTACTTGCCCAATAGGATAATAATCTAGCCATTTCACACAAATATCCATTATCGAGAAGCAAATGACACTTCCAACCATGTACAATACGCCTATTTGATTTTGAGTTAACAATTTATTATTCTCCCTTTTTTATACATAATAAATAACTTATGCAGAAATGTACACTCGCACTTGGATGTTTTTGGAAACCTGAGGAAAATTTTAAAAATAAACCAGGTATTATTGAGACAGAGGTAGGGTATGCTGGAGGTAAAAAATCAAACACTACGTACGAAGAAGTTTGTACCGGTAATACTGGTCACGCTGAAGTAGTAAGGTTAATGTTTGATGAAAAAATTATAACCTTTAAAAAAATATTAGATTTATTTTTTAAAATGCATGATCCTACTCAGAAAGATATGCAGTATCCAGATATTGGGACTCAATACAGAAGTGAAATTTTTTACGAAACTGATGAACAAAAAAAAGAGGCTGTAGATTTTTTAAAAGAAAAAAATGTTATTTTTAACGGAAAAATTCAAACTAACATTTCTGAAATCAAAAATTACTGTAAAGCTGAAGAATATCATCAAAGGTATATTGAAAAAAAAAGAAAATGAATTCTTTGATGACAACAGAGTGGTTGAGTAACAACTTAGATAAAGTAAGGATTTTTGACGCTAGCTGGCATTTACCTAATATAAACAGGGATGCATTTAAAGAATTTAATCAATGCCACATAAAAAATTCTACTTTCTTTGATATAGATGCAAATTCAAATCAAAACTCTTCATTACCACACATGCTTACAACTAAAAAAGAATGGGAAAAAATATTATCTGAATTTGGTATAAATAATTCAGATCATGTTGTTATTTATGATTGTTCCGATGTAATAAGTTCATGCCGTATTTGGTATAATTTTTTATATTTCGGTCATAGTCCAGATTTAATATCTGTTTTAGATGGAGGACTGCAAAAGTGGTTAAAAGAGAGAAAACCAACATCTAAAGAAACTGTGCAGTTTAAAAAAAGTAATTATATTGCAGAAGAAAATAGTGATTTAGTTTTAAATAAAGATCAAATTATCAAAAATATATCAGAAAATAAATTTGAATTAATAGATGCGCGAAGTAAAGAAAGATTTTTAGGTATTCAGCCTGAACCAAGAAAAGAACTTAGAAGTGGAAATATTAAAGGATCAAAAAATTTACCTTTTTTAGAATTAATAAATAAAACTGATAGAACTTTTAAAAATAAAAATGAGTTAATAAAAGTTTTTAATAATTATAAAATAGATATAAGTAAAAACCTTGCATTTACCTGTGGTTCAGGCATAACAGCATGTGTTTTAGGCCTAGCTAATTCCATCATAAGTGGTAAAAAACCCTTAATCTATGATGGTTCATGGGCAGAATACGGACTTAAATAAAAATGAAAACATCAACTAAAATAAAAACTCTAATAATAATTTTTTTTGTTGCTATCTTAGTTACAATTGTTGCTAGACATTTTATAGGATTACACTTTAAAAATAAATTTAGTTCAAGGCCGGCGCCTGGTGTAATAGTTCAAGAAGTTCAGAAATCAAAATTTTATAAAAGTATTGAAACATTTGGCACTGCAATAGCTCAAAATTCTAAAACTTATAGAATTAAAAAAGATGATGTTGTTGGAAATCTAAGAATAGAAAATAGATTTGTAAAAAAAGGTGAAATCATAGCGGCTTTAAAAGACAGCAGTAATGTTGTTGCGGATTTTGCTGGAAAACTCGGTAAAAGAGAAATAGCCCAGGGTGTCTTAGGATCAGACAGTTTAATTATAACTCTTGATGATTTAAAAAGGATTGTGATTGATATTAAAATTCCTGAGAGCTACGTTGGAATATTAAAGCCCAATTTGAAAGCAGAAATAACTAGTTCAGCTTTTTCAGGAAAAATTTTTCAAGGCAAAGTATCTTCGATCAGTTCAAGAATTGATCCCTCAACTAGATCTATTTTAGCAAGAATATCTGTAAATAATAAAAATTTTGCAATTATTCCAGGTCAGTTGATGACAGTTAAAATAATATATGACGAAATTGTTCAAATAGGAGTTCCAGAGAGTGCAGTTACAATTCAAGGTAAAACTTCATTCGTTTATATTGTAAAAAATGATACTGCTGAAAAAAGAAATATTAAAATTGGAAATAGAAACTTTGGAAAGATATCTGTTGAGTCGGGAATACAAGAGGGAGATTTAGTAATTTCTGAGGGAGTTTCAAAAGTAAGAAATAAATCAAAAGTAAAGATAATCAACACTAAATAATAAAATGTTTTTAACTGATTTATCAATCAAAAGACCAGTAGTTGCCTCTGTAATGAGCTTGGTATTAGTTATTTTTGGTTTGTTTACTTTTAATGAAATACCTACAGATGAATTACCAGATGTTCAACCTCCTGTTGTTACTATTCAGACTGAGTATAAAGGTGCATCTGCAGAAATAATTGATACTCAGATAACTCAAAGAATAGAAGATTTTGTTGGAGGGACTCCTGGTTTGGAAACTATAGAATCTTTTAGTGAGGATGAAAGCTCCAGAATCACTCTGACATTTGAAACCAACTTAGACTTAGACAATGTAGCTAATGATGTGAGAAGTTCTGTAGCTAGAGTATTGGATAATCTTCCCGACGGTGCTGAACAACCTGAGATTTTTAAACAAAGTGCAGGTATGAGAACAACAATGTGGCTATCTTTCAGCTCAGATACTATGACGGATTTAGAGTTAACTGATTACGCTGACAGATATCTTACAGATTTATTTTCAACTGTTGAGGGAGTTGGTAGAGTTCGTATGGGAGGAGAGAGAGAGCTTTCTTTAAGAGTGTGGCTTGATCCTTTGGCTCTTGCGGCAAGAGATTTAACTACACAAGAGGTGGAGTTGGTTTTAAGAAAAGAAAATATTGAATTTCCTGCAGGCAGAATAGAATCTAAAGATGTTGATTTAACAATTAAGTTAGATAAAGCCTATAAAAATTTGGATAGTTATAAAAAATTACCACTAAAAAGAGCTAGAGATGGTTCGGTTATAACACTCTCAGATGTCGCTAAAGTTGAATTGGGGGCAGAGTCTACTAGAACTTTATTTAAAGGTAACGGAAAACAAGTTGTTGGTATTGGCATCTATCAGCAATCAGATGCAAATACTGTTAAAGTTGCAAATGGTATTAAGAAAAAAATTAAAGAAATTAGACCAGGATTACCACCTGGGACATCCTTAGAAGTTTCTTTCGATAGAAGCAATTATATTAAAGCTGCTATAAAAGAAGTTTACAAAACTTTATTTATTGCTTTGATTTTAGTTACAATAATAATTTATCTCTTTTTAGGTAATGTCAGAGCTTTAGTTGTTCCTCTTGTAGCTTTGCCGGTTTCTTTAATATCTACATTTTTATCAATATACTTTTTTGATTTCTCAATAAATTTATTCACTTTAATGGCTTTGGTACTAGCAATAGGTATAGTTGTCGATGACGCGATAGTTATGCTTGAAAATATTGTTAGACGAATAGAACTTGGAGATACACCTCTTGTTGCAGCTTATAAAGGAGCAAAACAAGTATCTTTTGCAATAATTGCGACCACTGTTGTACTAGTTGCAGTTTTTGTTCCACTTGTGTTTATTAAAGGCATCACTGGTGTACTATTTACTCAAACTGCAATTACTTTAGCTTCAGCAGTTGTCATTTCAAGTTTTGTAGCACTTTCACTAAGCCCAATGATAGGTAGTAAAGTTCTTAAAAAAAATATGAATAAATCCAAAATTGTAATTAAATTTGAAAAATTTTTAAGAGATATTACATTTATATATAAAAAATCATTATCAGTATGGGTAAGAAAAAGAAAAATTATAATTTCATTCTTGGGAATTGTCTTGTCTCTCACAATCTTTCTTTTTAATTACGCCCCTAAAGAATTAATTGCTCCAGAAGATAGAGGTGCTTTTTTTGTAATTGTTAAAGCCCCTCAAGGATCAGGATTTAATTTTACTAAATCTAAAGCAGAGGATATTGAAAATTTATTATTGCCTAATGTTGGAAATGGGGAATATAGAAAATTAATTTTACGAGTTCCTGGGTTTGGAAAATCAGCAAAACAAGTAAATAGTGGTTTTATAATAGTTCTTTTAGAACCGTGGAAAAAAAGAGAACGTCATGGCGTTAACATTATGAGAGAATCTTTTGGAAAAATTTCAAAAGTTCCTGGCGTGTTAGCATTTCCAATAATGCCTCAAGGAATAAGAACAGGAGGTGTAGAAAGTCCGGTTCAATTTGTGATTTTAGGGAATACATATGATCAATTAATTGAATGGAAAAATATTATAAAAAAAGAAGCTAGAAAAAATCCAGGATTAACATCTATACAGGACGATTTTGATTTGAACAAACCACAACTTAATGTTCAAATCGATCAGAGAAAAGCAGCTGATTTAGGCGTTTCAACTGAGGACATTGGCAGAACTATAGAAACTATTTTTGGTTCTAAAAAAGTTACAAATTTTACTAAAGATGGTAAAGAATATTCGATTATTCTTCAAGGTGATATTAAAGATAGACAAGAACCTGACAGTATAAGTAAAGTTTTTGTTAGATCTAATAATAATGGTAAACTTGTATCGGTTTCAAACCTGATTAAATATAATGAGGAAGGCAAGTCACCTTTTTTATCAAGATACAATAGACAAAAGGCTGTAACAATTTCTGCAAGACTAGTAGGTGACTATTCTTTGGATGAAGCTTTAAATTTTTTAGTAAAAGTTGTAGAAGAAAAAACTCCTGAGGCTAAAATTGCTTATAAGGGAGAAAGTGAAGAATATAAAAAAACAAATACCGAATTGTATATTATATTTGTATTGGCATTAGTTACAGCATATTTGGCAATGTGTGCTCAATTTGAAAGCTGGAAACATCCTTTAACAATTATGCTAACAGTCCCTCTAGCAATATTAGGAGGTTTATTAGGAATACTGGTAGTGGGGTCATCTTTAAATATTTATAGTCAAATCGCTTTAATAATTTTAATAGGCCTTTCAGCAAAAAACGGGATATTAATTGTAGAATTTGCAAACCAGCTTAGAAAAGAGGGTAAAAGTTTAGAGTTATCAATAATTGAGGCTGCCTCTATAAGATTTAGACCAATTTTAATGACAAGTCTCTCCACGATCATTGGGGTATTACCCTTAATACTTGGTTCTGGACCAGGAGCTGCTAGCAGACTTACAGTTGGAATAACAATTTTCGGTGGAATGCTTTTTTCAACTTTTTTTACTTTATATGTAATACCAACTATTTATTCCATTATCGGTAAGAACACCCAAAGAATTGACTCAATTGAAATTGAATTAAACAAACAGCTTAAAAAATAATATATTTGTTTTTATCCAAGTTCTTTTTACAAGTGATTAATTGTTTCTTGTATTTTTTTGCCATATCTTTCACTGAATTTGCGTATATTATTGCTTTTTTGTCTTTAGAATAATTTTTGTAATCGCCCCAACCTTTATAATACGCTAAATATTGTCTATAGGCATCTTTCTTTGAAATTTTTAAAATTTTATTAGTTTTATTTATATACCAACCAATAAAATCAACAGAATCTTTGAACCTTGCCCTCGTTGCCAATGGATTGTTTGTTTCTCTTTTATATTGTTCCCAAGTTCCTTTCACAGCTTGTGAATATCCAAATGATGAAGAGGGTCTTTTAAAAGGAATTACTTTAAAAAGTTTTTTTCTTGGCGGTTTTGCTAGCCAATTAAAATCACTTTCTTTTTTCACAAACGCTAATTGTAAATAAATGGGTGCACCCCATTTTTTATAAGAAGCTTTTGAATGTTTATACCAAAGATATCTCTCCTCGAAGATTGCGCAACTATTTTGAGTATTTTTGGGTATAGAGGAACAACCAGAAACAAAGATAAGAAGAAAAAATAATAATTTATTTCTATAATGAATCATTAATAGATTTATACTAAAAATTAATTAAGCTTTCTCCACTTTTCTGGTCGTAAAAAAGTTCCTTTCCACAATCCAAGTTTGTTTTCTTTTGCGTATTTTTCATCATTTAAATACTCTTTTGAGTATCTTAAATAAGCCACTGCATATCCATAACGTACCATCCATTTATTAAGATCTATATTGTTTTTGTAGCAAGTTGCTAAACGTCTTTTGTACCTATCTTTAGATAATGAGATACATTTAATTTTTGAATTACTAATTTTTTGATCTAATTTTTTTTTTGATAACAAACCACAGGCGTAGTTTTTTCTAAAATTAAAACCTGTAAAGGCAGAAATCTTTAAATAATCTTTTTTACAAAATTGTTTGATTTCAGGTGCGTCTATTCCCTGAAGTCTTATTTTATATTTTTCTATATAGATTGTATCGCCATCTATAATTTTTGGAATACCAGATATTTCTTCTCCATTAAGTGGACTTAATACTAAGATAAAAAAAAATATTTTTAAAATTTTATCCATTTAAAAATTTTATAAACAGTGAGTCCTATTAAGACACCTAACATATTAGCAAACAAATCGTTATATTCAAATGCTCTGTTTGGAATTATAAAGTGTGACAACTCAAGAATAACTGAAAATAGAAAAATCAAATAAATGTTATTGAATAAGTTTATGTGTTTAGCTCTTAAAGCTAATGCTGAAGTAGATAGCCATATAAAATAAATTAAATGATTTATCGAAGTTCCAATTGGATTAGAAATTAAATTGGGTTGTTTTCCAAGTTCACCATACAAAAGATATCCAATTAAACTTCCTGGAAATAAATAAAGAATTAACAGAATAATTAAGGATAGATAGTATAAGTATCTGAAAAGAATAAATATATTATATTTCATTTAAGTTTGAATATAGTACATAATATAAAAAATAAACTATTATGAGCATACTTATCTTGTTAAGGCATGGACAAAGCACCTGGAACGCTGAAAATAGATTTACTGGCTGGGTCGATGTAGATCTTTCAGAAAAGGGGGTGCAAGAAGCTGAAAAATCTGGTGAATTAATTAAAAGTCTTAATATCAAAATTGATATTTTTTATACTTCTTATTTGAAAAGAGCTATCAAAACACTTACGACTGTTCTTAAAAAAAATAATCTTGATCTTAAATTTAATACGGCTTGGCAATTAAATGAAAGACATTATGGATCTTTGACTGGTCTTAACAAAGAGGAAACGAAAAAGAAAATTGGTGAAATCCAATACAAAAAATATAGAAGATCTTGGGATACTTCTCCTCCTCCAATACTTAAAGACAGTACTCATCTTTCAAATTTTAGTCCATTAAACTCAAGCATACCTGTTGGTAAGACACCGTTTACAGAATCTTTAAAAAATACTTATGAAAGAGTTGTGCCTTTTTACGATAAAGAAATAAGAAAGAATCTTCAAAATTCAAAAAATATTTTAATTACAGCTCATGGAAATTCTTTAAGAGCACTATGTAAATACCTATTTGATATTTCAGATAAAGAAATTAATGAACTTGAAATACCTACTGGCAACCCCTTAGTAATTGAATTTGATGACAAATTTAAAATACAAAAATATTTTTACTTAGATTCACAAAGAGCTAAAAACATAATATTCAATCAATAAAATTTAAGTGAGAAATTTTTTTGTACATTTCCAACGTATTTAAATGGTAAAATTTTTGTTTACTTTCTATTCCACATAAATTTTTTTTAACAATTAATCTTTTCCATAATTCATTCATTGAAAATACTTTTTTGTCAATAAATTTAAGATATTTTCTATCGATTACTTGAAGGCCAGTAAAAATATAATTGTTCTGTATATCTTTTGAAATAATTTTATTCTTTAAGTTAAAATCTCCCTTAAATGATGTGTCGAATGATAATTTTTTGTTTACTACTAATAAGCAAGGTTTTTTTTTGGTAAAATAAATTTTTTCTAAAAGTTTTATTTCCCTTGAATAATTTTTACCCCATAGAGTATCTGGATTAATAACGAAAAAAGGATGGTCTTTAAAAAATTTAGTTCCTTCTTTTACTCCACCGCCTGTATCAAGCAGCAAGTCTCTTTCATAAGATATTTTTATATTAGCTTTAGAATTGAAACTTGAAATGTATTTTTCGATTTGGTCGCTAAGATGGTGTACATTTATGCTTATTACATTAACTCCGTTATTAAGCAAAAGATGAAGGGCCCTTTCTAATAATGTCTTATTGCCAATATTTATTAAAGGTTTTGGTTTGCTTAAAGTCAAAGGCTGCATTCTTTTGCCTAAGCCGGCAGCTAATATCATTCCATGTTTTATTTTCATAAATTTTTAATTTTTTTCAACGACTTTAGTTTTAAATATTTATTAAGTTGATAATTAAAATTTTTAAATATAGGGTTTTTTAGCCTTTTCTCAATTAATTTCCAAGTGTTTGGTAAATATTTGAGATAAATTGATTTATTATCTCTTATAGCGAGTCTTACAAAAATACCCAAAATTTTTAAGTTTCTTTGTATAGACAAAATATCAAAGTCATTTTTTATATTTTTAAAATCTTCTTTATTTAATTTAGAATTTAAATAATAACTTTGTAATAATTTATCCTGTAAACTGTTTGGTAATTTTATTCTCACATCATCAATTAGTGAAACAACATCGTATAAAGGATTACCAATTAATGCGTCTTGGTTATCTATTAAAAAAAGTTTCTTTTTAAAAAACATTATATTTGATACGTGAAAATCTTTATGAACAAAGGTATTATTTTCAAAATACAATTTTTTATAGATTTTAGTCAGTTCATTTTTTAAAACTTTTTTAATTTTCTTTAAATTTACTGTTTTGTAATAATATTTCAAATACCAATCAAAAAATAAATCTGACTCTTTATGCATATTTTGAATTGAGTAATTTTGAATTTTTATTTTAAACTTACCGAGTTTATAAATTTTTTTTATCTTTATTTTTTGTAATTTAACTATAAGTTTGATTAAGTTTTTATAGTCTGAATATTTATTTTTTTTTTTATAAACAATACTGTGAAATGATTTATTTCCAAGATCTGAAATTTCAATAAAATTTTTTTTAAAATGATTGCTTAAAAGTTTCGGAGCATTAATTTTATTTGATTTAAGAATATTATTTATAACAATATAAGTAATTAAATTTTTAAATTTTTCTTTATTGGCCTTAACAATAATTGAGGTTTTTTGTCCTTTTTTTAGTCTATAGAACTCTCTAAATGAGGCGTCTCCTGCAATTTTTTTTAATTTATAGTTCATTTTTAAAATTTTTCCATTTTCCAGTGCCTTTAAATTTGATCTCTCTATGATTTTTATTTTTGACATATTTTATGTGAATTTCTAATTTGTCTTTTGGAACTTTCATAACAAGCTCTGGCCATTCAATAATTTTAATGTCTTTTTTTTGAGTTGAAAATATTTCTAAATTTTCTAGTTCTTCCTTTTTCTTAATTCTATAGAGATCGTAATGCATTATTTTGTATTTATTTATATCGTACTCATACAATAAATTAAAAGTTGGACTTAAAACTTCCGAAATTTCAGATTGTTCTTTTTTTTGTAAATAGTTTATTAAATAGCGAGTTAAAGTAGTTTTACCTGATCCAATTTCACCTATTAAAAAAATGCAATCCTCAAAAGACAAATTATCTGCAACTTTTTTTGCTATTGTATTTAGATGATCTAAAGATGTTGCAATCATTAGCTACTATTTAGTAGCGATAAGTATCTGGTTTAAATGGTCCTGATGGTTTAACGCTAATATAATCTGCTTGTTCTTTCGACATTTTAGTTAATTTTGCACCAACTTTATCTAGATGTAACATAGCTACCTTTTCGTCTAAATGCTTTGGTAAAACATAAACTTTTTTTTCATACTTATCTGAGTTTTTCCAAAGCTCAATTTGTGCAATTACTTGATTAGTAAAAGATGCACTCATTACAAAACTTGGATGACCTGTTGCACAGCCAAGGTTGACCAGTCTTCCTTCTGCTAATAAAATTATCCTTTTTTTACTAGGCAATTCTATTTCATGAACCTGCGGTTTGATTTCATCCCACTTATAATTTTTCAAAGCTTCAACTTGAATTTCGTTATCAAAGTGTCCGATATTGCATAATATTGCTCTATCTTTCATTTTTCTCATATGATCAGCGGTTACAATATCCTTATTTCCAGTAGCAGTTACTACGATATCGGCTTCTTCAATTGAGTCATCCATTAAAACTACTTCGTAGCCTTCCATTGCAGCTTGAAGTGCGCAGATAGGGTCTGTTTCTGTAATTAAAACTCGCGCACCTGCTTGCCTTAGAGATGCAGCACTACCTTTGCCTACATCTCCATAGCCTGCTACTATAGCTACTTTTCCTGACATCATTACGTCTGTAGCACGTTTAATACCGTCAACTAAACTCTCTCTACACCCATATAAATTATCAAATTTTGACTTTGTGACAGAGTCATTAACGTTTATAGCTGGTATTAATAGCTCTTTATTAGACTCCATTTTTTTTAATGCCAAAACTCCTGTAGTGGTTTCTTCTGAAACACCTTTAATATTTTTTAGTAAGTTTTTGTAATCTTTATGCATTAAAGCTGTCAAATCTCCGCCGTCATCTAAAATCATATTTGGAATCCAATCTTTTTTTCCTTCGATTGTTTGCTTTACACACCACCAATATTCCTTTTCAGTTTCACCTTTCCATGCAAAAACTGGAATGCCTGCTTTAGCGATCGCTGCTGCCGCATGGTCTTGTGTAGAAAAAATATTACATGAGGACCATCTGCATTCTGCTCCAAGTTTAACAAGTGTCTCGATTAATACTGCAGTTTGAATAGTCATATGTAAACAACCTAAAATACGAGCTCCTTTTAAAGGTTGTTTGTTAGAATATTCTTTTCTAAGAGCCATTAGTCCTGGCATTTCAGTCTCGGCTAAGGAAATTTCTTTTCTTCCAAATTCAGCAAGTTTTATATCTTTTACTTTAAAATCTTCAGGCATATTTCACTGGTTTTTTAACAATATAAACTACCCTAATCAAGTACGAACTAAGGCTAAATTTTTGGCAACAAAACTTCTATCTGTGCTCCTTTTTGATTCAATCTATTTGATGCTGCAATTGCTCCTTTGTGAAGTTCCACAATGTTTTTTGCTATATTTAAGCCCAGTCCAGAGTGCTCACCAAAACTTGAAGGTCTATTACTATAAAAACGTTTAAATATTTTTTGGGGAGAAGACTCTGCAAATCCAGGTCCTTGATCTTTAATGGTCATAACAAAATTGTTCGAAGTTTCAGTAAGTTCTATTTCAATTTTTTGGCTATCTTCACTGAATGAAATCGCATTATCCAATAAATTAGCAATAACTTGCTCAAGTCTATTTTCAATCCCCACAATAAAAAAAAAATTTTCATTTTTGTTTGAAAAATTAGTCAATATTTCAATATTCTTATTTTGATTTTTAAGATCTTGGCGAAAATCTTCTACAACATTTAAAATTATTTCCTTTAAATTTACTTTAGTCATTTTTTCACGGGATAAGGAGGCTTCGTCTTTTAACATTTGTGAATAATCTGTTATTAACCTTTCGATCCTTTCAACGTCATGATTAATAATTTCTAATAATTTTTCTCTATCATTTTGTTTTTCAGTCTTATCTAAAAGCTCTGATGCTCCTTTTAACGAAGCTAAAGGATTTCTTATCTCGTGCGCTAAATCTGTTGAAAAAGTTTCTGCCCTAGTTGTTCTTTTTTGAAGTTCTTTTGTCATTTCATCAATCGACTTGGTTAATTTTCCAACTTCATCCTCTCTTACAAAAAATTTATCAATGTTAATATTTTCGTCAGATTTATTTTTTATAGCCTCAGTAAAAGCAACTAGAAATCCAATTGGCTTCAAAATATATTTATTTAAAAACAAGGAAAAAATTAAAATTACTAGGGCTATAGCTAACACAGTTCGTATTATAAAATTTTTTCGTTCTTTTACAGCCACTAAAATATCATCTGCCTCATTGGTTACCATAATAAATCCAACTTTCTTATTTTGAATATTAATTTCACTTAAAGTGCTCACAAAAAAGGAGTTGTTGATTTTTTTTTCTATTATCAATGGTTCATTTTTGTAATCAGAATTTAAAATATTCGAAATTGAGGTATCATTAGATATTTCTATTTTATCTTTCTTCTCTTTTGATTTTCCACTTTCATCAATTTTATTTTGTATTATCTCATCGGACTTTTTAAATACGGTTAGGTCAAGATCTAGAATGTTCGTATCTCCAATTAAGTCGCCACTATCAGAGTAAAATTGGACTCTATCCAATCCTTGAAATAAAAACCTAGTAGATAACAAAAATTTTTTTATTTCTTTGTTATTATATTCAATACCAAGTCTCTCTAAATGGTCTGAAGTGTTATTTATAATTGTAGCGTGATTAGATGCAGTTTTTTTAACAAGATTCGGTTGAATAGCTCCTAAATAAATCAAAGTAAACAAGCCTAAAAATGAAAACGTAACTAAATTAAAAAGTAAAAATTTTCTTAATATTGATGCTGATTTTTTTAATTTCATTATTTAACATTCCATCTGTATCCACTTCCATAACGAGTTTCAATTGCAGAAAACTTATCATCAACTTTTTTAAATTTTTTTCTTATTCTTTTTACGTGACTATCAATCGTTCTGTCTTCAATTTCTGTATTTTCTTTGTATGCTATATCCATCAGATGTGCTCTCTCTTTAATGACTCCTGGCCTTTTTGCTAATTCTTTTACAATCAAAAATTCTGTTGTAGTCAATTTTTCTGGTAGGGGTTTGCCATTCCATTCACATTCGAGTTGTGAAGGATCAAGTTTAAGCTTTCCGTGGGATATAATGTTTTTATTGTCCTCAATTTTCTCTAATTTTTTTCTAAGCTGCACTCTAATTCTCTCAATTAAAACTTTCATCGAAAATCCACCAGATTTTTTTACAAAGTCATCGGCACCTAGCTTTAATCCAAATAACTCATCCAATTCTTCATCTTTCGATGTTAAAAAGATTATTGGTATTGACATTTTTTTTCTTAATTTTTTTAACAATTCCTCTCCGTCCATTCTTGGCATTTTAATATCTAAAATAGCTAAATCAGGAGGGTTTCTCGACAAGCCTATTAATGCTGATTCTCCATCAATATATGTTTGAACCTTAAAGCCTTCTCTCTCAAGTGCTATGCTGATAGTGGTTAAAAGATTTCTATCATCGTCTACTAGTGCAATTGTATGACTCATGCTTAAACTTTCATAATTAAATTGTCAAAATTTAGGCCGATAACATATTTATTAATGGGCCTCACCCCAGTTATACCCTGAATTTATACTTACTTCCAACGGTATTGAAAACATATGATGCTCAGAAGATGAGACTGAGGTCATAACCTTTTTAATCAATTTCTCATTGTCTTTTTTGTCTTTTATCGAGCTTTCAAAAACTAACTCGTCATGTATTTGAAGTAGCATTTTAGCGCTAATTTTTTTCTCTTTTTCAATAATTCTATCTATTTCAATCATTGCTAACCTAATTATATCAGCAGCGGAGCCCTGGATAGGAGCATTTATCGCTGCTCTTTCTTGAAATGATCTAATTGCAAAATTTTTATCATTTATATTTCTTAAATGAATTCTTCTCCCAAATATATTGTTCACATATCCATTTTTTCTACAGAACTTTACCGTGCTATTCATATAATCTTTAATTTCAGGAAATTTTTTAAAATATTCATTAATAAAATTTTGGGCATCTTGATTTGAAACTGAAATTTGTTTTGCTAAACCGTATTGAGTTATTCCATATATAATTCCAAAATTTATTGCTTTTGCTTTTCTTCTTAAATCATCACTAATTTTATTAAGCGGAAGATCGAAAACCTGGCTGGCAGTTAAAGAGTGAATATCTTGATTATTTTTGAATGCTTTTTTTAGCTCTTTTACATCAGCCATATCCGCGAGTATTCTCATTTCTATTTGATTATAGTCAGCAGAAATTAGTATATTATTTTTATCAGCTATAAATGCTTTTCTAATCTCTTTCCCATCAATAGATTTAATTGGAATATTTTGTAAATTTGGGTCACTAGACGCTAGTCTACCGGTGTTAGTTGCTGCCAATAAAAATGAAGTGTGAACTCTTTTTGTTTTTTTATTAATGTGGTCTTGTAGTGCATCTGTGTAAGTACTCTTTAACTTAGAGTCTTGTCTCCATTCAAGCACTAGTTTAGGAAATTTATGCCCTGTTAATGCAAGATCCTCAAGTATTTTAGCGCTTGTTGCAAGACTGCCTTTCTTTGTCTTTTTTAGTTTTGCAATTTTTAAGTCATTATAAATTATTTCACCAAGCTGCTTGGGTGAACCTATATTAAACTGCTTTCCAGATATTTTATAAATTTCTTTCTCTTTCTTAACTAGCCTTTCCTCAAATTTTTTTGATAATTTTTTCAAATAGCCGTCGTCAATCTTTATTCCATTCATTTCTAATTTTGATAGCAACTTGATCATTGGTTTTTCAAATACTTCGTATATTTTGTTAAGTTTTTCATTATCTACGCGACTTTTTAATATTTCATAAAGTCTTAGGGTAACATCGGCATCTTCTCCTGCATATCTTGTAGCTTCTTTAAGATTAACTTCAGAAAAGTTTAATTGCTTTTTTCCTGAACCAACAACATCTTTATACGAAATTGTTTTATGCCCTAAATGTAACTCTGATAAAGTATCCATATTATGTCTATTGTTTCCAGCATCTAGGGTATATGAAAGTAACATCGTATCCTCTAAAGGTTCTATATTAATCCCATATTTATGAAAAACTATAAAGTCATACTTTATATTTTGACCAATTTTTTTAATACTTGGATCTTCAAGAATTTTTTTTATTTTTTTAATAACATATTCTTTGCCTAAACACTTAAAAGAATTATGGGCTACAGGAATGTAATAGGCTTCATTTGTATCACAGCCAAAAGAAATACCTACCAGCTCTGCATCAACTGGATTTAACGAATTAGTTTCGCAATCAACAGAAATTATTGATTTTTCGTTCAATTTTTTTATTAACTCTTCTAAATCGTTTTCATTAAGTATGCTTTTATAATCGTTGGTATTGATTTTTAACATTTTATTTGCTCTTTTTTCTTCTTTAATGTTTTCTTTACTTTCGCCATAAAAACTTATCGCTTGACTCAACAGTCTATTAAACTCCATTTCTCTTAGAAAATTAAAAAGATTTTCTTTATTTACATCTTTTAAAATGAAACTGCTTAATTGATCTTTAATAGGAACATCTGACTTCAAAGTTACTAATTCCCTACTTAATAAAGCTTTTTCTTTATTAGCTAGTAAAGTTTCTCTTCTTTTGTTTTGAGGTATTTCTTTTGCTTTTTTTAATAATGTGTCTAAGTTTTTATACTTATTAATTAATTCTGAGGCAGTTTTAATACCTATCCCCGGTACTCCTGGAACATTATCGGAAGAGTCACCTGCTAATGACTGTACATCAACCACTTGATTTGGTTTTACACCAAATTTTTCTAAGACTTCTTTCTCACCCAAGACTTTACTTTTCATTGGGTCATATAATCTTACTTTATTTGATACTAGCTGCATTAAGTCTTTGTCTGAAGAAATAATAGTAACTTTTGCTCCTTCTTTAATTATTTGTTTAGCATAAGTTGCGATGAGGTCATCTGCTTCATAATTAATTAGTTCTACA
>MDSV01163019.1_pt1 | contig 16821 bp, 5 predicted proteins | sample 810851 | NCBI WGS metagenome assembly MDSV01 (sample SAMN05326640, study PRJNA326480) | marine metagenome | isolation source: seawater | place: Atlantic Ocean: North East | collected 2012 | reverse complement strand
TTCCCGAATCATTGCTGCTGCTGCATCAATGTCTGGTTCCATCCGATCTGCATCCCAAGGATATGTATTCAGATTAAGACCTCTAAGACCAACTGCTCCCATCTGAGCATGAGAAATGTGGCCACCGTCTGCAGTAGATACAGCAGTAATTCGATCCCCGGGTCTAACTAACGCCTTCAGAGCAGCAATGTTTGAAACAGTTCCAGAGGTTGGTTGAATATTAACAAATGGTGCTGAGAAGACCTTCTTGGCAAGATCAATTCCTATCGATTCGATTGTATCAAAATCATCACAACCTTGGTAATATCGCTTACCGGGAAGGCCTTCAGCATAACGTCCATGCAGATCGCTATCACAAGCTTGGCGAACCATTGGAGATATTACATTCTCACTTGCAATCATAGGGAATCCAGATCCGTAATGCTTGCCACTACTTTCTACTGCACCCAATACTCGGTTTACCGTCTCTCGTGAGGGGCTCATATCAGGGACGATGTAACACCCCGTTCAAAGAAATTACCAATCAAGAATCTACCTGTTGCCAGTCAGTTCCATTCCACCAAAGCATTGTACCATCAGGCTGTTTTATCCAATGATTCCCTTGTTCATCAACAAATTGTTCAGGTTGAGGCAGAGTTGTCGAAGTCTGTTCAGATACAATCGAAGTTTGATGAATTTCAGATTGTTCACTCGCTGCTACGAGAGTTTCAATTCCATTATCATCATTGCTACTTCTAATGAATAGAAGGCCCCCCCCACCTAAAGCAAGAATTGTAACTACTAAAATAATCATAATCAAACCAATTGGATTATCCAACTCACCTTCTAATGAAGCAGCAGGATCGTCAGGATAAGCGTCTGAGTTATCTCCAACTCCGTCGCCATCCGAATCATCCCATTCGTTAGCGTCGTTAGGGAAAATATCCTGATCGTCTTTAATCCCATCACCATCTGTATCTCTCTGACTAACAGAACATCCGTCGGAATCGACCGACGCTCCAAGATTTGTATTGGGACAAATATCTGATGCATCAACTACTAAATCTCCATCAGTATCCCTCTCAGATGGACCACAACCAATCAAATCAGCTATCTCATTAATTGGAGTAGAAGGACAAGTGAAATCATCTATGTCTAAAACTCCGTCGCCATCCGTATCTCTTTCATAATCTGCACAACCAACATTGTTTACAGATGAACCAGAATTAGTTTGAGGGCACTCATCAATTGCATTGTTTATCCCATCAACATCAGAATCTTTCTGAGAAGGAGAACAACCATCTGCATCTGCGACCTCAATCCCTGGAGTTCCAGGACAGGAATCTACTGCATCTTTTACTGAATCATTATCGCTATCTTTCTGTGTGTCTCCACAACCATTGACATCTACAGACTCTCCTGAAGGAGTGTTGGGACATAGGTCCTTATCGTCCATAACTGAATCGCCATCAGAATCCTTTTGATAATCTGCACATCCTTGACCATCAACACTGTATGATGGGATTGTCGAAATACAAGCATCAATATCATCAGAAACTCCATCACCATCAGTGTCTAGTTGATTCGTAGCACAACCATATCCATCTACTACAAGACCGAAATCAGTGAATGGACAATTATCTCGATCATTCATTACTCCATCGAGATCGTCATCAAGTTGACTTTCTCCACAACCAACTGAATTCACCAATTCTGCATTAGGAGTTTGAGGGCAGTCATCGATATCATCAGTTACTCCATCGTTATCTGTATCCCTTTGAGATGGTGAACAGCCATTAGAATCAGCAGTTTCACTGTTTGGGGTTTGTGGACAAATATCTATATCATCAGTTACTCCATCTTCATCTGTATCTAGTTCCGATTCATGGCAACCATTTGAATCAACAGGGCGAGCATTAAAAGGCGTATTAGGGCAATTATCTGGATAATTTCCAGTCTGATTATCTCCATATCCATCTTCATCGACATCAGACCATTGAGTGGAATCGTTAGGGAAGGCATCTGCTAAATTTCCCTGTGGGTTATCCCCATAACCATCTCCATCAGAATCAGCCCACTGGGTACCATCGTTAGGAAATACATCAGGGTTAGTTCCAGTGAGGTTATCCCCATATCCATCTCCATCAGAATCTATCCATTGAGAAGGATCATTGGGCATGAAATCTCCATTGTCCCCATATCCATCGTCATCTGTATCTACCCACTCATTCGGATCATTAGGGAATTCATCAGGAGTGGTGCCTTGAAGATTATCTCCATAACCATCTCCATCTTGATCAGACCACTGAGTAGAATCTTCAGGGAATGCATCCCCATCTGTTCCAGTACTATTATCCCCGTAACCATCTCCATCAGAATCTAGCCATTGAGAAGGATCATTGGGCATGAAATCTCCATTATCTCCATAACCATCTCCATCTGTATCTTCCCATTCATTAGGATCAGTTGGGAAAGCGTCAGAATTGTTACCGCTTGGATTATCTCCATAACCATCACCGTCACCATCATACCATTGAGAACTATCTGTAGGGAAAGCATCAGAATTATTCCCACTCGGATTATCGCCAAATCCATCACCGTCCCCATCTGACCATTGAGTCGCATCGAATGGGAAAGCATCAGATGCATCGACGTATCCATCTCCATCTGAATCTCGTTGAGTTGCATCACAACCGTCGAGATCTACAGTCGCATTTGCAGTAGTGTTTGGACACAAATCATCCTCATTCCAAATTCCATCCCAATCATCGTCGAAAAATAGTTGGAAGCAAAGACCATCCTCATCTAAAAATGGGTTACTTGAATTAGACAAAGTGATGTATGCACAGTAAAAGGCACTTGCATTAGGAGTAGTATAATTCCATATTTGACTACTCATGTTAGAATTTGATGCAAAAATTGTTTGATTATTCAACGAAGTGACATTAGTAAATGTTCCATTTGCCCAAGCTTCTAACCTTGCAGACCACTGATATGATTCACCTACATTTAGATCAGTTAAATCAAATCTAACTTCGTTAGTTGTAGCGTTTCTATCATAAGTGACATTTGTCATATTTACTCTAGGCCATTCAGGTGTAAAACAGTCTAATGCGGAGTCAAGAAGTGCATTTGTAGAAGAATTCTCAAGATACATGAGAATACATCGTTCGGCTCCTGAATTAGGAGGATTCCATGGAATTATAGATGTCTTGATGGAAATCGATGGAGTAAATGAGATATTACCACTTTGAAGAGTAGAATAATTGTTCATATCTACCATCGTCCAATTAAATCGATATGAATCTCCAGCTGTTAGATTTGTAGCTAAAACAAAACCTGCAGTCTCATTCAAGACTACAAAGTCCAACATATTTACTTCAATGCAATCATATGATTCATTGATTAGTATGAAACCTGAACTTGTAGACCCTGACGATGGTTGTGACAGGCCACCGTAAATACACCATGTCCCTGCTCGTTGTGGGAAACTAAAATTCGTCCCAGAACTAGAAACAGGAATTGTGAAATTGCTTTGTGTAACATTGAGAATAGTTGAAGTCGACGATAGAGTAGTGTAAGAATTATTTGAACTATGATACTCTAACGCCGCAATTTCCAATTGATAAGTATACGATAAATTTGTACTAAGGTTACTTAATTCTAGTTCACCGTACGTCAAGTTACTAGATAGAGTTGCAGAAATGTTTCCTGGCGCTGGAGGCACAGAGGTAATTCCCGAAATCCAGTAACTAAAGGAATAATTTCCAGTGTTTGTAACAAAGGAAGATGGCCATACATCAACCTGAAGGGAATAATTTCCTCCTGGCAAAGTGGTTTGTCCGATACTAGTAACATTCTCTGGAACGCCCCCAGTCGAGGCGGTAGAAATCAAAGTTCCACTCGGATTATACAGACGTAAATCAAAATCCAAGGCAGCAGCATGGGTCATTGTAGCACTAATTGTAGAGTTAAAGGGGACATATATCGAGTAATAATCATCAGTATCTGTTAACTCATTTAGATATCCTCCATAAGTTACGTTATTTGGGCCGCTAAGTGGTAATCCAGTAGAAATTGATTGACCTGCATCTTGACCTGAACCTGCATCGTTTTGAGAGGCAACGGTGGTTGATTCTACCTCTAATGTGGCGTTATAGTAATTGATTGCCCCAGAATATCCGTAAACTTCTGCACAATAAAATGCTGAATTAGTCACATATTGGGTAACAGATTCAGAGTTAGAAACACCAGTAGAAGATGAAATCTGGTTTCCGCCCGAATCATATAATCTTAGATCAATATCTCCATTAGCATCAATGAATGTGATATTAAACCAAAATTGTGCTGTCTGATTTATGTAAAAACAAAACCAATCAGTATCAGTAGTGCTGTGAATAGTTAATCCAGACCACGAAGTAGAATTCAGACCAGTTGATGCACTAATAGATGCATTACCCCAGGTTGCATTTGATTGGCTATCATTGGGCTCATATGCATCGGGTGTGGAAGATGATGCAGGGCCACTCCCACCTCCACTTCCGCTAGACCATCCTGCCCAAGTTCCAGTGCTTGAATACCCAACACTTCCATTTGTTCCTGCTACACCTGCTGCTCCAGTGCCATAAGGAGCGCCGGCGCTACCTCCAGAACCATCACTAGATGACACAATAGCATTTGTTGAAATATTCAAATTGTTACTACTATTTGCTCTGACTGAAATTAGACCTCCAGAGCCACCGCCTCCACCATCTCCGCCGTCATACATGAATAAACAAGCAGAACCAGGAAGACAGTCTCCATCTTCTCCATCTCCTCCGTCTCCTCCTTCGGCACGTAATTGGCCACTAATTGTAACCTCATTAGCCCACATTACTATTGAACCACCAGAGCCCCCTCCAGAGCCAGGTCCTCCCGTACCGGAACCGTTGTTGTAGCGGTATCCGGGATCTCCATCATTTCCTGATGCAGTGACAATTCCAGAAATTTCAATTGAATCTGCAAAGACAACAATATGTCCACCACCGATTCCGCCACTTGATACTAAATTACCATTTGAATCATTGATTGAACCACCAGTTGATCCAGTTTCATTTCCTACTCCGTAAGAAGAACCACCATTGGAACTAGAAACTCCACCACCTGAACCTCCTGAACCATAATGTCCTGCTCCTCCTGCCCCATTTCCTCGCCAACTAGAAGAGAGTTGAACCGAGGCCCCTAAGCCTTGAGTCATATTAGAAAAAGCACTCGAAATGATTGATGCTCCAGCATCTACTGTTAATGTATTTACAGTTAAAATCAGTGAACCATTCGCAATAATTGAACCACAGGAAGTAGTAGAACACCCGATGTTTAAATTATCATAAGAATGAGAACCATTGAGAAAGGTGGTAGCTAGAATTGTAGCATTTGAGGTCCCAACACCTGGAGGACCTACCCACTTCTCTTCACTTGATAATTCTGTAAAATCATTTGAATTACCAATCATCCCAGTCATTGGACCCAAAATCATCAACATAGCAATGAAAATCGGGACGAATCGAAAAGAAGGGTTTGGGAACCGGTCCATCATAGTGATATGAAAATTTCAAACATATCAAACAAATGGTTCCAGAGAGTGATATCCGTACAATCGTTCATGTAGTCTGAAAACATCCCATTAACCATGAGACGAGGTTTGCTGATAGCACTCATCCTAGTTCTATCTCCTCTTTCTATGGCAATTAATGAAAATTCAAGCGTATATTTTTCACTTGAAAACGAAGATACTACCCCAATGTATTCTTATGGTTCAAACTCTCAAAACCTCAGTTTCACCACCACTCTGATTGAATCAGAATGGAATACAAGCATTACTGCGTTAGCATACGATGACCATGGAAATTTATCCTATGGTGGACAGCTTTGCGCCATGTTTCCTCAAGAATTTATAGCAAGGAACCTGCCAGATTGCATTTATCAAAATGATTCAGGGGTTGCTAACCACTCGGGCTATTCACCAGCAGTATTCGGCCAAGTTCACCGAAACGGAAGTCTAGCTAATTTGGAAATTATCAATAGTTCATTGGGAGGAGACAGAATTGACGATATACTTTACCTTAGCAACGGTGACTACCTGATTTCAGGTTGGTTTTGTTGGGGCAACTCAGCATATGGAGAAGGTTCTGAATGTAATATTTCCAAGGACTCAGTAACCATAGATTCCTACGAAGGAGATGATGCATTCATCGCTAGAGTAGATGCTAACGGGACATGGTTGTGGGCAATCCCGATGGGAGGGGCGTTGTGGGATACTACTCATAGTCTTGCTGAAGGTCCAAATGGAGAAATATTTGCATTAACTAGTTTCTGCATTAACAGTGGAAGTAGTAATTGTGAAACTGCTATACCAGGATTTTCCAACAATATATCATACGGAGCAGATGATCTTTTGCTCATCGAGATTTCACCTTCAGGAGTAATCCAATGGGTACAACACATGGGTAGTGAAGAAAGCGATCATCCCCCTGAAGCATCATTCTACAGATTAAAGAAAAAAGGCATTGTCGCAACCAATGATGGAGGAGTAATTGTAGGAGGTAGTTCCTGTGAACAAACTACCGATTGCAATTTCTACATTGGAGATGTAACATTAGACAATGGAAGCGATGGGTTTCTTGGAAAATTTGACGGAGACGGAAATCTAGATTGGGCCCAACAAATAGGAGGAAGCGGGGTAGACTACCTACAATCGTTAGCATTAGTCGACGAGCACCGAATAATTGTAGGAGGAAATCATTACTCGAATGATTTTAGTGTCACTGGATTCTCACTGACTAACTTCGGTTCATCAGATGCATGGTGGGGAATAATGAATCATACTTCCATGTCATGGGAAGGACTGTGGGGCTCGACAGATTCATCTGATTCATTCATTCATAGTGTCGACGTTGACGCAAGAGGAGATATTATTCTTGGAGGTAGTGCCTGTTGGTATACAGAAAATTGTACCGTCGAAATTGGAGGTTTGAATCAGTCGAATCTTACAAAGTCAGGATTTATTCTCAAAGTAAACAATGTTGGATTGGCAGATTGGCTTTTACCAGTAGTGTCTAGTTCAGGAGACCAGACCCCCATAAACGAATTAAGAACAAATGAATTTGGAGATATAGCAGCTGCATCTAGGCTTTGTGTTTCCAATAATCACAATAGTCAATGTATTGTTGAAATTGGCAATTCGGTAATGACTCCAAATTATAGGAATTCAATTATCATTCAAATTACACAAGATAATGATAGAGACGGAATTTACAATGAAGATGATAGTTGCAAGGATGGATTCCAAGGATGGATTTCTAATATCACCACTGATTATGATGGAGATGGATGTAGAGATATTGATGAAGACCAAGATGACGATAGCGACGGAGTTCTAGATTTTACAGATGATTGTCCGATTATATGGGGGAACTCTACACTAGATAGATTAGGATGCATCGATACTGATGGAGATGGATATTCAGATAATGGAGATTTCATGCCAAACGATCCTTCTCAATGGGTTGACTCAGATGGAGATGGTTATGGAGACAATCACTTCTACGATGTTGACCCAACTACAGGCTTATTTGTGAATCAAAGTGGAGATGGTTCACCAAATGATCCTGAACAATGGGAAGATATGGATGGCGATTCGTATGGAGATAACGACCCGGAAGGAGAAAGATATGACGATTGTCCAACTGTTCCAGGTACTTCAAATGAAAATGGAAAATATGGATGTATCGACACTGATGGGGATGGATGGGCAAATGATGATGATGAATTCCCACTAAACTCCACACAGTGGGCAGACAGAGATGGAGATGGATTCGGAGATAATCCAGATGGGATAGGCTCTGATAAATGCCCAGATGATTCTGGCCAATCTACCATGGAAGGAAGTCTTGGTTGTCCAGATATAGACGGAGATAACTGGCCTGATGATTTGGATGTTTTTCCAAATGACCCCTCACAATGGAATGATACTGATGGAGATGGGTATGGCGATGAACCCGAAGGAACAGATGCTGATGATTGCATCCAAACTTATGGGAATTCAAGCCTAGGAGGAATCTTAGGTTGTATCGATTCTGATGGTGACGGGTATGCTGATTCAATTGATGAATTACCAGATGAATATTCACAATGGGCTGACTTCGATAATGACGGATATGGAGATAACCCAGATGGAGCATCTCCTGACGGGTGCCCTACTATTCCTGGAACATCTTATCTCGACGTACTAGGTTGTTCAGACTTTGACAGCGATGGTTGGTCAGGGAATACAGATGCATTTCCATTTAATGCCTCACAATGGTCTGATCAAGATCAAGACGGATATGGCGACAATTTAGATGGTTCAGACCCAAATTTAATCGACAATTGTGTCGAGATAGCTAATCCCCTACAATCAGATTATGATGAGGATGGAATAGGAGATATCTGCGATAGCGATTCAGACAATGATGGGGTTATTGATGAGTTAGATATATGCCCGACAGGAATATTAGATTGGACATCAACATTATCTCAAGATTATGACTCAGATGGTTGTCTAGATAATTCAGAAGAAGATCAAGATGATGACAATGATGGACTATTGGATGATGAAGACCAATGCTCTTCACCCTCTGGTGAAATAGGATGGAATTCAACGGATAGAGAATTAGATTACGATCGAGATGGTTGTCATGATGAAATAGAAGATGATGATGATGATAACGACAAAGTAAAAGATCAGGATGATGATTGTGCTAAAGGTTCTAAAAATTGGGAATCGAGATCTCAACCTCCTGCAACAGACCACGATTCAGATGGATGTAGAGATGGTACAAGCGAGGATGAAGATGATGATAATGACGGCATATTAGATTCATTTGATGCATGTCCAATAGGATATACAAATTGGGAAGCCGTTACTCCAAATGGATTACCTGGAGCAAATGATCAGAATCAAGATGGTTGCGTTGATGGGGCTGAATCCCCTGGAGACGAAGGTTCCGGAATTGCTGACGAACAATTACTACTTGATTTATTGAATCAAAATAATGTTGAAAAGACATTTGTTGAACAATTAGCTGATGGAGATCTTGATGCTATAGGACTTGTTTTTACAATTTTATTCGCACTTGTGAGTATCACTGGAACAGTGATTATTCGTGCTAGAAAGAGTGCATTCATCAGAGGATTAGAACGAAATATAATGACTGCTGTTGACTTAGAAGACCTCGATCAAGCAAAGAAAAATATCCGACGTGCGATGAAAAGAGAAAAAATTTCTTCTCAAAGATATGAACTCATGATGGATGAATTGAAAGAAAAACAAGCAGAAATTAGTGGACCAATAATTTCAGCTAAAACCCAAGCACCCCCTAAGAAATTAAGAGAAAAGGGTCCACCAAAGAGGACTCCTCCTAAGGCTACACCAGAAGAGGCTCCTGTAATCGAAGAAGAAAGCGAAGAAGAATTCGAATCTATCTTGAGTAAAATTATCCCTTCAGATTGGGCACCTCCTGCTGACGAAATCACATCAGGTGGTGACGGATACAGTTATTGGGAAGACGAAAACGGACAATGGTGGGTTCAAATGCCAGACGGTGAATGGACAGAGTGGAATGATTGAGCCAAAAATATCCCATAATGTAGTGAGAATTATATTCAGTATTTTTTTCGAGATATCATGAGAGACAAGTTGACACTGCTTTCCGTGTTGATACTTGTGCTAGGCACTATTCCTTTTTCAGAAATTAATTCAATACCATTAGAAGAACCATTCATCGCATGGTCTGGTTCAAGCCCAGACCAGTTCGAACCTAATGAAGCATATAGCTCTGCAACCTCAATTCAACAACCCTCTACTGGAAATGGCACTCAATTATTTCAAAATTTATCTATACATGAAAAAGGCACTGGGACTTTGATTCCAGGGGATAATGATTGGTTTCATATTACTGTTTTACAATATTCTATTATCGAAATTGATATTTTGTTTTCGCACTCAATCGGAGATATAGAGGCTAGTTTGTATGATTCGAATCTAAATCGGATAGATCAATCATGGAGCAATACTGATAATGAGTCAGTCAGCACAACCATGCGCCCTGGAACTATATTTCTACAGATTTTTGGTTTTCGCGAAGATGTATCAAATACAAGCTACGATTTAGAAATTAATTATGAAACATTGAATCAAATCCCACAAATAAATGACTGGACTTTAGAAGAAATAAAACTCAACGATTTCGGGAATGGAGTCCATCAATTATACGATGAATATCTGCACGGACTAGCATTTGGTACGAATGAAACTCTTTGGTCAAGTGGCCAAGTTTGCTCACCATGGGGCGCCGGATCCGCTCCTAATTGCTCGATAGTTCATGGTTCAGTATCCAATACCACAAATTTTCAAAAAGATGGGCTGGTAATGTACCGTAACTCTGTAGGTGTTTGGTCAAATCAATTCGTTTTCGGAAGTAACCAAAGAGACTCAGCAAATGCTGTAGCACCTATTTCTGAATCTGAAGCATATGTGGGAGGTTACTTCTGCCATGGTGCAACTGATGAATGTTCCATGTCATTTGGATCACAAAATGTCAGTAGTTCTAAGGGTAGTGGAATGATTTTCAAGTCTGATTATAATGGTGATATATCATGGTTTGTAGACGTAAATTCTACTGAAGCATCAGTAATTTATGATATTGCAATAAACAATGTGGGAGGGCCAATTGCTCATGGAATTCATTGCAGTTCAGGAGGAGAACAGTGTGATTCAACAATAGGTTCTTCCAGCGAGAATTTAAACTCACGAGGAGGATCAGATGGATTTATTGTCAGTCTTAACCAAGATGGTAGTGTAAGATGGATTACCAACTATTCGAGCATGTTCGCTGACCGCAATCCATCATTGGCTGATTTGTACTATTCTGACTGGGACGACACCATCATTGAAGCTCCTCTCGGCGGATATTATGTTACGGGAACAATATGTCAGTCTTCCAATGTTTGTGGAATAACGACATTTGGAGATGATTTTGAGTTCAATATTACCACAAAGTATGATTCATTCTTAGGCCACATTGATGATAATGGGGATTGGACTTGGATTGAATTAATTAATTCAACAGATAGTGGTGAATATATCAAATCCATGAGTGTAATCGATGAACACAGAATAGCAGTAGTGGGTACATTTACTGGATCCACAATAACACTAGGAAATACTATTCTCACGGGAGGAGGAGCATCAGATGGTTTCTTTGGTATTTTCAACACATCCTCCCAAACTTGGGAAGGTGGTTGGGCGACAGAATCATCCGATAATGAGTATTTTGATGCAGTGACTGTTTCACAAGGACGTACCATAATTAGTGGTTCATTCTGCAGACATCATGGCGCTAACCCTAATACATGTTCTTTAGAAATCGGAGGATCTGCTGTTTCAACTAGTACCAACTCAGCATTTTTAGCAGAAGTTGATTTATTCGGACTTATTTCTATAAACTTCTTCAATGCATCTAGTGGGTATACACTAGTTAGCGATTTAGAATCTGATAGTAATGGAGATATTGCTCTAAATGGTTTAGTATGTTGGGGATATACCGGAAATTGCAGTATGAATGCTCCCATTTTAAGTTCGGGACATGTTGAAAATGGCACTTTCATCAGTATTTACAAGTCTGACGCTGACCGAGACGGTGTAATTGATACAAATGACGGGTGTTTCGGACTAGTAAACTGGATTTCTAACTTAACCACAGATTGGGACGGTGATGGTTGTAATGATATTGTTGAAGATTTGGATGACGATAATGATGGGTACCCAGACAACATTGATGGATGCAGAATCTTAGTAGGAACTTCCAATCAAGATCGTAATGGTTGCCTGGATACTGACCGTGATGGATTCTCAGATCCTGATTCTGATTGGAGTTACGGAAATGGAGCAGACCGATTTCCAAATAATCCGCTACAATGGGCAGATGACGACGGCGACGGTTATGGGGACAATGCATTTTGGGATATTAACCCAGAGAATGGATTACGAACTAACCAGACAGGCGATGCTGTTCCAAATAACTCGGACCAATGGACAGATGCTGACGGAGATGGTTTCGGAGATACTGATATTGAGGGAATGTATTTTGACGATTGCCCCCTAACCTTTGGTAGTTCTAATCAATCCGATATTTTTGGATGTATAGATTCAGATGCTGACGGGTTTGCTGATTCAATTGATGATTTTCCATCTAACTCTACTCAATGGTCTGATGAAGATGGAGATGGATATGGAGATAATATCGATGGTGAATCGCCTGATGCATGTCCAAATGTAGAAGGTAATTCCACATATGGTCCACTAGGGTGCCCCGATGAAGATGGAGATGGTTGGGCAAATTCGAACGACGCATTTCCAAACGATAAATCTCAATGGGATGACTATGACGATGATGGGTTTGGAGACAATGGAAATGGTACAAATCCTGATGGCTGTGTAGAAATAGCAGGGAATTCGACCAGTGGTGTTTATGGTTGCATTGACACAGATGGAGACAGTTGGCCTGATGATTTAGATGCATTTCCTAATGAAATAACTCAGTGGTCAGATCAGGATTCTGATGGTTTTGGTGATAACCCGAATGGGATAGATCCAGATGGATGTATTATACTACCGGGTACTTCTTTCAAAGATGTATTTGGATGCTCGGACTACGATCAAGACGGATGGTCAGGATTAATTGATATATTTCCATTCAATTCATCTCAATGGTTTGATCAAGATGGAGATGGATATGGGGATAATCTCAACGGTTCAGACCCAAATCTAATCGACAATTGTGTTGAGATCGCGAATCCTGAACAATTAGATCATGATTTAGATGGTATTGGCGATATTTGTGATATTGATTCAGATAATGATGGCATTTCTGACGAATTTGATTTATGTCCTACAGGGATATTAGACTGGACATCGACAATTGCTCAAGATTTCGATCAAGATGGGTGTCTGGATAGTTTAGAAGATGTAGATGATGATAACGACAGTATTCTTGATGAGATAGATACCTGTAAACGTAGTAACATCGAATTTGTCAGTAGTCAAATATTAGATCATGATGGAGACGGATGCCATGATACTGAAGAAGATTCTGACGATGATAACGATGGAGTAATTGATGCTCCTGATCGTTGTCCTGCTGGAATAACTGGATGGAGATCTACCTCTGGATTAGGAGGGACTGATTACGATGCAGACGGTTGTAAAGACGATGTCGAAGATTTAGACGACGATGACGATGGAATGAACGATGAAATCGATGCTTGCCCAATTGGTTACACAGGATGGATATCTGGAGGACCCAATGACCTAGATTCTGATGGTTGTATTGATGGACTTGAAAGCCCTAATAACCAGGGTAATGAAGTAGCTGACAATCAATATATACTCGACTTGTTGAATCAAACTCAAGATGAGGAAGAGAAGAAATTCTCTGAAGCTTTACTATCAGGAGATTTGGATGCTATAGGTTTGGTTTTTGCTGCTTTGATACCTATAGTAGGTATTGGAACGACATTATTTTTCAGAGTTAGGAAAAGTGCATTCATAACAAGACTAGAAAGAAGTATTTCTATGGTCAGAAGCTTAGAAGAAATCAACTCGGTAAAGAAAGAAATTCGCCTTGCTGCGAAGAAAGATAAGATATCAGCGAATAGATATGAGTTGATGATGGACGACTTGAAAGATAGACAACAAACATTAGATGAATCAAAAAATAATAAAAATAAAATCAAAAATAAGAAACCTAAGAGAAAAAAATCCGATAAAAATATGTCACAAGAGAATTTGACCAATGAGATGCTATCTCCTCCTGAAGACGAAGTTTCTATTGGCGAAGATGGATACAGTTACTGGGAGGATACTAATGGACAGTGGTGGATAAAGATGCCAGACGGTGAATGGACAGAGTGGAATGATTAAGAATTTAAATTCAGAATCTAGTTGTGATATATATGGCTGAGATAGATAGTCCTGTAGATTACTATCTACGTGTTTTCTCGAATTTTGAATTCGGTCCTGGCGGAATTTTTGCCATCAACCACTCGGTTGCTTTCATAGGTGCAATTACAGGGATTTTCGTAATCTCTCTATCTTTTTTAGTATTTAGAGCAGGAAATGAAGACAATCTAAAAAATCGGGCCATTGGAATACTTTTGTTTACCGAAGGAATTTCTGCTTTCTTGTTAGCCTTTTTTTGGATATACCCATTTTCATTAGAATCACTTCGTGTAATAACTTGGTTCAGAGCTTTAGGAGGAGTGTTGGGTTTTACTAGGATGTTTATCATGGTATTTTTCCCATTATTCTTCATAGAAACTAACTGGGCAAAAAAGGGGAGACAGATATTCCAGTGGAAATTTGTGTGGATCTTACCAACAGTGTCATTCATGATTATTGCATTTCCAATTTTATCCGTAGGATTGAGTGGATCTTTTGGAGATATGGCTTATGTGTTTTGTTCTGATGTTACCAATTCTGGATTTGGAGACACGGTCTTTGGAACTGAATTAGGATATGAACCAATTTGTCCTGAAAAATTCTCTGAAGCATATCCTGCGATGTATGTTACAACTAGTGTAGGCCCAATCTCCCTTCCCATAATTTTGGCCACAACTGTCCCACTAATTTTTGTGACTAACTTCATGAGAAAACTGGTTAAAAGGAATGAAAATAAAGATGATTCAGAATACAATCTAGATGAAATTAGAGCACTAAGAACTGGATTTATGGTAAAGGTAGGCTTCATGGTCGGTGGAGTGGTAAGTCTCATTATTCTAGCCGGAATATTTGGTTTTCCGACTCCCGAGATGACACTATTTAATTCAGAATCGACAGATGAATTTGGAATCTTAGTTCTTGCATTCGCCGCACCACTAATTATTTTATGTCACATTCTTGCAACATTTTTTGAGGGTGTAATTTTCACATACGCCATTTTGAATCATGAAGTTATGGGAATAGATGAGCGGCTCAGAAAAGGATTTACTGCTACCACATTTGCTGGTTTTGGAGCAATTATGCTCTTAATAGGTACAGAAATGATGGAAAATGCAATTCCAGGTTCTGGGATTCTTGGAGGGATAATTATTGGTGTTCCTTTGATAGCTTTACGTAAGCCAATAATTCGCGTTTTTTCAAATCTTTCAACTTCACTAATGCCAGAAACTCATACACAAAATGAGTTGAAATATTTAGAAGTATATGCCATCGCAATGGATGATGGAATTATATCCTCTAGTGAAAGAAGTATGCTTAACTTTCAATCAGAAGTTTTTGGAATTGATGTTAAGAGAAGAGAATATCTTGAGGATTGGTATAACAATGATAACACGGATCAAAAGATTTCGAATAAGTCTGAAATCCAGTCGTTAGTATCCCAAGAGTGGACCGACGAATCGGGATTCACTTGGAGAAAAATGAATGATGAAACGTTAATGTGGTGGAATGGTAATGACTGGATACCTTACTCAAATATGAATGAAATTAAGGATGATTTATAATTTTCACAAAGGTGTTGTACATTCTAGTGAAATACTCCTTTTCTTACCCAGACTGCAATCATCATTGACCACTCAGTTGCCTCTAAAAGATTGTTAGAATTTGCCATTCTAATTGTAATATCTTCATACGAGATAGGAATTGATTTGGACATCATTATTTCACCTACTAGATTTCTGTTTGAAATTTTTTCATTTGGTTAGAGTGATCTATAATCGCCTTAAACAGTACATAAAACGGAGTTAAGACTAACAAAATTAGACTCAAATAAACAGTGCTCATTTCTACCCCTACTACTCAGATCTCACGAGGAATGTATCTTCCACGTGGAATGTGCCTCAGACTTTGAAATCTGAAAAATATTAGCGTTCCAAACACACTCGTTGCAATCATTATCATTCCAGTGGCTGGGGAAATAATCCCAATCATCACTATCGACATCAAGGTGGCCAAGAAGGTACTTCCATACATGAACTACCATCGACGTAGTGTACTTTAGGGGGTGTTTCTCCCCATAAACCAAAAAACGACATACTGCGCCTAATTTGGAAGTATTCGAATTGAGAGTTGAAGGTAACGCCGAACCAGATTAGACTGAGAGAATAGTCAGTGCCAGTTGGTAAAATACCTCCTAAATTACAAGGAGTTTTTTACGATCTTTGCCAGCATAGTTGTGGGCGAGGCGTTCAATATAGTTAGAACGATTGAACTAGATGTCAAAGTGACTAAGTTTCTACTATCTTGAAAACCATTGTAGAACGTTGTCTTCGTTCAGCTATAGATAACCAAATCTCCGTAGGGATTTCTTCGTGAAAAACCAATCTTATTCGATACGGAAGTTCTCAAAAAATTTCTGTAGGGATTTCTTCGTGAAAAACTAATTTCTCGTGGGATGTATTTAGTTCTCGGGATGTGTCTAAAACTTTGGACTCTGAAAAAAATAAGAGTACCAAATACACTAGTTGCAATCATCATCATTCCAGCTGCTGGGGAGATGATTCCGATCAATACTATCGATGCTAAGGTGGCTAGGATGGTGGTTCCGTACATGGCTTGCCATCTACGTAGTGTACTTTATGTCCTGTTTCACTCCATAAACCAAAAAACGCATACTGCGAGCAATTTAGATTATTCGAGTTGAAAAGTGAGGGGAATGCCGAATCAGATTAAGCGCCGAGAGAGGGATTCGAACCCACGACCTGCGGATTAACAGTCCGCCGCTCCACCAGCTAAGCTATCTCGGCAACAACCCGACGACTACCCTA
>MDSV01126194.1_pt1 | contig 16822 bp, 16 predicted proteins | sample 810851 | NCBI WGS metagenome assembly MDSV01 (sample SAMN05326640, study PRJNA326480) | marine metagenome | isolation source: seawater | place: Atlantic Ocean: North East | collected 2012 | reverse complement strand
ACGAGCATTTTGAAGGTTTTGTTGATTTTTTAAATAACAAACCAGGCAATTGTGCAATCTCCTATAAATTAAATGGTGCATTTACAAGATGTCTAGTAGGCAATGAAACAACTTTAAAAGATGAGTTTCAAGTACTTCATTCAAATTTTAATTACAATCGTCATGATCCTGGTTTTTTAGGAAATGAAGAGGGCTATTACAGCTATCCCTACACAAGTCTTCATGATAAACAAATCACTCATTTAGATCCTTTTTGTGCCAAGGGAGAATATGAAGTTTTATCAAATAATAAAAAATTTAAATTTAATAACAATCAAAGAAATGATGTGAATATGGAAGCGGAAGTTTTAAAAGTTAATAAATTAGATGGAAAATTACCAGCTAGAATTAATATAGTTTTATCTGCTTTTTTAAAACAATCAAAATGTAAATTACCAATGGAGTCTGCCCGAGGTTTTTATCACAAAAAAAGACCTCCAAAATTTAGAATGTGGATGGCAGCATCAATTGGAAAAAAATATAGAAGTAAAGTTATTATACATTCTTTAACAGATTTATATGGACCTGTAGGCAATAGTGTTCTCAATATTAGTTTGTATAGAGAATCTACTTTTGAAACAATAACTAAATCATTTAATAAAGATGAACTAGTTGAGTTTCAGGATGGAGTTTATGTTGACGAATTATTTCCAGAAGTTTCTAGACAAAAAGAAAATGAGATATGTCAATTATGGGCATCATCATCTTCATACGGTGGACACCAAGCTTATACAACTATAGAAGCATCTAACGGCAGTGCTAGCATTGAACATAATTACTAATTAAATATTTATTAAGACCAAAATTACTGTGAAAATTGCATTTGATTATAAAATATTTTGGAATCAAAGATACGGTGGAATCTCGAGATATTTTACCAACCTAATTTATAATTTAGAAAATAAAAGTTATTCTTATAAAGTATTTGCTCCATTTTATAGAAACAAGTATTTAAAAGAACTTCCTCAAAAAAGAATAAATGGAAAATTTACAAAAGATGACCTTCCATTTACCTCAAATATAACCAAAATTTACAATGATTTTGTATGTCCATATAAAATGAATTTGTGGAAGCCTGATATTACACACTACACTTACTATTATCAAAAGATAAAAAAAAAAATAAAACTCTTATAACAGTTTACGATCTTATACATGAAAAAATTTCTAATCAAAAAAATATAATAATTAAACCAAAAGAAGAAATGATTAGTATTGCTGATCATATAATTTGTATATCTGATAGTACAAAAAAAGATCTTCAAAAATTTTATAATGTTGAAGATAGTAAAATTTCTGTAATTTATTTGGGTTCAGATCATTTTGATTATGATGAAAAAAAAATTGAAAAAAATGAAACGCATTTTAAACCTTACATTCTATATGTTGGATCAAGAGCAAAATATAAAAATTTTGATTTTTTTATAAAAAGCTTTAGCAAGTCAAAAAAACTTAAAGAAAATTTTAATATAGTTTTATTTGGAGGTGAGAATATATCTATTGAAGAAAAAAATTTATTCAAAAATTTAGGTATATCAAATGATAGTGTAAATCATATTACTGGCGAGGAAGGAATATTAAATAATTTGTACAGAAACGCAAAAGTTTTCGTTTTCCCATCTTTATTTGAGGGTTTTGGTTTACCTATTATAGAATCTTTAAAAAATAATTGTCCTGTGGTTTGTTCAAATATACCTGTATTTAATGAGATAGGAGGAAATTTAGTTGATTATTTTGAGCCTGATAATATTGAAAGCCTTATTTTCACTTTAGAGAAAAAATTATTTTCTAGCAATGATGAAAATTTACAAAAAAAATATAGTAAAATAATTTTAGATAAATTTAATTGGGAAAAATGTTCGGAGCAAACAATAGATGTTTATAAAAAAATTAGTTCTTAGTTCTATAAAACTTTAATTGTAAATCATTATATTTCCCTATAGATAAGTCATTAAGGCAAAATATGTGCTGATCAAATTTCTTTTGATATTTATAGCTCCATTTTCTTTGTAAATTATTTTTTAAAAAGGAAGCATTTCCTCCTCTTCCATCTAATATTAAAATTGTACCTGGTATTAAAAAATATTCTATTTTTAGCAAATCATTATTTAAGGGCAATAAATCAATATGATTTATATTAATTCCATTTTTTGAACCTTTTATATTAAACTGATCAGGCCCATCAAGATAAATTAAATCAGGGTTACTTTTTGGAAGTTTTTCATATTCATTACAAATTATTCCATTGTATGTTGTCATTTTTACATTAGTTAATAAGAAGTTTATTTTTATATTTATCAATTTTTTATATTTATGCATTCTTTTTTTTGAGATGTCTAAAAATTTTTTTTCATTATCTACTATAAATAATTCAAAAGGATTATTTCTTCTTAGAGCTTTTATGTCTCTAGAGTATTTTTTTTTTAAATCAGTTAAAGCAATGGCTATAACAAGCGAACTCCAACCTGATCCAAATTCTAAAATAGTTGTTCTTTTGTTTAAAAAAGTAAAACAATACAATCTATACAAATCTACCAAATCTGGTTTGTAAGGATTTTTGGTTACCATCTCATTAATATCCAAATCTCTTTCATTGCTCATTCTAACTAGTTCTTTAAGACCTTTTTTAATAAAAAAGGTTTTAATTTTTTTAACTGATAAATTTTTTGGGTATTTAATTTTAATCATAATAAATTTACTTCTCTAATTTCATATATTAGAATTTATATATTTGGTCTATCAATATCACTATCACCTTTAAATAGTCTTATTTTTTGGCTATTCTTATATGAACTTAAATAAGCAATTACTATATCTATATTTTTATTTTCGTATGGTTCAAAATGATTGGGTATAATCAAATTGCGATATTTTTTTTTGTCATGAAGCCCACTTTTTTTTAAATATATATTTTTAATACCATAAAAATAAAAATCTAAATAATCTGCATTATACTTTTTCAAAATAGAAATAAAAAACTTTTTCAAATTTCCTAAACTACTGTTAAAACCTATATAATCAATAATTCTTATTATATTAAAACTTTTAAATTTAACTACTCTGAAAACAACCAAGCATTTTCTTTTTTTATGTTCAATGCAATAAATTCTATATTTATAAATTGGATGTTTTAGGTATCTATTTTTCAAATAATCAATAGATTTAAATGGATATTGAATTTTAAAAAGGCTACTTATTTTTAAATTTTTTAATTGAAAAATATTTTTAATTTCAATTATTTTTAAATCAACACAGTTTAAATTAGTTTTTTTTTTAATATTTAAAACATTTTTTTTTTTAAATGGTGAGATCATAAAAAAATGTTTCATTTTTTTTATAGTAAAGTTTTTATTTTTGTGAAATTTAATTAAATATGGTGGCAAACCCATTGCCATAACAAGCTTAGGATTTTCTTTTTTAATTGTGAAATCAAAAATATTCTTACCAAGAAAAATAATTTTAGTTTTTTTTGTGAACCAGAGAGAGGTAAATAATTCTTTTTTTGACTTTAGTTTTACATCGAATTGAGAAAGAGGAATAAAAAAATGCAAACCTATAATTTTTGATTTTACAAAAGCTAAAGAGCAAGATAAAGTACGGTTTAGGTATTGCCATTTTAATAATCTAGCATTTCTGCTTAATATATGATTTTTTTTAAAAAAAAATTTGAGAATAAATCTTTGTATTTTTTTTATTTCATTTGTTCTAGCGGATCTAATATTAAGATTATTGTTCATAATATATTTTAATTTATAATAATATATATTTGGTTAAGCAATGGTGATTTTAAAAAATAAAGATATCATGAGTTATGATTAATCAGTTAATTAATAATAAACTTTTAAAAATATTAAATTATTTCACTGTAAAGTTTTTAATTTGTCTAATAATTAAAGAATTATCTATTTTAAAAAGCAAAGTTGATTATTTAAAATTTTTTTTTAAAGAAATTCATTTGTTAAAATATTTAATATATATTTTTGATGAAAAAACATTCCCGTTTAAATCTAAAGAATTATTAAACTTCATAAAAGTAAATAAAAAAAAATGGTTAAAAAAAGATAATAAAAATAAAAAATGTGTTCTAATAGAATGTTTTATTAACCAACAATTTTACCAAATTAATAATATTATAGTTGGAAAATATCTTGAAGAAATTGACAATAGAAATGCCATTGCTCTTTTGAGAAAAGGTGACATTAGATCTAAATTTATTTTTAAAAGTTTTGGAATAGAAAATATAATTTATTATGAATATGGTAATTTATTTGTAAGATCTTTTTATATATTAAAAGCATTAAGTATAATTGTAAAATTAAAATCTATTAAAGAATTTATTAATTTAAGAATTAGAGGAATTGACATAGGATTACTGTCGTATGATACTTTCTTGAGATATACACGCCTTCCAACTACGGATAAATTTAATTTTAAAATGATAATTTTTTTTGCAGAAGCATTATTTGCCTTATCATTTACTGAAAAAATGTTATCAAATAGTAAAATTACTGATCTTGTTCAGTCAGAAAAACAATTTATCCCTCTTAATATAATTTTTCAAAAATTTTTAAGTTCAAGAAAAAGGAGAGTGTACGCTAGGGTAGGGACTGATAGATTATGTGTTAGAATTTATTCTAATTTTAATCAAAGACATGAAAATAAAGCTAGATATTCAAAAAGTATTTTGAATTTTTTGTTTAAGAAAAAGAAAAAAATTTTGAATAAAAAAATAAATAATTTTTTTAAATTTCAATTCAAGAGTAAATTATATGGTAAAACTTGGTCCACTTTAGTCTTGAACGATAAAAAAACTTTATCAAAATGGAAAAAAAATTGGGAAAAAAATCTACTTAGCAATCAAGGTTTTGATTATATAAAGTACAGAGCTTTTTCGAAGAAACAATTTTGTAAAAAATATAATTTAGAAGAAAATAAAAAAATTGTTACAATCTTTCTACCTCATTTGATTGATGGAAATTTTCAGCATGGAAGAAAAAATTTATATCAGGATAATTTTTCATGGGCGGTTAATACGATTAAAATTATTCAACATATTAAAAGTATAAATTGGATAATTAGAGACCATCCTCAAGAAAAAAGGTATAATACTATTTCAAATTTTCCAGACTTTTTAAACGAAGTTACAACCAATTATCCTCATATTATTTTATGTCCTAAAGAAATAGACACTTATTCTTTATCTCAAATTACTGATATTTCTTTAACTTCTCATGGAACTGCTGGACTTGAATATCAATCTTTTGGAAAATCATCTCTTGTTTCAGAAAATTCTATGTATAACCACTTTGGATTTAATAAACCCCCAAAAAAAATATTTTACTATAAAAAAATGCTTACAAATATAGATAATCTAAAAAAACCTAGTCCAAAACAAATTTTAAAAGCAAAAACCTTCTTATATCTAAATTATTTTGCATCAAAAACTGAATGTTCATTTATACCAAAAAATCTTCCTAGATTTGAATCTAGAATGAACTATGAGGATAGAAATGAATTTTGGAGGCAATTGAAATTTAAAAATGATAAATATCAAATTAAAAAAGATCCTTTTTTTAAATCATTTAAATTTCAAATTCTCTTAAAAAATCGTCATACAATTAATTTTGAAGAAATTAAAAATAAACCTGTAAAATTTTTTGATTTAAACGAATAGTAAAATATGAAAATATTTAAAGACTTGTCAACTTATAAAAATCAAACATCTTTGATTAGCAAGGATGAAAAAATTTCATATCAAGATTTAAATGTTCTAGCAATTAAATTCACAAAGAGTATAAAAAAAAGATCTCTTGCAGCAATAATTTGTTCTAACAGCTTAGCCTCCATAGCTGCTTATATAGGACTAATAAACTCAGATTGTGCGGTAATGCTAATTGACGAGAATATAAGCCAGTTAGCTATTGAGAAAATTTTGAAAGATTATAAACCTGAATATTTATCTGTACCTAAACAAAATAAATTAAAATTTAATAACTATACTGAAGTAGATAAATTAAATAATTTTTTTTTGTTAAAAAGAAAAAATTTTTTTAAATTAAATTTAAATGATGAGCTAATGTTGTTAATGCCAACTTCTGGGACTACTGGATCATCAAAGTTTGTTAGACAATCTTATAGCAATGTTTACTCTAATGCTTTATCGATCAGCAAATATCTTAATATAAAATCCAATGATGCATGTATTACAACTTTGCCTATGAGCTATGTTTATGGACTATCTTTAATAAATACACATTTATTTAATGGATCACAAATCGTTTTAAATAATAACAGCGTATTAGAAAAATATTTTTGGAAAAAAATTCCAAAATATAAAATAACTAATTTTGCTGGCGTTCCATACACATTTGAGATGTTAGATAGGTTAGATTTAAAAAAATTTGATTTAAAATCAATCAAATATTTAACTCAAGCTGGAGGAAAATTAAACTTAGTTACTAAAACTAGAATGTTTAAATATTTTTCAAAAATAAAAGTAAAACTTTTTATTATGTATGGTGCAGCAGAAGCTACTGCACGTATGACCTATTTACCATGGAAATACTTTAATAAAAAAATTGAAAGTGTAGGCAAACCTGTTCCTGGAGGACAAATATGGATAGAAGATAGTAAAAAAAGAAAGATTAAAAAACCATTTGAAGTCGGTGAGATAATTTATAAAGGAAAAAATGTATGCTTAGGATATTCAAAAAATTTTAAAGATTTAATAAAAGATGATGAAAATAAAAAAATTTTAAGAACTAATGATCTTGGTTATCTAGATAATGAAGGATTTTTATATATAAAAGGAAGAAAAGACAGATATATAAAATTATATGGACTAAGGATTAACTTAGAAGAAATAGAGGAAATAGGGGCTAAAAATAATGTTAAAATTTTATGTACCGCTGAAGAAAAAAAAATAAATGTTTATTTTGCTAAGAATATTAATATTAACATATTGCAAAAATCTATAGTTTCTCATACCAATCTTCATCCTAGAATGCTAAATTTTATTAAAATTAAAAAATTTAATATTAATAAAAATTACAAGTATAGCTATAACAAAGACAAAATATGAAATTTAATAAAATTTTGGAAATACCACCGTATGATATTGGTAACAAAAAAAAAGATGCACTTAGTCTTTTAATGCATAATCAGATAATAAGTTACCACACAAAAAAATCAAAAATTTACAAAAAAATACTTAATCTTAAGGGTATAAAATCACAAAAATTTAAAAAAATTAGCGATATGCCTTATTTGCCAGTAAGACTTTTTAAAGATTTTGATTTAAGAAGTATTGAAAAAAAAAAAATATTTAAAACTCTTTTTTCTTCAGGCACAAGTGGAAAAGGTAAGTCTAAAATTTATTTAGATAAATACAATTCAGAAATACAATTTAAAATTCTTCAAAAGATTACGAAAACAATTTTAGGAAAATCCCGTCTTCCTATGCTTATAATAGATAAATCACTAAAAAACTATAATCGTAATGAATTCAATGCAAAGATTGCTGCAATCAAAGGTTTCTCAGTATTTGGAAAAGATCATACTTATTTGCTAAATTCTGATGAAACTATAGACTATAAAAGTTTAAATAATTTTTTGAAAAAATATCATAAAAGTAAATTTTTGATATTCGGATTTACTAGTTCTATTTATGATTTTTTAATAAAAAAAATTGAAAAAAATAAATTATTATTTGACTTCCAAAATTCAATAATACTTCATGGTGGTGGTTGGAAAAAATTAGAAAAATTAAATATTTCAAATGAAAAATTTAAAAATGAATTAAAAAAAAAATTTAAAATAAATATAATAATTAATTATTATGGATTAATAGAGCAAGCAGGTTCAATTTTTATAGAGTGCAAATGTGGGTATTTTATTACATCCAATTATTCAGATATATTAGTAAGAAATAGTGATTTAAAAATTGTAAAATATGGAGATTTAGGTTTTTTACAACTTTTTTCTCTACTGCCTTCGAGCTATCCTGGTCACATCATTTTAACAGAAGATTTAGGAAAGATTATAAAAGATAAAAACTGCAAATGCTTTAATGGAGGAAAAAGATTTAAAGTTTTTGGAAGAGTTAAAGACGCAGAAATAAGAGGTTGTAGCGATATTTAATGAGTGAAATTAACTATTTAGTGGGAAAAAAAAATTTAAAAAGTAGTTTTTTAAAACCATATAGTAAAATAATAATTGATTTTTTAGATGAATTCTCAAAGAATCTAAAAAAAACACCTAATATAAGTCAGTATCCTGATTTATTATACTTATCTTTTTGGTGTCGAAAACAAAATTTAGAAAATCTGAGAAAAGATTTTTATGAAAAAAATAAAAAAATAAAAACTGGTATCGGGTTAATATTTCATATAACTCCATCAAATGTGCCAACAAACTTCGCATATTCCTTAATTTTTGGTTTGTTAACTGGAAACTCAAATATAGTTAAAGCTCCCTCAAAAAAATTTTTTCAGATTGATTGTATATGCGATGTAATAAATTTTTTGTTAAAAAAAAAAAAGTTCATTTTTTTGAATCAATTAATACAAATATTGAGGTATAGCAATAAAGATAATTTAACTAAACAATTTTCAGAGATCTGTGACGTAAGAATGATTTGGGGAGGAAATAAAACAATTGATGAGATAAAAAAATTTAAAACAAAAAGCAGAACACTTGATATCCCATTTTCCGATAGATTTTCAATGTGTGTAATAAATTTAGATAAACTAAAAAATTTAAATGAAAGTAAATTAAAAAATTTATTTAAAGATTTTTTTAATGATACATATTTAGTTGATCAAAATGCGTGTTCGTCACCATATCTAATAGCTTGGTATGGAAAAAATAAAAATTACAAAAATTTATTTTGGAAGAAATTTAGTATTTATTTAAAAAATAAATATTTAATCCCAGAGATTGGCGTAATGGATAAATATACAAAATTACACGAAGATATAATTAATTTAAAAAGTTTTAAAAGTTATAAAATAGTTGACAAAAATATTTATTTAGTAAATCTTGCAAAAATTGATAGTTCCATATGTAAATTAAGATCAAAATGGGGTTATTTTTATCAATTAGAAATTAATAACTTGAAAGATATATTCAAAATTTCAAATAAAGATTTTCAAACTTTAACTTATTTTGGTTTTGAAAAATCATATATAGAAAAAAAATTAATAAATTTAAATCTAAGTGGCATAGATAGAATAGTTCCTATAGGACGAAGTTTAGAGATTAATATGCTATGGGATGGATATGATTTAAATAATTTATTAACTAAGGTTACAGATTTAAAATGATACTAGATAAAGAAAAGATATATGAATATCAACAAAACAGGGAACCTTACCTGATGATTGATTATGCAGAGGTAATGCCAGGTATAAGTGCCAATGGGTATAAAGATTTAAAAGAAGATGAATGGTTTTTTAAAGTCCACTGGCCAAAAGATCCTAATATGCCTGGGATGTTACAAATTGAATCATTAGTTCAAATGGCAGCTCTTGCAATTCTTGCTTTGCCTGGAAATAAAGGAAGAGTAATGTATTTGACAAATGCAGATAAGATTAAGTTTATAAAAAAAATAATTCCTTCATGTAGATTAGAAATAAAGACCAAAATTATCAATTATAAAAGAGGTTTTGCATCATGTAAGGGTTATGGTGAAGTTGATGGTAAAAAAGTTTGTGAAGCAAGTTTTAATCTGATATTACCTGAGGAAATAAATAAATATAAGCTAAAATAAGTTTTAATTATGCCAATAGCATCATCTTTATTAAAAAAACCCCGTTTAGTAAAAAAACTAAAAGATTTTTATGAGTATGTTAGGTATAATGATGGAAAAGTTGGTACTAAAACAAGAGGTATTGATTTAAATTTCAATAATGCTTGTAATCTTAGGTGCAAATATTGCTTTACCAACTCACCCAAAGGAGATCATGTTAAAGAGTATTTAGATTATAAAGCTATAGCAAGACTCGCAGACGAAGCCGATGAACTAGGTTATTTTGAATTTGATCTTCAAGGTGGAGAACTCTTACTTCAGCCAGATAAACTATTTAAAGTTCTTGAAGCGATAAAACCAGAAAGGTTCTATTTGTATTTAACGACTAACGGCTATTATTTGGATGAAAAAATGGCAAAAAGATTAGCTGATGCAAATGTCAGTAGAGTTTCGGTTAGTATAGATAGCATGGATGAAAAAATTCATGATGAAATAAGGGGTAGGAAAGATTCTTGGAGAAGAGCTATGGAAGGATTAAAACATGTTCAAAAGGCTGGAATAGATCCATATTTAAATATAACTGTAGGACATTATAATGCACACACTGATCACCTGAAGCAATTGTTAGACTATTCAAAAGATCAAAAATATAGAACTTTATTAAATGTTGCTGTACCTGCTGGCATGTGGCAAAAGGCAGAAGAAATAATATGTGACGACAAAGACAGAGAGTATTTAAGAAAGATTAGAAAAGAATATAAAAATTTGGTTAGAAACATTTGGAATCCATTCGATAAGAGTCACGAAGGAATTCTAGGCTGTACAACAGTTAATAGAGTTTATATTACTCCAATTGGAGATGTTCTGGTTTGTCCGTACGTTCATATAAAAATTGGAAACATTTTTAAACAATCTTTAAAGGAAATAATTGATCACGGCTTTAGTATTAAATACTTTAGAAATCATAGTGACTTATGCCTTGCAGGAGAAGATAAGTCTTTTATTAGAAAATTTATGACTAAGCAGGGTCAATCAATTTTTAAACCAGCTTTAGCTTCAGAAATATTTTCTAAAGAAGACTTTATTGAAGATGCTTCTAAAAAATAAAACTGCTATAATCACTGGAAGTAACAGAGGTATTGGTCTACAAATTTTAAAATCTTTTCACAAAAATGGAGCTAGCGTTTTTGCTTGCTCCAGAACTATGGATAAAGATTTTTTAAATCATGTTGAGAATTTTAATAAAAATAATGAAAACAAAATAATACCTATTAGTCTTAATTTACAAGATGAAAAAAGCATTAAAGATGCTTCTGAAAAAATATTATCCAGTGGAAAATCTTTAGATATTATGGTTAATAATGCTGGTGATATTCATACCGGTTTATTTCAAATGACAAAAATTTCTAGAATGAAAGAAATATTTGATATAAATTTTTTTTCTCAAGCTTTATTCACTCAGAATATATTGAAATCAATGGTAAAAAAAAAATCTGGCAGTATAATTTTTATTAGCTCAACATCAGGTTTAGATTCAAACTATGGTAGAAGTGCATATTCTGCATCAAAAAATTCAATTATTTCATTATGTAAAACACTCTCAAAAGAAGTAGGCAACTTTAATATTAGAGTAAATAATATTGCTCCTGGTTTAACTGAAACTGATATGATGAGAAAGAATACCCCAGAAAATTTTATAGATGAAACTTTGAAAAATACAAATTTAAAAAAAATTGGCAAAACTGAAGATGTTGCAAATGCTGCACTTTTTTTTGCTTCCGACCTATCTAGTCACATAACTGGACAAACCTTAAGAGTTGATGGTGGTATGTATGGAGGATAAAAAAATTTTAGTATCTAGAATAACTGATTTTGCAAAAAATATGAGGAAAAATATTTTAGATATGGCGTTAGTTGCTGGCGCAAATAGCTCCCATTTAGGTGGAGCTCTATCAATTGTTGAGATTTTATCAACATTATTTGGCAGTAAAATTAAAATTGATAATAAAAATAATTTGGGCTTTAGCGATAGGTTTATTTTAAGTAAAGGACATGCATGCTTAGCTTATTATGCGGCTTTACATGAAATTGGATACATTTCTAAAGAAGATCTTAAGACGTTTGAAAAAGATGGATCCAAACTTTTAGGTCATCCAGTTATGGATAAAAATATTGGTATAGATTTTTCTACAGGTTCTTTAGGAATGGGATTGTCAATAGCCATAGGGATTGCTCTAGCTTATAAAAAAAAAAATACTGATTCTAAAGTTTTTGTTGTTTTAGGAGATGGAGAATGCAATGAAGGATCAATATGGGAAGCCGCTATGGCTGCGCCTAATTTTGATATTAATAACTTATGTGTGATTGTAGATAAAAATAATTTTCAGCAAACTGGAACGAATACTAAAATAATGAATTTAAAAAATTTAGGTGATAAGTGGAAGAGTTTTGGGTGGAATGTAAACGAAATAGATGGACATAATGTTAGTGATATTCTTGATGGTTTAGAAAATTTTAAAAATTCTAAGTTACCAACAGCCTTAATTGCTAACACCACTAAAGGCAAAGGTTTTAGTTTTTCGGAGAATAATAATGAGTTTCACCATACCGTATTGTCAAAAAAATTATACGATGAAGCACTTAAAGAATTAAATTAAAAATGTTAATCAACGAAAAAAATTTAAAAATGTGGGCAACTATAGGTCAAAGAGCAACATTAGGTATTGCTGCATTAGAATTGGCTAAAGAAAATGATAATTTAATTGTTTTAACAGCTGATGTATCTACATCAGCTGGATTAGATAGATTTAGAAAAACAATCCCAGAAAAGTTTGTTGACGTTGGAATAGCTGAGCAAAATTTGATTGGAATAGCAACTGGATTGGCAAGTGAAAAATATGATGTTGTAACAACAACTTTTGCACCTTTTCAAACTATGAGATGCTGTGAGCAGATTAAAGTAAATCTCGGTTATATGAAATATAAAGTTTGTATGGTTGGGCTCGCAAGTGGATTAGTTTTAGGTACATTAGGCTTTACTCATTGCTGTATAGAGGATATTGGGGTATTAAGATCTATACCAAATATTACAATAATATCTCCATCTGATAGTTTAGAAACAATTAAAGCTCTTCAAAGTGCTATCAAATTAGATGGTCCATCTTATATCAGACTTACAGGTGGATCTAATAATTCAATTATTAACAACGAGGATTATGATTTTAAGATTGGTAAATCAATAAATTTATGTGAAGGCGATGATGTATTTATTTTTTGCAATGGTGCAATAACTAAAGAATGCTTGTTAGCAGCAAATGAACTAAAAAAAGAAAACATACATTGTAATGTTACTAATATGCATACTATTAAACCAATAGATAAAGAAGCAATATTAAAGGCATCAAATTCAAAACTAATTGTATCAGTTGAAGAGCATAATATAATTGGCGGTCTAGGATCCGCAATTTCAGAGTTTAATTCATCTTTAAATAATTCGCCTCCACAATTATTTCTTGGAATAAAAGATACTTACACAGCTGGAGGATCATATTTATATTTGAAAGAAAAAAATGGACTAACTGCAAAAAAAATTGTATCTAGCATAATTAATTCCTTAGGCAAATGAACAATTCTGAAAAATATAAAAAAGTATTCATTGAATCATTATCTTTGAAAAATGAAAACTTTGATGAAGCCTTAAAATATAATGAAATTGAAGAATGGGATTCAATAGGTCATATGACATTAATCTCTGCATTGGAGGATGAATTCAAGATCAGTTTCGAAACAGACGATATAGTTGATTTTAGCTCATTTAAAAAAGGTAGAGATATTTTAAAAAAATATAATGTATCTTTTTAAAAAGAAAACTTTAATCTAAGAACATTCAATAAAGTTCTAAAAATTTCTATTTTAGGTATTTTAGAAATACCATAAATTCTATTATTAAATTTAATCGGTATTTCTTTAATTCTATGTTTTTTTTTATTTATTAAATATATTGTTTCCATAAAAAAACTATAGCCTTTTGAATTAATTTCTTTTAAGTCAAAATTATCTAATTTAGTCAAATTAAAACCTCTGTATGAAGTAGTAAATTCGTTGCTAGGAATATTTAAGACAAATTTTATAAATTTATTACCAAAATAACTTAGCAGAAATCTAAAAATATTTATATTACAACTTCCACCCTTTGCATATCTTGATCCAATAACGAAACTGTTACTATCTAAATATTTAATAAACCTTGATATCAATTTTGGATTATGAGACAAATCTGCGTCCATTGTTATCAGTTTTTTGTATTTTTTATTTCTAGCATAATTAAAAGCATATTTATGGGCTGTATCTAAACCAAGTTTTCTAGGTCTTTTTTTGATAATCAAATTTTTATATTTTTTTTTTAATTTTTTCAACAATTCAAAAGTCAAATCTGGGCTATTGTCATCAACTACCAACAAATTTACATTAGGAGAATTTTTAAAAACTAAATTTACTAAAATTTTAATATTTTCAACCTCATTGTATGTAGCAGTAAAAATAAGTGTTTTTTTCATTTTTTATATTTAATTAAAATAAATTTAATTTATATTTAAATAAATGAAGTTATACAATCTAATTAATCCTAAAATTATTATTATAGTCTCATTTATATTTTCAATAATAATCTCAAATTATAATTTAAATAAATATGATAATTTTTTTATAGTAGATGGAAAACAATCACATCATATAATGATTAAATCTGACCCATATAGATATATGTCTCATGGAGCTGAGATTAAAAAAGATGTAGAGGACGGTAAAGGTTTTTTTAAATCAGGAAGAGAACACTTCACAAAATATTTACCTCCAAGATTAGCTGCAGCATATTATTATATATTTGATGTTAATTTATTTGATAATTTTCAAAATAAAAAAATTAATTTAGGAGTACATTTTCCATACTTGCTTATACAATGTTTAATTTATTATGTTTCATTATTTTATTTATATTCGATTATTGTCAAAAAATTTGAAAATAAGGTTAGTACAGGAATTGTATTTTTTTTAGCTTTGGAGCCAACAATTTTTCAGTACCATGGAACATTTTGGACAGAATCTTATTTTTTTTCAATTCAATTAATTATTTTAGCATTAATATTAAATAATAAATTGAATTTATTTAATTTTTTTATTTTAGGTATATTTTTATCTCTCCTTAGTTTGCAAAAACAAGTTGCATACTTTTATATAGTGCCAATTTTATTGTATTATTTGTTTTTTTTAGAAAAAAAAAAATACTTTAATTTACTAATTTTATTAATTGGGTTTTTTATTATTCAAATTTTTGTAGGTTATAACAATTATTTAAGATCAGGTAAATTTTACCTTTTAACTGCGGATACAAAAACTGCAGTCTATCATAATATAGTTGAACAGATTGTGGTAAAAAGCAAAAATATTAGTCCCAGAGAATTTAAAGTATCTGAGGGCAAAATAGCTCTAAAATGGTTAAAAGATAATAATATTAATTTTAACGAAGAGAGTGTTGATATTAACACTTCAAGATACCCATTTGCAGATTATAGAATTTCAATAATAAATGAAAAAGACAAAATAAAGTATGACGAGTTTTTTGCAAATAGATCAATTTATTTACTTAAAGAAAATTATTGGGAAGCATCTAAATTAATCTTAAAAAAATCTATTCATGTAACTCTTCTCAATCCATTCCATATTTATTCTGATCATAATTTTATTTCTGGAGAAATATATTATACAACTGAAACCCATGATAAATTAGTACCTGTAAGAATAATATATACTTTAATTATTTATGTAATTTCAATTATTGGGCTTTATAATTTATTAAAAAATAAGGAGTATAAAGTGCTATCATTTTTAGTAGCATCTATATTATACTTTTATGGAATGGTATCTTGGCATGGAAATACCAGATATTTTGTGCCTGTACTGATCTATATTTCATTCTTTTTTGGATTTAGTTTTCAAAATTTTAAATTAAAAAATATAATGAAAAAATTATAAATAATTTGTTAATTTTAAATTTGTTTTTTTATATATAATAAACAATTATGTCATATCAAATAAATGCAAAAAAAATTGGTCTTCCTATTGAAGCGAAATATCTTGATTTTTTATATAATGTTATCAAAAAAGAAAATTCTGAAGCTATAGTCTCCAGTTTTAGTAAAAATTTATTAAATCAATATTTTGAGGCATTATTGAATTCAAAAAATATTCACTTATACATTTGTGAATTAAATGAAAAAAGTGCTGGATATGTTATTTTATCAGAAAAACCATCATATCTTATTTCAAATTTTAAAAAATTGAGGTTACATATTTTAATAAATTTAATTATAAATTTCAAAATAAAAGCTTTACTAAATCTTTTTTTAATAATTTGTAAAATTGATCTAATTTTATTGTCATCTGAAAAAAGAAATATAATAGATAATAGTTATAACTTAAATTTACTAGCTATAGATAGAAATTACCAATCTCAAGGTATAGGTAAAATCTTTATGAAATATGTATTTGAAAATTTGAGCAAAACTAACAAATTAAATTGTATTACTGTTGAAACAAATAATGAGAGAACAGCTAAATTTTACGAAAAAAAGCTAGGATTTACTTATTATGGCAAAAAGCTAAGATTTTTTAAATCTCAAAAAATTTATAAAAAAAATTTTATCTAAAACTAATTCAACAATAATTTATTAATTGTATTAGCAATATAATTTAGTTGTTTTGTAGTTAAATTCAAACCAGAAGGTATATAAAATCCATTTGATGACATAAACTCACTGCATGGATAATTTTCATTTTTAAAATATCCTTTTTCTTTAAAAATATCTTGTTTATGCATTGGATAAAAAAAAGGTCTAGTTTCAATTTTTTTATTAAATAGTTTTTTTTGAAATTTTTTTCTAAATTTTTTATCTTTATTTTTTAAAATTATACCATATATCCAATAAATATTTTTAGCATAACCAAGTTTATTTGGCTGTACTATTATTTTAGTATTTT
>MDSV01018248.1_pt1 | contig 16822 bp, 17 predicted proteins | sample 810851 | NCBI WGS metagenome assembly MDSV01 (sample SAMN05326640, study PRJNA326480) | marine metagenome | isolation source: seawater | place: Atlantic Ocean: North East | collected 2012 | reverse complement strand
TGTAGGCTTTGTGTATGAAATTACTAACACAGTCAGCGGTCGCAAATATATTGGCAAAAAATTAGCTAGATTTAAACGTTCAAGAAAACCACTTAAAGGAAGAACTAATAAACGCAGATACACAGTGGAAAGTGATTGGCAGGATTATTTTGGCAGTAGTGATCAGTTGTTAGCAGATGTTGAATTACTAGGCAAAGACAAGTTTAAACGTGAAATATTGTTTTACTGTAATTCCAAAGGAGAATGCAATTATATTGAAGCCAGGGAACAGTTTTCACGAAAAGTGTTAGAATCAGACGAATACTACAATGGACATATTAGAGTGCGTGTGCATGGGTCAGTAATACAAAAGTCAAAAATTTAATGCATAATTAAAGATGTAACCCAGTGTCATTGACACAGTTCACAAAATCAATTACAATAATCTTAATAGTATTATAGGAGAATTTATGGATATCACAACGATTTTTCCGTTGTTTTCTCCAAGTACCGGCGTAGGGGTGTTAGCAATATACGGTTTGTTTGCACTGGCTATGACATACTGGTACTCTAGAGGATACAACGACAACAAAACAAGTTTTCTTGTTGCAAGAAGAGAACTTAACACATTTCAAGGCAGTTTGAGTGTTGCCGCGGCTTGGCTGTGGGCACCAGGACTTTTTATATCAGCACAGCAGGCTTATGTAAATGGACTTGTAGGACTATTTTGGTTCTGTTTAGGAAACTTTTTAACACTAGGCGCATTCGCCTATTTTGCTAAAAAGATCAGAGACAAAGCACCAGAAGGATTTACATTTTCCGGATATTTGCGTGAACGCTTTTCTGGTAGAGTACAAAGTTTATTTGTAGTAGAAATGTTATTATTGGCAACATGTGCCTTTGCAATTAATTTATTAGCAGGATCAAAAACAGTTGAAACTCTTACAGGTATCAACTACACTTTGGCTACATTGTTAATGGCAGGAGTGGCAATATTATATTCATTCCGTACAGGATTGAAAGCAACTGTTATTACTGAAATTATAAAAATTTTAGTTGTATGGACAGGTGTTATTATTTTAGTACCATGGGTAATTTCATCAGCAGGTGGATGGGACACAGTGGTTGCAGGACTTGGTGGAAAAACTGGGCAAGGAGCGGCAATATTTGGCACACCTTTTGCTTGGGGAATATTCACAGGTTTTGGTGCCGCGGCTTTCTTAGGACACTTAGGCGGACCATGGGGCGACAATTCATTTTACCAAAGAGCATTTTCAATTAAGAAAGATTCAATTATTCCTTCTTATGTGATTGCGTCTTTTGTGTTTATTGTAATTCCAATTTGTATGGGACTGTTGGGTTTTGTAGCCGCAGGATCAGGACTTGAAATACCTGGTTCAATGGTTGGCGTAACAAACGCAATAACCATAGGTACATTTTTACCTCCACTAGCATCTATTGTATTTGCTTTCATGGTGTTTGCAGGATTAGTAGCAATACTTGATTCACAATTTGCATCAGTGGCAAACATGACAGGGCATGATATTTTTAATGCTTTCAAAGGCGGTACAGATGATCAACAGATAATTGCTTATGCACGTTGGGGCATGATTGCCCTTGCTATAGCAGGTGTATTAGTAGCAAACATACCAGGTATGAAATTAGTTTACCTGTTTTTATTTTTTGCTGTGCTTAGAGCATCAGTTTGGTTACCATCAATGATATCCTTGTTGAAACCAAATTGGATCACTGAACGTGGCATGTTTTGGGGCATATTAATATGTGCGTCTATAGGAGAAATCCTGTTTGTTGCTGGAAAGTTAGGTTATTCTGACACAGCATTCACAGGTACATTAATAGCTATTTTTGGCTCTCCTGTGTTAGCATTATTAATAAGTGCAACAGATGGACAAAGAAAAACCGCAACCGCGTAGACTATTAATATTAACTGGACCTCAGGGTGCAGGCAATCATTTGTTTTCAAAAATTTTTGCCTTTCACCCTATGGTCAACGGTTGGGTGATGAATGATTATTGGGAAGGTCATCACCATGAACCATTTGCCAAGTATTGGGATAACCCAGAATTACTTAAAGATGCAGAATGGTCTGCAGATAGACATCATTACGTAACATCTATTTCTTGCCCATACTTTAGAGATCAAAAACCACACATACCAAAATACAAAGAGTTTATCAGTCATGCAGAAAAAATATTTAAAATACAGGTTTGCATTATTGGAAGAGACAAAAACATTTTAGAATATCAACAAACTAGAGTACGCAAATCACACACTACACCAACAGCATTAGAGGCATTTAAAGAATTGCCTAATCCATATTTTATATCACAAGAATTATTTTTTCTATATCAAGGGCAATACTTAAAACGTATAGGAGAAGACTTAGATTTTCCTGTGGCATACAATCATGCTACTAGGATAGAAGACCTAATTCGAAAAGAATCAAATCGTAAGTACATAAAAAGCATACAAGAACAACCATTAGATAAAGAAGTTTACAAGGCATGTGATGAATCATAGATATATTATTTTTACAGGAGCACCAGGATCAAAATGGAGTTCTGTGGTTAAAAACATTTATTGGTCAGCTGACATTGATCAGTCTGATTATACTACAGATAGACAGTATTATCACGATGCTGACACACCTGGACAAAAACAACTAATGCATTTAGGAGCATATTGGGATCCAGGCATGGAGTTCGAACCTACAGAATGGAATGAACCTTTTACACTTAAAAAAACAAATTGGGATGATCTAACGTTAAAAAGAATAATCAAAAGTCATGTGTTTGCTTATGAGTTAAACAGATTCAAAGACCAATATCCTATTGTAATGGTATATAGAAATGATGTAGATTGTCTTGAGTGGTGGAAGAAATGCGGACATTTCAACATAACATATCCGTTGTATGGATCATACTACAAAGACTTACACAACATGTGGAACGAAATACAAAAACAAAATAAATCAATAATGCAATTTGTAAAAAGCAATTATAAAAAAATAACGCAACCAAAAAATAATGTTGAACTTTGTCAAACACTGGAAATAGAGTTACCAGAAGATTTGCAAGTTCACAACTACACAGAAAAGGATATTAAAGTATATGTCTACAAGTAATTGGGAACAAGGTAAAGAACAAAGTAATTTCCATTTTGATTGGAAACGTCATGAAACAGGTGGACATGATTATAAATGGTTAGCAAGATTTGAAGGTGATTGGTCAAAAGAGTTAACAGTAATTAAAGAAACAGCACAGCCTAAAACATGGGCTACACGTGGCAAAGATTATCACCCAGACCATCCGGATTTACAAGCAGAACAAAATGATTTAACCAATGCTGGAATGGATACCAATCAAGTAATATTTCGCAAAGTGTTTGAGTTTGAAGGTGTGTGGAAAACTATGATTGATAAACTTGGTTTAGAAAATTCAAAACAGGCTTTTCATATACAATATCCAGGCGAGTTGTTAAACTTACACATAGACAAACAGTATGAAATGAATGACGATCCAAAACAAGTAGCAAGATTTTTTATCATGTTAGAAGATTGGAAACCAGGACAGTTTTTACAAATGGGTACAAGTTTTATACAATGGCGTAAAGGTGATTTACTATGGTTTGATTGGCCTAATATGCCTCACGCAAGTGCTAATGCTGGATGGGAACCTAGATGTTTAATACAAATAACCGGTACTATGACAAGCAAAACGCACGATCTATTTTTAGGAAGACAAAAGAAAATCTTGATAAATAACATTAACGCACAGAACGAATCTTAAAGAATAAGAACTGTGTGTTTTTTTATGACTTTGCCGAAACAAAGTATATTCTATCATTCTAATAATTCAGATACAAGACCAACTATACTTTGACTTGTTTTAATATCAAAGTGATGACCATCCCGTGCATAATCTTGCTGTGAATAAAACAAGATTTTTTTGAATTGGTCAATGTTCCAGTTTACTTCTTCTACGGTTCCATTGTTCAACACTTTTATTTTTTTCAACAAAGTTATGAATATTTTTTTGTTATATTTTTGTTTCATGAAGGTCAACGCATTTGGAACTAATAAATGTATGGCTTTTGGTTGCAGTTTACACACAGATAAAAAATTATCAGCAAAGTTTTTCATGTCAGCTTCGTAACCCCAATCATTTGGATCAATTGGAACGTTCTCATCTTTTCCTGCATCAATATCCCATTTCAAACGTCTGTTGAAATAACTCCACATTATCACTATATCACAGTTAGGATGTTCTTTGATAATCTGTTTAGATCTTGTGGCAATAAAATCATTACTAGCACCATTTTCGCCTATGTTTAAACATCTTCTACCTGTCCTTTTTTGTAGTAGATATGGCCAAGTTTCTGTATGTGGCTGTCCAAGTCCTACAGTAAAACTATCACCTACACACCATACAACGTTTTGTAAATCACTAGGCCATTCGTCATCTCTAAATCCTTTAGAATTGTGATCATACTGGACCACTTTGGAATATTGGTCAAAGTGTTGTTGATCACTGCATTGGTCCCTGTGATCAATTCCAACAAATTTACCATGCCAGTTAATTTTATTAGGTACAGTTAACATATGTTTTGCTTATTCCAAAAATCATATGTAGCAATACTTTGATCTATCCAGTTGTGATTTTTGGCGAACATGTAGAATTGTTGTAAACAGTTATCAAAATTTTTGATCTGTTTTTGTTTGTCGAGTAGAGTGGTGTTTTTTAACGGCATATTGATTATGATCTTTTTTTCAATCAGTTCTTTAGCTGTCATGCGGTATTTGATAAGTGCTTGTTGTTGCTTTGATGTAAGTTCAGACCAAGTCCAATCATTAAAAATTTTGTGCTCGTTTTTTATGATTTCTGATAATGAACAACCTATGAGTTTTTTGAATGCTTTAACCTCATCAAGCATTGGAGGAATATGATTGTGTATCAGTTGCTCATAGGAAATTTTTACTACATCTGGAAAATTATCTTCTACCCAACGAACGTAAAATACATACTCTTGACATTTGCGTAAAAAATATTGTTCGTCAACTTGATCAATTGATAATACTTTCTGCTTGTCTTCTTTGCTATAGATATTCCTCACATCAGTTTTTTCTCTAATACTCCAACTCAATGCGTACTCAAATATGTTTTCTCTTACACACATAATAATTTTTCCAAATTTTTCCTGCAGGAAATTGTAAAACTGATCTTGGTCATGCATACTGTCATTTCTCTGATCAATATGGTACTTGGCCAGTCTACTAACTAGGATAGTTTTTGGTGACGATGAATTGATAATATCTGCAATTTGCGGTAGTGACTGAGAGTAAAAAAGGTCAAAATCTTTAGTTGCTAAACCATTGTTTAATGCTAATCCATTTGTTAATTCATGTGTGTTAGTAACATCTAAATCCTTTAAATGTAGGCACATTGTAAGTATACGTTGTAGTATGGTACTGCCTACACCATCTGGTGTTAGTATAAGATAATTCATAGCTCTAAATTATTTAAGACTTCGCCAAAACGAAGTATATTCTTTCATTCCAATCATGTCTTAGATCTAACACAGCAAGATTTAATTTTTTTGCAAGTTCTGTGATGTTATACACATTCCATGGATAAAATTCTATGTATTGAGATTCTTTATTGTCGTGTTGAATACCAGGATTTACTCTAAAAAACATTTTGCCACCAGGTGCTAACAGTTCAGCACACTTTTTTGTTTCTTTTTCAATTTTTACATCATCACCAAAATTGATAGAACCTAAACACAGCATTACATCAAATTTTTCAGTAGTAGTGTACTCTAATATGCCAACCTGTATATCTGCATGTTTGTTGTATGGATCTATACCAATTAAATTTTCTATTTTGCCTTTGAACTCATTGTATCCACAGCCAACATCTAACACAGCACGAGGTTTTAGATTGTTGACATCATCGATTAATTTTAGTCCACTGTATTTGAATTTCTTCAATCGGGGTTGCCAAATTTCTGAAAAATATTTGTGCATGATCAAATCGTCAATATGTTGCGCCAGTTCATTTACACTCATGTTAGTTTGATCAACAGTACAACCAAATTCTTCACTTAGTTCTTCGTTACTGCAAGGCAACATGCCATTCAATCTATTGTATATTTTTTTATTCATCATTCCACCATGTCAGTAAATGCATATGAAGTAAAGCCGTTTTCTTTGGTTACTTTCAACACGTTATTGACCCTTCCTTGTAGTTCATCTCTGTGCGATATTAGATATATGTTTTTATGACGTTCACGTGCAATTTGTTTTAGTATGCCAATGGCATTTTCTACACCTGCTGTATCCATACCAGAGTCTACCAGTTCATCTATAAACAGCACATTAATATTGTGATACAACATTTCCCACACATCTCTAAATGCCCAACACAAACTTAATATTAATCTATTGCGTTCACCACGCGATAAGTTGTCAAAGTCTAAATCTCTACCAAGTTCTGTAATTTCAACTGTAAGATCTGATTGAAATTTTACTTCATGTGGTAGTCCAGTTTTGTCCAAATAAAATGCAAGTCGTGAATTTAAATAGGTTAAGTTTTGATCAATTACTTTTTTACGCACAAACGAATCTTTTGAAGTCAACAGTTTGTATAAAAATTCTTGATGATCTAAAAGTTTTCTCAAACTGTTCATTTTTTCATAGGATAGTTCTTGTACTGCACTGGTACGCAATTCTTTAATCTGTTCTGCGTACGGATCAATTTCTGTAGTTTTTGCTTCAAGTTGTTGTCCTAAGTATTCAACAGTTGTTTCGTGTTTGTAGGCTTCTTGTGCTGTTTCGTAATATGTGTCTGGTTGATCTAAATCGCCAATTGATTTAATTTTGCTTGTTAAGTTTGTTTCTTGTGTGACTAATTCTTCGATGTATGTTTCAAACTGTTTGCGATCATCTTGCATTTTAGACAACATTGACTGATGTTTGGTATCTTCCATTGTGCCACCACATGTTGGACATGTTTTGTTTTCAGTCTTTTTAATAGATTCTAATATATCTGTAAGTTGTTTTGTGCTTTGTTTTACAGCAGTTTGAACAGTTGCAAGTTCACGTTCGTATGTGCGTTTCTTTTCATAGTTTTCGTTGTACGAATCTAATTTTTTATGTCGTTCTATTTCATCTTGTATGTCAACCTTCATTAGTTCTTCTAATGAAGTTGTTAGTTTACTGATATCTTCTTGTTTTTGGTTGTTCCATGCACTTTGTCTAAGTTCTAGTGCATCTATCGATGATTGTATTTTTTCATTGTTGCGTTCTACCTCATCTAATCTTATTTCTTCTTCTTTGATTATTTCTTTTGTGCTTTTTGTTTCTTCTTTGAGTATTTCAGCTTTTTCGCTCAATATTGTAATACCTAACAGTTGCTCTATGATGTCTTTTTGCTCACTTGCTTTTAAGCCAAAAAATGGTGGTGCGTATGTGTGCAATGCAACAATGTTTTGAAACATGATGTGCGACATGCCAATAATACGTGTGATATCTTTTTGTGTTTCACGTGAATCACCTTGTGCTTCGTCATCAGTTTCTTCTACGCCATCTACATAAAATTTTATGAGAGCTGGTTTACGTCCGCGTTCAATTTTGTATTTTTTGCTGTCTATTTCAAATTCGCACGAAACAATCATGTTGCGTTCATTTGTTTTGTTTACAAGATTGTCACGTTTTATATTAGTAAGTGCATCGCCAAATAGTGCAAATGATAATGCGTTTAGTATAGTGGTTTTTCCTGTACCATTTCTTGATCCTGCATCATCACCGCCAAGATCAATGTTTTGTCCAAGCACCAATGTAAGATCATGTCCTTCAAAATTAATTGCTTGGGTAACATTGCCCACGCTCATAAAATTTTTAACAGTTAGTGTTTTAAGTTTGATCATAAATTTTTATAAATTTCCACCAATAAGTTTTTGTCATAGTGATCTGAATCTACAGCTAATATTTGATTGTGTACAATTTCATCTACAGATTCAAATGCTTTTGCAACTTCAGTTGAGTCATACTGTGTGATATCTCGTTGTTGTATGAATGTCATTTCACGTAATTTGTATTGTCCAATAAATGTGTCTTTGATAAAGTTTGATTCTTCGTATGTAATGTCTGTGTCTATATCAACTTTTACATAACCACGTTTTTTCAAAATTGATGTATTGTGCAGTATTTCACTTAACAATAAGTTTTGATATACTGGCATGTCTGGCCAATCGTGATACACAGGATCACCGCCATGTTCAATTTCCATGTACCCACGTTTGAAATCATTTGCATCTGAATAGTTGTGTGGAAAAGCGTTGCCTATGTAATGTATGTTGCCTTTGACTTGCCTTCTGTGGAAGTGTCCAGAAAACACATATCCATGATGATTTAAGTCTTCAGCTTTGATCTCATTGGTATCTGGCATTGACACCATTGCATTCATTAAGAAGTAAGGCAACTCAAAGTGACCAAACACGTACGGCTTTGCTGGTAATTCTTTGAGTTGCTTCCATTCATCTGAAACCAGCCACGGTATAAACGCACAATCGTCTGTATAGTACGGCTCCAGAATAACGTTTAAATTTTTAATGTGCTTTGCAAATTCAATTGAATTTACTGTTCTTGAATCTTTGTAATATAAGTCATGGTTACCAACAATAAAATGATTTTGCTCAAATGCGTTGGCAATTTTTTCTAAATTTTTTAATGAGTGTTGTAGTGTTGTAATATTAATAGTAGCACGTTGATGATGCCAATCACCTAAGAATATACATGTTTCACAACCTTGTTGTTTAGCATGGTTAATGAACCAGTCTACATATCTATCGCAGTCTTCGTTGAACTGTCTTGAGTTGCCTTTGTTGCCAAAGTGTATATCTCCAAACACTGCCGCACGTTTAAATGTTTGCATATTGTTTTTTATTGTACTATAATTATTTTAATAATGCAACATGGATTTTACAAAGATACAATCATAACCATTCAACCAAATCCTGACTATGATTGTAATGCACAAGGTTATCGTACACACAGTATAGATAATATTTCTGCAGATGAATATTTTGTGCTAGGTTGCAGTCATACATATGGATTGTCTATGGATGAAGGACAACGGTTTTCAGATCAATTGGAAAAATTGCTGGATAAAAAAATTTATAATTTTTCCAAACCAGGAATAAGCGGAGAAGAGTGTGTTCGTACATTGTATTCTTTATCACGTTTACAATCTCCACAAGCTGTAATAATTTTATGGCCAAATTTTATTAGAAGAAATCATTATGATATAACCAACGATCGTCCAAAATCTTTAGTGGCTACAGAACGTAGAGATAGATCATTGATACAACATATAATCAATAATACAACAGATATGAACATTGCACATTTTTACAACAACATGTTTTTTGCTGAATATTGGGCCAAAGTAAACAATACCAAAGTGTATCACTTTATTGCTGAGCAATCTGATATTGATATTCTTATAGAACGCAAATTGCCTACTGACAACATTTGTAAAACTGCAATATCAAATTGTTTACTGAAAAAAGATTTTGCTTCTGATGGCATACATTTAGGACCTAAAGTGCATAACAAGTTTGCACAAATTATTTTTGATTGGATAAAAACTTAGCCTTTTTTCTCAGCGGCTTCACGTTCAGCTTTTTGTTGTATTTCCCATTCAAGCTGTCTTGTGTGTGATGGAGCCATGCCGTTTTCTTGCAAGATATCATCACGTAGTGCTTGATTTTTCTTTTCAACATTTAGTATTCTTGTGAATGAATTTGTGATTGCGGCAGTGTAATATGCAAAAGGATTTTCTGATTTAGATTCGTCAAACTGTAAACCAATCTGTGATAGTTGCATCAGTGCTTGTCCTTGCATTTCGTCATTGTAAGTGTATCCACGCCAGTTGCCTCGAGTGCCATATCGTTGTGTTAACAACAAAAACATCTTTGCAAGGTCGTTAGTCATTCTACCATGATCAATTGAAAATTTGCCATTTTGCAATCCGCCCTTCCAGTGTGATTTACCTACACATATAAGTTCATTGTCTTCAGTATATTTCCAATGTTGAAATGGAGGAAAGTTACATTTTGCTTTTGATTCTGCTATGTTTTTTGGTTTTGCTTTTCTATTTGAATTTGGGATATGATCAAACGTCATTATGCGGAAGATAACTTCGTGTTTCAGTATTTTTTTAGGATCGTGCTTTTCGCCAGTCAGTTTTTCTAAACGTTTTGCTCTTAATCTTTTGCCTTCAGCTGTAGTACGTATGTTAATTTTACTTACAGAAGGTAATATAATATCGTGATCTCTGTCTTCTTCTGTGATATATTCGCAATATGTTGCTTTACTCAGGTGAATTTGCTTGAGCATGTCTTTATTATTGAGGTATTTTGTTGCCATAATCTTATTATAAACTATCACGTTAATTTATGCAATAAATATTATTAGGAGACCTTCATGGGAATTAATTACGATCCAAGCACTGGCACAATAACAAAAGGTGCCAATACTAGTGGCGGCGCCAAAACAGGCAATTCAAACAGTTCACACAGTGGTAATGCTAAACAAGGTTCTGATTTTGTAAATGGCGCCTTAGGTGCAGTAGCAACACGCTTGTCTCAAGCAGGACTACCAATTGGTGGACTATTTTCTAGTGGAGGATCATCATTGTCATCAAATGTAGGATCACCAGGAGCAACTGAAGATTGGCGTGTAAAATTATCATTATCAGGAGCCACTTTTGCTCAATTATTTGCTGGATCACCAGGAGCAACTGAAACTATTATGCAAAACAAAGGCATAGTTTGGCCTGTTACGCCTTTTATTAACATGTCACACTCTGCAAATTACGACAGCAGAGGTGTAATACACAACAACTATCCTTACTATGCATATCAAAATTCGCAAGTAGATCAAATTACAATTTCAGGGTCTTTTCCAGTATCTGATCAACGTTCAGGACACAACTGGTTAGGAACATTGCATTTTTTAAGAACAGTAACTAAAATGTATTATGGTAAAGGCGCAAATCAAGGTAATCCGCCACCTATATGCAGATTAAACGGATATGGAGATTTTGTATACAAAGATGTCCCAGTTGTAGTAACCAACTTTAACGTTGAACTAAGAGAAGCAGTAGATTATATAGGTGTGTCTGTACCAACAACAACAGGTGGGAGTAAAACAACAAAGAGTGAAAAAGCAAACAAGGCAGGAGGTGGTCCTGCAGGCATGACAACAAGTGAAGCCAAATCATCGGGTGCAGGCGGCGAGTCTTCAGGCGGATCTATCAACTATGTCCCAACTGATTCTTTAATTGCGGTTACATGTTTACCAGTTTACTCAAGAAACAAAATTTCAAATAAATTTAATTTGAAATCATTTGCTGATGGCAAATTAACCAATGATGGGTTCATTTAATGGCTGAAGTATTATATCAAAGCACGTCTCCATATTCAGACACAGTACAAGGACAAGAATCTCTAGACATATTAAACAAAAAATTATTTGCTTTCGAGCCAGATGATTTGTTGTATGAAATAGACAGCTTTTATGCATTTAGGCCTGACCTACTTGCACATGATTTATATGGATCATCTAAGCTATGGTGGGTTTTTATGCACAGAAACATGGACACAATTACTGATCCAATTTATTCATTCACAACAGGAACTGAAATAAGGATTCCAAAAAAGCCCACACTAGAAAAATATTTAGGAGTATAACATGTCCGGCAAACAAAAAATGGGGCTATTTGGACATGCTAAAGACGAGTGGGGCAGATTCTCATCACAATTAAAACAAGCCAATGCAGGCATGGACAAGGAGTTGAAGAAAAGTTACAACACCGACGCAACCACAGCCAAAGATACAAAAGGCGATAATCAACCCAAAGGCAGTCCTCACAAAGATGCTGAAACATCAGAAGCAGTAAAATCTAAAAATGAAACCACTACTGAAAAAGAAACTGGTAGTGATGGCACAAAAAATGAAGCGAGCAAAACTACAAGCAACGTTGATGCAGAGAAAGAAAAAGAAATAGACCTGTACAAAAATCAGTTGCATGATTATGAGCCATACAACTACAACATCACTTTGAGTTGTGTGTCTCCCTCACAGTTTAACATAGGCAGACAGTTTGCAGGTGGTGAAATGATTTTAAAAAGTGGTGGCAAACCTAAACAAGGAACCGGCAACTTAGCTAATGATTACTACATCAACAACTTGGTTATTAGGAACACTATATCTCCAACCAGACAAGCAGGGCTAGGCACAGTGTATCAAGTGTTGTTTGATGTAGTGGAACCTTACGGTACAGACTTTGTTGATGCACTTTTGGAAGCCGCAGGAAAAATGGGATACACAAACCATTTGAAAGCAGTGTATAGATTAGACATAGAATTCAAAGGATATGATGACGATGGCAAACCATCAGCAAAGACAATTCCGGGCACAGGCAGATCAATCTTTTTACATTTTTATTCAGTAGAATTAAATGTTGAAGCTGGTGTTACCACATATCAAGTACAGGCAGTGCCTGCTCAACAGTTAGCGGCTACAGAAGTACACAGCATTCTGCAAGAATCAGTAACATGCAAAGGAAAGAACGTACAAGAGGTTGTTGAAAGTTTTTTTGACGAATACAACCTAGTCCTCAAACAGCAACAAGCATTAACTAAAGTATTGCAACCTGACGAACATGTATTGAAAGTTGTAGATTGCACAGAAAAACTTTTGAAATCTCCAATTAATTACGATATAAATGAATCAGAAACACGCACTGTATTAAATTTTTCACATACAAACGTACCAGGTGTTCCAGTAGTTAATGTAAGGCAGATTACAGTTCCAAAAGGCACCACTATTCAACAGTTTCTTGAAGAAGTAATTAGGGCAAGTGAGTTTTATCAAGATCAATTTGACCAAGATGGAGAGCCTAAGGATGCCAATGGATTTTTACAGATAGGAAGAATATTTCACAGAATGCGTATACTGTTAGGTGACAATGGCAACAATCGTCCTTGTTATCAATTCATGTACGTTCTACGTACTCAAGATGTGTCAGCATCTTATTTTGACAAACAGGCAGTTGAAGCTGGAATTACTGCACCAACTAGAGTTTACAATTATATTCACACAGGTGCAAACACCGATGTGCTGGATTTTAATCTCAATTACAAATTTGCATATTATCAAGCCATACCATATATGGCAGATGCATCTAGCAATGACACTGGTTTTTATATAGGATCAGATAGGCCCGACGGTAATCCAGCTGGATACAGTGCACCGCCAAGTCATGTGAACAATGCAAAAAAAGATATTTCGCAAGTAACAAGAGAAGTGCAAGACATAGACACAGATGATTTGATAGTTCAAAACAAACACGAACACAAAGAGTTCAGCAGAATATTTGAGGATTTAATTAAGGATCCATCAGCGGATTTAATTGCTGTCAATATGGAAATATTAGGCGATCCGTGTTGGATACAGCACAAAGGAGCCAGCAACAAGTCGTTTGCAAATACTTTTGTGCCTGAAACACGTAACATTGACAAACATGGGTCAGTGCAACCAGACGAATACGAACAGTACATTAGATTGAATTACAATCCACCTGTAGACATTGATGATGCCACAGGATTGTTCAAACTCAAAGGTAAAGGTGCATCATGGTTCTCAGGCAGATACAAAGTGTTCTTAGCTGAAAATAGATTTGCTGACGGAGTGTACACCACAGTGTTAGAAATGGTGCGAGCAAGATATCAGCCCACAGACAAACGTATTTCAGGAACGAGTAACCAATCACAAATGGAAAAGCGTAATGCTGGCCCAGACATGCAACCTTTGCCATTGATATCAATCGAATTTGGCAATGGTAGTGAAGAGTCTAACAGTCCAGTCAAAAATAAAAAATATGATATGGATGGTGCTCAGAAGAAATGGGACAAAGGATCACTTCCACAAAAAACTGAAGAAGATAAAACATCTAGTAATGTCACAAAAGGCGTTACTAATAATATTTTTGCATCGGCACACAATGCTTTCAAAGACTTAGGACCTGGCAACGGAAAATACAATCCAGATTCTCCAAACTATGTGAAACCAAAAAGCGGCATTCTCAAACACAAAAACACAGGTAAACCAATTCTAGATAGTGGTGGTCAACCCATACGAACAGGAACTGTATAAAGGACATACATAAAATAAAATATGGCTATTAACAAACACGCACAAAGTCAGTCAATCATAGACAAAGTCAAAGCAAATCCAGGACCGTATATTGGTTATATCAAAAGTGCAACTGATGTAAATCGCAACGGAAGGTTGTTTGTGTTTATACCCGACCTACATGGAAACTTTGACCCAAGAAAACGTAATTTTTATGACCAAGCTATTGCTGTAAATTATTGTTCGCCATTTGCAGGGCAAACGCCATTGTCTGAAACAGCAACAGCATTACCACAGTATAAATTCACACAAAAATCATATGGTTTTTGGATGGTACCACCAGATATTGATACCAAAGTTTTGGTTATGTTTGCAAACGGCCAAATTAACCAAGGTTATTGGATTGGTTGTATTCCTGAAGAAAACATGAATCAAATGGTACCTGGCATAGCATCAGGTCAAAAGTTTGTTGGTTCTAAAGAAGAAGAAAAAAAATACAAAGATGAGTTGGGACTAACAAATGTGCCTACAACTGAAGCTCAAAGAAGAGCCAAAGTGAATCCAATTGTTACTAATACAAATCCACGTGAAGACAAAGTAAACACCATTAAACCTATTCATGTACCAATGACAGAAACATTAGTCAACCAAGGTCTTGCAAAAGATGATACTCGTGGATTAACCTCATCTAGTGCAAGGAGAGAAACACCATCGCAGGTGTTTGGTATATCAACACCAGGACCTATAGATTTTGAAGGACAACAAGTATTTGAAAAACGTGAATCCATCAACAGGCATGGTAAAATTTATGATGATGCTGGAGATGAATTTGCATGGAAGAAAGCGGCGCATTCAAGATTAGGTGGCCACCAATTTGTAATGGATGACGGTACGCCAGTAAAACGTGAAGGCACAAAAGATGTGGGCACTATTGAAAATGAATTGATCAGATTGCGAACACGTTCTGGTGCACAGATATTGTTACACAATTCAGAAAGTTTAGTGTACATCACAAACAGTTCAGGTACTGCTTGGATTGAATTTACTGCTGATGGCAAAATAGATATTCATGCAGATGATTCTGTTAGCATACACACCAACAGTGATATTAACATGCGAGCAGAACGTGATATCAACATGGAGGCAGGTCGGAACGTTAACGTTAAAGCTATAGGAAATAATGAAAACGAAATTAAAAATTCAGACCCATCACTTACATCTGGAAGGTTGCATTTGGATGGTGTAAACATCGAAATGTATGCTCACAAAGATACAGATGATGCAGGTGGAGATATTAAAATCAAAGCAGAAAATGATCATTCTTTGTATGCAACAAATAATTTTCATGTAGAAGCTGGTGCAGATGTTAAAGTATATGCAACAGCAAATGGACTGATTGAAACTGGCACAAACTTCAAAATGTTTGGAACATCATCTATATCACTAGACAGTGATGGTGATATTAATTTTAACTCTGGCATAGTGTCTGCAAATGTAGTAGGAGCATCATTGTCTGAGGTAATTGCACAGCTGGACACATACGATAATGAACGTATTCCAAATGGCAGTGAAACTGAGCCTGATCCAAAATCAATAGTTAAAAGACTTCCAACACGAGAACCGTATGCAAATCATGAAAACAAAAGGCAAAAATTTGCCACAGCAGAAATGACAGATAGAGAAAGACCAGACAAAAGGAAAGAAGAGGAATAATATGCCAGGAATAGTTAGAGTAGGAACAGATAAACACGTTGGACACGCTTCGCCAACTCCTAACCCATTTCATAAGACTCCTTATGCAACAGGAGCCGCAACAGTTTTTACTAATGGCGCTAAAACAGTTAGAATAGATGATACGACAGCTTGTGGCGATCCTGCCACAGCAGGTTCTCCCAATGTGTTTGCAGAAGGCAAAGCTGTTCATCGTCAAGGTGATGCCACAGGCGGCCACACTTCGTGGGTACCAAATCGTGCCGCAACCGGATCCGGAGATGTAATAGCAAATGGCTAATCCCGATTATGCAACACTGTTGGCACAGATAGCCGCTGAAAGTGATTCAACTGCCAAACAGGCATTGATTGATCAGTGCTATGTGTTTGAAACCACACCCAGTGAATCAGAACAAAATTTATTCAACTATATGGCGTTGGACTATGTAGAAGACAATCCAGCCAATGTAGATGACTCATCTACAGCTGACTCATCTACTATATTTTCTGCGTATGCAGGAGTTTATTTTAACAATGATGGAGCAACAACATGACAATAACACTACGGGACACTAAAGGATCGGCACTGACCTATGCAGAACTAGATGCCAATTTCACACATGCAGATTTATATAAAAGTGTTGAAAATATTACTGGTGGAGGCGCAATTAGTACAACCACAGGAGTCACATTTATTACAACAACTGGAGCTGAAGCGTATTCATTAGCAGATGGTGTAGAAGGACAAATTAAAATAATCATAATGAAGGTAGATGGTGGGAATGCAACCATCACTCCAGATAACCTTGTGGGGTACACAGCAATAAGATTTGACGCTGTTATTGACAATGTCCAATTGCTTTATGGATCCACTGGCTGGAATATAATAGCACTTCAACAGGCAACAAGAAT
>MDSV01008635.1_pt1 | contig 16823 bp, 18 predicted proteins | sample 810851 | NCBI WGS metagenome assembly MDSV01 (sample SAMN05326640, study PRJNA326480) | marine metagenome | isolation source: seawater | place: Atlantic Ocean: North East | collected 2012 | reverse complement strand
GTATAGATGATCATTTTAGTAGTAAAATAGTTGATAAATATAATGATTTCAAAAAGTTCCACGTGGAACAACTAAGATAGGAAATATGCCAAAAAAAGCAGAAAAAAATACCTACGATTCATCCAATATTCAAGTACTTAAAGGCCTAGAAGCAGTAAAGAAGAGACCTGGAATGTATATTGGAGATACCGATGACGGTTCGGGATTACACCATATGGTTTTTGAGGTCTTGGACAACTGTATTGATGAGGCTATGGCAGGGCACTGCTCAGACATAAATGTAATAGTTAATAAAGACGGGTCTGTCACTGTAAAAGATAATGGAAGAGGAATACCGGTTGATGTTCATAAGAAAGAAGGCATATCTGCTGCAGAATTAATTCTAACAACCCTTCATTCAGGTGGAAAGTTTGATGATAATAGCTATAAAGTTTCAGGCGGACTTCATGGTGTGGGTGTTTCGGTTGTAAATGCACTTTCCGATAAACTTATATTAAAAGTTTGCAGAGATGGTGGAGAGTATATACAAGAATATGAAAACGGCAGACCAAAAGCTAAGTTAAAAAAAGTAAAAGCATCAAAAGAAACAGGAACTGAAATAACTTTTTATCCATCAGATACTATTTTTACTTCCATTAATTTTGAAATTGAAAGAATTTATAAAAGAATTCAAGAGTTATCTTTTCTTAATGCGGGAGTTTCTATTAATGTAATTGATGAAAGAACTAACAAGACAAAGAAATTTAAAAATAATGGCGGCCTTTCGAGCTACGTAACACATCTAAAAGGACGCAAGCAACAAGTATCAGAAATATTTGAATGTTCAGCAACGGAAAACGAAGTAGGTGTTGAGATAGCGCTTCAATGGACAGATTCATACTCTGAAAATGTTTTATGTTACACAAATAATATTCCTCAAAAAGATGGCGGCACTCATTTGGCAGGCTTTAGAGGGAGTTTAACAAGAGTATTAAAAGCTTTTATAAAAAAAGAGAATGCCAAAAAAACACCTACAGATCTTTTAGGTGAAGATGTGCGTGAAGGTATAACAGCTATTATTTCAGTTAAAGTACCAGATCCTAAATTTTCATCACAAACAAAAGAAAAGTTAGTTTCCTCAGAAGTTGAAAGTGTTGTTAGTACTGTTTTCAGCAAATATTTTAATGAATACTTATTAGAAAATCCAAAAGATGCTATGGCAATTTACGGGAAGGTGGCTGAGGCAGCCCTTGCTAGAGAGGCTGCAAGAAAGGCGCGTGAAATGACTCGCAGAAAAGGTGTTCTAGAGATTGCCGGACTTCCTGGCAAACTAGCTGATTGCCAGGAAAAAGATCCAACGCTTTCAGAAATATATATTGTCGAGGGTGATTCGGCTGGCGGCTCTGCAAAACAAGGTAGAAATAGAAAAAATCAAGCAATCTTACCTCTCAAAGGTAAAATTATTAACGTTGAAAAGGCAAGAATTGATAAGGTCCTTGGCTCACAAGAGGTTGGCACGCTTATTAAAGCTCTGGGTTGTGGAATAGGCAAAGAAGATTTTGATATTGAGAAGCTTAGATACCATAGAATCATAATAATGACCGATGCTGATGTTGATGGTTCTCATATAAGAACTCTTCTTTTAACATTCTTTTACAGACAAATGTTCGAGATTGTAGACAGGGGCCATATATATATTGCCCTTCCACCCTTATATAAAATTACTAAGGGTAAAGAGTTTGTATATGCTTCAGATGAACAGCAAAAAGAAGATGCGGTTAAAGAATTTTCTAAAAATGGAGGAAGAGGCTTAGAAGTTCAAAGATATAAAGGCCTGGGCGAAATGAATCCTGAACAACTTTGGACAACAACAATGGATCCAGAGCATAGAAGAATGATGAGAGTAGATATCAAAGATGTCCAGGATGCTAATGAATCGTTTGAAATTCTTATGGGTGATGAGGTTGAGCCTAGAAGAGAGTTTATTGATGCAAACGCACTATCAATTACTGATTTAGATATTTAATTTATTTCTTCATAGTTATTTTTGACCCAGTTATAAGCGTCATTTGTAATCACCTTGGGATCCCTGCCCAATATTGGCTCTCCAATTCTTAGAACTACCTCGCCAGGACTCTTTATAAACTTTTTGTTTTTCCAATATTTTCCAGAGTTATGACATATAGGTAATACGGGAAAACCACTCTTGACAGACAGCAGACCGCAACTTCTAGCAAAAGGTTGTATTCCTTTCTCAGGACTTATTCTTGTTCCCTCAGGAAAAAGTATTATTGAGAAACCATTTTTAAGTTTTATAACGCCTTTTTTTATAACTTTTTTTAAGCTGCTCACCCTATTTAATCTATTTAAAGTTATAGGCTTCATGCACCTTAGAGCCCATCCAAATAAGGGTATAAGCAGCAATTCTTTTTTAATTATACTTGTCGAGGGAATAAATAATGTCTGTAAAAAAAATGATTCCCATTGGCCTTGATGGTTAGAAACAACTATACAAGGAGTACTTGGTATATTTTCGATTCCCTCCACTTTCCAGCTGACTCCGCATAAAAATTTTAAAGCATTTAAAACAACTTTAATCCACATGGCTCCTAACCTCTGAAGACGTTTGGTGGATATAAAGAAATATAAAGATATTATTATTGTTGTTATTGGTATAAGGCTTAAATAAAAAAAAGCATTGAAAATAACGCTGCCAATTAATGGCATTTATAAACCATTTACAACCTTGATAAGATATTCGGGAATTTTATCAATCTCCATGCGTTCTTGATTCATAGTATCTCGATCCCTAAGAGTTGCAGTATTCTCTTCAATAGAATCGAAATCTATCGTTATGCACAAAGGTGTTCCTATTTCGTCATGCCTTCTATAACCCTTTCCAATATTACCGGTATTCTCTAAAATAATTCTTCCTAGATTTAGTTTTTGTAGTCTAGATTTCAGGTCAGACGCAATCTTAACTAATTCTTCATTATTTTTCTTCAAAGGAATCACAGCAGCTTTAACAGGTGAAAGATGGGGCATAAGTTTTAAAACTGTTCTCTCTTTTCCCTCTCCTAAGGTTTCAACATTATATGCTTCATTCATAATTGCTAGCACACCTCTATCAACACCTGCAGAAGGCTCAATAACATAAGGAACGACCCATTCTTTCGTTTCAATATTTTGAATCGCTAGTCTCGTATTTGATGATTTATTCTCTACCACATTTGCAGATATGTTGAGCTCATTTTGGTTTTTTGTATGTGAACCTAAGTCAAAATCAGTTCTATTTGCTATACCCTCAAGCTCTTCAAGACCATGTGGAAATTTATACATAACATCAACAGTTCCTTTTGAATAATGAGCTAATTCATCATTAGGCACATCATAAAGCTCAATACTTTTCATAGGTATGCCTTGATCTTCCCACCAATCAAGTCTTTTTTGAACCCATTTTTTATGCCAATCTTCATCTGAGCCTGGCTCTACAAAGAATTCAAGCTCCATTTACTCAAATTCTCTTACTCTAAATATAAAGTTTCTTGGAGTAATTTCATTCCTAAAGGCTTTACCTATTTGAGCTATACCAAAAGGTAAGGATTTTGAAGACGAGTCAACAACATTTTTGAAATTTGTAAAAATGCTTTGAGCTGTTTCAGGTCTTAGATACCCAAAACTAGAACCATCTTCAATTGGCCCAACATTTGTTTTAAACATGAGGTTAAATTGTCTTGGCTCTGTTAAGTCTTCTTTTTTACAATGTTCTGGCACTTGGTCCAGCCTAAATCTTTGATTACAAGATTTACAATCAACCATTGGGTCAGTAAATGTGTCCTCGTGACCTGAATACTTTAAGATGGTTGGATTCGTTAAAATTGCAGCGTCTAAGCCTTCAATATTATCGTTTTCATAGACCATTGCGTTCCACCATGCTTGCTTAAGATTGTTCTTTAGCTCCACACCAAGCGGCCCATAGTCATACATACCTTGCATACCACCATATATCTCGCCTGATTGGAAGATAAAGCCTCGTCTTTTACATAAAGATACAAGATCATCCATATTTTTTGCAGTCAAATCAATCTCCAATAATATAAAAGCAACATATGTCTACTTAATAGAGTATTTATATATTTAATTAATTAATATTTAATCGCTATAATCATTTAAGATTATATAACAAACATAGAATAAGTAATCACTATGAAGCTTTTATTTTATTTAATTACACTTATACCAATAGATTTTATTAGATCTGCCATAAATCTTTACACCAAGCTAAACCTTTATAAAAGCTCTTCAGTTTATAAGTTAACGATGTGTAATATAAAAATATGTTTCCCCGACCTATCTGATGTCGAAAAAACTTTACTCGCCAAAGAGAGTTTCATTGAAACATTTGTAAGCGGATATGAAACATTACAATCTTGGGCAAGACCAATTCACATATCCGGCAAAAAGATATTTAGAATCGAAAACAATTATCTAATCTCTCAAAATGCCAACAAAAAAGGACTAGCAATTATTGCTATTCATAACAGAAGTGTTGACATGTTATTAAAGTGGATTAACTCCAAAACTAATACAACCACCCTTTATAAAAAAGTAAAAATTAAATATTTAGATAAGTTTGTTAGAAAACAGAGAGAAGAAAACAACAATGAAGTTTATGAAACAAACATTAATGGTGTTCGAAAAATTTTTAAAGCCTTTATAGATAATAAGGTTGTTTGTTTGGCAGCAGATCAAGTTCCAAAAAGAGGAATGGGTGAGTACATAAAGTTTTTTAATACAGATGCATATACAACAACATTAGCCGCTTCAATGGTCTATAAAACTAAAAAACCAGCAGTATTTATTTGTATGAATTCATTTGAAAATAATAGATTAGGAATAACCATATATCCCAGCAATGAAAGCATATATAATGATAGTGAGTACAAACTATCTATTAATCAAAGCATCGAAGACCTTATTAAAATTAATCCTAAAGATTACTCATGGGAATACAAAAGATTTAGAAGATCACCATCAGGAATAGATCCCTATGTTGGGATTTAATTAACCTCTCCAAAAGACTGGAGTAAACAAAACAAGAAGGGTAAATATCTCCAACCTTCCCAATATCATTGCAAAAGAAAGTATGCCCTTGCCGGCAGGTGATACCGATTCGTAAGTTTGTGAAACCTCTCCAAGACCAGGGCCAAGATTATTTAAACATGCGCCTATTGCAGAAAAGGCGGACTCAAAATCCAATCCAGTCATGACCAAACCAAGAAGAAGAATAACGAAAGATATTACATATATAGAAAAAAATCCCCATACTGAAGACGCAACGTCATTCTCAACATTTTTATTTCCTATTTTTAGGGAAATCACAGCGTTAGGATGAATCATTTTCTTAAGATTAATATAGGCATAATTAATCATTATTAAGACTCTCCACGATTTAATTCCACCACCAACTGAGCCTGAACAAGCCCCAATGAAGGCACCTATTAACAATAAGAATCCTATTGATGGATTCCACTGAGACGAATCACCTATAGCAAAACCAGTTGTTGTGACAATAGATACCGTATGAAATAGCAATTCACGTATGCTTGCTTCTCCAGTTGTTGACAGCATGTTAACCGCTATTGAAATTGTAAAAATAACTAAAAGTATTGAGATAAAAAACCTTAACTCAGGATCATGGAAATATTTAAGAGGCTTTTTCATATATATAGCAAAATAATGCAATGTAAAGCTAAGTGCTGAAAGAAGCATAAACGCAATGCATACTGCTTCTATTAGACCATTATTGTAATAACCAATACTTTCGTTATGGGTTGAAAACCCACCTATTGAGACAGTGCTAAGACTATGTGAAACAGCATCGAACCCGTTCATGCCAGCAAAATAATAGAAGAGCGCACAAAAAACCGTTAAGAATAAATATATTAGCCACAATGCCTGAGCTGTTTCTTTTATTCTGGGTGTTAGCTTTTGATCATTCATAGCACCCGGAATCTCTGTTTTATATATTTGCCCACCACCAATGCCCAAAAGAGGCATCACTGCTATTGCAAGAACAATTAAACCCATTCCACCCATCCATTGAAGTAGCTGTCTATAAAAAAGAACAGACTCAGGAAGATCGCTTAAGTTAGATATTACAGTAGCACCAGTTGTTGTAATTCCTGACATAGATTCGAAAAAAGCATCAACTAATGGCATTCCAATTAAAATAAAAGGTATTGACCCAGCAATAGAAAGCACAACCCAAAAAAATGTAATTATTATAAATCCATCTTTTTGACTTAAATCATCCCCAGCATCCCTTGAAACCAGCCATCCAAAAAGTCCAAGACTAAAAATAATTGCAAAAGTAATGATAAATATATTTAATGCTGAGTCATCAAATATTAGGGAGATCGCCATTGGAATAACAAATGAAAGGCTAAAAAACATCACCAAGATGCTGAAAAGGTTTAATAAAGGTTTAAAGTTCATCTTTCTATTTAAAAAGAACCTCTACTTCTCCAACTTTATTCTTGTCTGATAAAAATATAATTAAGTGATCATTAAGTGTAAGATCTACACTCGAGCTAGGCATAATTAATTCACCATGTCTTATAATAGCTGCTATTGCTGACCCATCAGGCAATGGTATTTCCTTTATTGGCTTCCCAAATAATGGTGATGTAAATTCATTGGCATGAACAATCCCCTCTATAGCCTCCGCACCTGTATTTACTTTTAGAATAACATCTTGAGCAACATCACTGTCTCTCAAGTCTTGAAGAACAGAAGAAACAGTCAGCCTATATGGGGCTATGTATATATCAATAAACCCAGGGACGAGCCCCAAATAAGATGGATTATTAAGAATAATCATTGTTTTCTTTGCTCCCATCTTTTTTGCAAGCAATGAAGACATAACATTTGTCTCATCATCATCAGTTAATGCGCAAAAAATATCGATATTAGCTATGTTCTCGCTTTTTAATAGCGTTTCATCCGTGGCTGAACCATTAAGAACAATTGTTTTTTCCAATTCTTTTGATAATTTTATACACCTATCAGAATTAGAGTCTATTAGCTTAACGTTATATGCCTGCTCAAGGTCTTTAGCTAGAGAAAATCCTACTTTACCTCCTCCAACTATCATAATTCGTGAATATTGCTCTTCATGATCCCTAAACTCTTCAACTATTGATCCGATATCCGATTCTGATGAAATAAAGTAGATTTCATCATTTTCTTTAATAACAGTGTCGCCTGAAGGAATAAAAGGGCGCCCCTTTCTATATATTGATGCTATAAATGCATCGACATCTGGCATGTCATCTCTTATACCCTTAAGTTCTCTGCCGACTAATTTACCTTTCTTTTTGGCTTTCACCGAGACAAGCTTAACTTTTCCATTTGCAAAGGTTTCAATTTGACCTGCGCCGGGATGTTCTATTAACTCCTTAAGATGTGATGTAATTTCATCTTCTGGACTTATAGGTATATCAATTACACCATCACCAAAAATATCTAATTGTTCAAAATAAGAATTATCCTTGAACCGACAAATTGTTTTTTTAACATTAAAAACTTTTTTTGCAATCTGGCATGCAACAATATTTACCTCATCATTTGACGTCACGGCTATAATAATTGTGTCTTCATCCAGACCTGATTTTTTTAGAGTATTTAATTGAGAAGCGTGACCCTCAACAGTCATAACATCAAGCTTATCTTCAAGATCAGATATCTTGTTTTTATTTTCATCAACTATGCATACTTCATAGTTGCTATTTGATAAATTTCTAGCTAGGCTGCCTCCAATTCTCCCAGCACCCAAGATTACGATTTTCATAGATGATAAATTAAACCTCTTTTACCCTAATTAAAAGACTTCTGCCAAAATTAAATCATTCATTAAAATAATCTTTATAGGCATTAAAAGCATCAGAAGAGCTTATTATATTTTTGTTTGGCATTTGTAAGTAAGTAATCACTATTGTTTTATTGCTTGTTCTTATATACAAACCATTTTTATTTATCATAATATTTTTATCATTCAAATCGGCTTCAATATCATCAATAACGCTCATTTCTTTAATTTTAACGGTAATATTTTTATGTTCGAAACATATGCCAGGCCACTCATAATAGGCCTTAAATTTATTATAAATTTCATCGGCTGTCTCATTGAAATTAATCACTGCCTCTGACTTATATATTTTTTTACAATACGTGGCAGAGTCATCATCTTGTTTGACAAGGATATATTTTTCTCGTTTCACTCCGTCTAATATTTCAAAAATTTTCGCTATAGACAAATCACACAAATCATTCTCAAGTGTGATTTTATTATGAGTTTTCTTTATGTTTATTTTATATTGTTTTATACAATCACCATCATCTAATCCCTCTGACATATTCATAAATGTAATGCCTGAAATACAATCCCCATTCAACAGACTACTCTGTATAGGAGAGGCCCCTCTGTACTTTGGCAATAATGAGTAATGAATATTTATTGGCATTATTTTTGGGAAATCCAAAAGCCATTTAGGTAAAATCTTTCCATAAGCAGCAACAACAACGAAATCAACGCTCAGAGCCTTAATTGATTGTTTGAGCTTGAGGTCATTAAGATCATCGGGTTTAAACATAGTCAAATTTCTTTCCTGTGCTTCGATGCCAACAGGTGATTGCACCAATTTCTTGCCTCTCTTCTGAGCTTTATCTGGCTTTGTTAGAACTCCTACAATATTTATAGATGGGTCATCGCATAATGCTTTTAATATCTTCGCAGAAGGTTTGGGAGTCCCGGCAAACAAAATGTTCATATAATCGTTTATATTCTCCTAAAATCTTTTAAAATCTGCTATTTTGTCAACTTTTTCCTAATACGGTCTCTCTTAATTGGACTTATATAATCAACCATAAGCTTGCCTTCTAAATGGTCTATTTCATGTTGAATACATATTGTTAGCAGCCCATCAGGCCTATCTTTATGAATTTCTCCTTTTAAGTCTTGCCATGTTAGATCAATTATATCTGGTCTAATAATTTCTTCACTGAAACCAGGAACAGAAAGACAACCCTCTTCAAAAGATGAAAGTGATTCATTATCTAAAATTTCATACTCAGGGTTAATAAATACTCGTGGTTCATTTCTTTCCTCACTAAGATCCATGACTATTAATCTAATATGTTTATTAACCTGTGTGGCTGCAAGCCCAATTCCATTGCCTTCGTACATTGTATGAAGCATATCGTCTGATAATTTTTCTAGACTTTTGTCGAATTTTGTTACTTTCTCTGCAACAGTTCTCAGTCTTGGATCAGGAAATTTTAAAATTTTTAGTTTTTCTGGCATAAAATCATGTATTTTGTCAATTCCAGCATTATAATCGACTTGTATACTTAACAACTACAAAATTTAAACAATATGACTAATTCGACCACAGATGTAGCAATAATAATGGGCTCAGATTCTGATTTGCCTATAGTAGAGGCTATTTTCCCTATTTTAGAGTCTTTTGGCGTTAATTTTACAAAAAACGTAATGTCAGCCCATAGAACACCTCATGAAGTGATGGAGCTTATTAAAAGCTCTGAAGATAACGGATGTAAGGTTTTTATAGCTGCGGCTGGTATGGCAGCTCATTTAGCTGGAGCTGTAGCAGCGCATTCAACAAGGCCTGTTATTGGTATTCCAATAGAATCTGGAGGTATGGGCGGAATGGATTCATTGCTTTCAACCGCCATGATGCCACCCGGCGTTCCTGTTGCCACTGTTGCAGTTGGTAAAGCTGGAGCTAAAAATAGCGCCATTCTAGCTGTTCAAATATTAGCAACCTCAGACTCTGAACTCTTACAAAAACTCCATGATTATAAAAATAATATGAGGGAAGAAGTTCTTAAAAAGGATAAGGCCCTTAACTCGTAATTGCATAATAATTCCTTAGATGTTTTTTCATCAGCAGACTGGTTAGCTGAGGGCAAAATACTCTTACACCCAACAGAAGGTGTTTGGGGAATTGGATGCGACGCATTAAATGAAAGTAGTTTTTTAAGAGTATATGAACTAAAAAAAAGACCCAGAAATAAAAGCTTCATATTGCTTATAAAGTCCTATGAAGCTGCTCAAAAATATATAAAAAACTCAGACAAGATAGATCTAAATTTTATTAATACTGTATGGCCTGGGCCAACAACATTATTAGTGGACTATAATGATAAAACCCCAGATCATTTAAGAAATGATAGCGGCAAAATCGCATTAAGAGTAAGTAATCACTATCCCATTATAGAACTATTTAAAAGCTTTAATGGAATTATGGTATCGACATCAGCAAATATATCTGGTGAAAAAAATATAGATAACCCAGGTGAATTAATTAAGATTTTCAACCAAGAAGATGTTGGACTTTATAATGATAAACTGGGCAACAACATTAAACCTTCAAGAATTATAGACTTGAATTCTGGAACAATTATTAGAGACTAAAATGACAAATGAATTAGAGGCAATATTCAGACAATCTCATTCAGACATTATTGAATCATTCAAACGATTAGAGAAATCAAAAAAAGCTAGTATCACTCTTGACGAATGGAAAAGACCAGAAGGTGGGGGTGGTATAACCTTTACAATTCATGGTGGTAATTTCTTTGATAATTGCGCTGTAAATTTTTCTTCAATTAAGGGGAAAAAACTACCTGCAGCTGCTTTAGGTAATTCTTTAAGTAAGTCTGCATATCATCGATATCAGGCGATGGGCGTTTCTGTAATTTCTCATCCTAAAAACCCATATATACCGACAAGCCATATGAACATTAGATTATTCTGTATGCTAGATAAAAATGGTGAGATAAAAGACTGGTGGTCAGGTGGAGGCTATGACTTGACTCCATTTTTTCCGTATAAAAAAGATTGTATTGATTGGCACAAGGACGCGAAAGATTTTTTAGATCAATTTAACAAGAATCTTTATAATAAATTTGCAAAAAACTGCAATGAATACTTTTATATACCCCACAGGAAAGAAAGAAGAGGTATCGGCGGTATTTTTTTTGATAATTTCTCAAGACTAAGCCTGGATAAGACTCTTTCCCTTCTTTCAGGCACTGCAAATCAATACAAGACCTCTTACAATGCTATCGCTAGAAAAAGAGAAAATACAAAATACACCTCAGAACATAAAAATTTTCAGCTCTTAAGAAGAGGTAGATATGCAGAATTCAATTTGACTTATGATCGAGGCACTGCATTTGGTCTTCAATCAAATGGTAGAATAGAATCAATACTTGCCTCACTTCCAAGTGATGTTAAATGGTCTTATACAAAAGATAAAAACTATCTAAAGATGGAAAAAAGATTGCTCGACTATATTAACAGGGATTGGAATGTCTAAGAAATTTAAACTTGGTGTTATTGGCAGCCCCATTGAACATTCTTTATCACCATTTATTCATTCTCGTTTTGCAAGACAGCAAAATTTAAATATTGACTATCAAGCATTTAAAGTCGACGAGACCAACTTCGATAGTTTTATTAAAGAGTTTTTTTCAGACAAGACATCCAAAGGTCTAAACGTTACGCTACCTCTTAAAAATCTTGCAGCAAATATTAATGGTGATATTTCTGAAGAAGCAAAGTTCATTAATGCAGTAAATACCATAACTAAAAGTAATGGAAATTTTAAACTTGAATCTACAGATGGCTTGGGTTTCATGGCAGATTTAAATCATAAAGAGATAGGCATTGCTGGAAAAAACATTTTAATTGTTGGAGCTGGCGCAGCTGTTGAAAGCATCCTGTTTCGTCTAGTGCGGAGTAATCCAGCAAAAATTACTATTTATAATAGAACTGAAGAAAAAGCACATAGGTTATGCTCAAATTATCCCAATCATAATCTTGTATTTACATCCCAAGAAGATGAAGAATATGACATTGTAATTAATGGAAGCTCCGCAGGTTTAACTGGCTTATTCAGCCCACCAAAAGATATCACAGTTACAAATAAAACAATTTTTTATGATTTAAACTATTCTCTTGGTAAAACGCCTTTTTGTGAGTGGTCATTAGAGACCTCAAAGAGTGTGTATGACGGAACTGGAATGTTGGTTAACCAAGCAGCACAATCCTTTAAATTATGGTTTGGAGTGACACCTGAAACAGACCAAGTCTCAGAAGACTTAAAGAGTCTTGCAAAATGAAAATGGTGCAATTTATTGCTGGCGCAACATGCCCCTCGTGCGGAGCTAAAGACACAATTGCTATAAATGCTGAAAACAATCTAATCTACTGTGTTAAATGCAATTTTACTGAAGAAAGACCTAAAGAAATTAAAAGCAAAGATCAGGCAATAAACGTTATCAATATTCAAGATTATAAAAAACCTAAAAGCTAGTAAAAAACCCGACAAAAAGATATCATATGCAGCGAAATTTATAGTCTATATTTTGTTTTAATTATAAATATACCTTATAATTGTATATAAATAAGTTTTATTTTTGAATAGCACACTAAAGGGATAAAGATGTCTTTTAAATATTTACATAATTTGCAGAGTAAAATCATTTCTGCGCTTCTAATTTTTTCAGTTCCAATGAAAGCAGACTGGCTTGCTCTTAATATGACAAGAGGCGCGACAGATATAAGTAATGAAGTCTTTGAATTGCATATGCTTATTTTTTGGATATGTGTTGCAATAGGTGTTGTAGTTTTTGGCGTCATGTTTTACTCGATGTATGCTCATACAAAGAAGAAGAATCCAGTAGCAGCTACTTTTCACGAAAATCACAAAGTTGAAATTGCGTGGACAATAATCCCTTTCTTAATTTTAATAGCTATGGCTATTCCAGCATCGAAGACGCTTGTAAAAATTTATGACGATGAGGCTGGAGATTTAAATATCCAGGTCACTGGTTATCAGTGGAAATGGCAATATAACTATTTAGAGGATGATGTAAGCTTTTTCTCCAATCTATCAACAGACATGGATGAAATTAATAATCTCGTACCAAAGGGCGAAAACTATTTACAAGAAGTTGACGAAATGGTCGTAATACCCGTAGGTAAAAAAGTAAGATTTTTGATAACCGCTAATGATGTAATTCATTCTTGGTGGATGCCTGCTTTTGCAATTAAGCAGGACGCTATACCAGGTTTTGTTAATACTGCATGGACCAAGGTTGATAAACCAGGTATATACAGAGGAAAATGTACTGAGTTATGTGGAAAAAATCATGGGTTTATGCCAATTGTTGTTAAGGTAGTTGAGCAAAGTGAATATGATGAATGGGTTTCTGGAAAGAGAGAAGCAGCAATGAAGATGGCAGAGTTAACCACTAAAGATTGGACTGCTGAAGAGTTGGTTGCTAGAGGTGAGAGTGTATATGCGGTTAATTGTGTGGCATGTCATCAAACAAATGGTCAGGGAATTTCAGGTATATTTCCAGCTCTTGCTGGTAGCGATATAGTTCTAAATGATAAAGAAAGAAATATAGAAATTCTTATGGAAGGTGTTCAAGGTGCTGCAATGAATTCATTTAGTTACCTTTCAGAAGTTGAACTGGCAGCAGTTATAACATACACACGTCAATCATGGGGCAACGAAAATAATGGTGACGGTGAAATTGTAGTCCCCAAAGATATCGTAGATTATAAAAAACCAAAGATTTAATATTAAAGAGAGATAGAAAAATATGAGCGCAGTAATAGAAAATCATCATGACGACCACCATCATGGACCTGCTAAGGGTTTAACTAGGTGGCTTTATACAACTAACCACAAAGATATAGGGACTTTATATCTATGGTTTAGCTTTGCAATGTTCCTAATTGGAGGAGCAATGGCAATGGTAATTAGAGCTGAATTATTTCAGCCAGGCATGCAGATAGTAGAACCAGAATTCTATAATCAAATGATTACCCTGCATGGCTTAATAATGATTTTTGGTGGTGTTATGCCTGCATTCGTTGGATTGGCAAATTGGCTAGTACCAATGATGATAGGAGCGCCAGATATGGCTCTTCCAAGAATGAATAATTTAAGTTTCTGGATATTACCATTTGCTTTCTTTATTTTGTTGTCTTCATTATTTATGGAGGGTGGAGCACCTAATTTTGGTTGGACCTTCTACGCACCTCTGTCTACAACTTATGCGCCACCAAGCGTAACATTTTTTATATTCTCAGTTCATATTATGGGAGCCTCATCAATCATGGGAGCAATTAATGTTGTTGTGACAATTATGAACATGAGAGCACCAGGCGTGACATTAATGAAAATGCCACTATTCGTATGGTCATGGTTAATAACTGCATATCTGTTAATTGCTGTTATGCCGGTTCTTGCTGGAGCCGTAACAATGATGCTTATGGACATACATTTTGGTACAAGTTTCTTTAATGCAGCTGGCGGTGGTGATCCTGTATTATTCCAGCATATTTTTTGGTTCTTCGGTCACCCGGAAGTATATATAATGATCTTGCCGGCATTTGGAATTGTTTCTCACATAATAGAAACTTTTTCTAGAAAACAGCTTTTTGGTTATTCTTCTATGGTTTGGGCGATGCTTTCGATTGCCATTCTATCTTTTGTAGTGTGGGCTCATCACATGTTTACAGTTGGTCTCCCACTTGCTGCTGAATTATTTTTCATGTGGGCTACAATGTTAATTGCCGTCCCAACAGGTGTTAAAGTCTTTAACTGGATTGCAACAATGTTCAAAGGGTCTATAACTTTTGAAACTCCGATGTTGTTTGCTATAGCATTTGTTGTTTTATTTACTATGGGTGGATTCTCTGGATTAATGCTTGCAATTACTCCAGCAGACTTCCAATATCACGATACATATTTTGTTGTCGCACATTTTCACTATGTACTAGTGCCTGGAGCTATTTTCTCAATTATGGCTGCTGTTTATTATTGGATTCCAAAATGGTGTGGAAATATGTATGACGAAAGATTGGGTAAATTACATTTTTGGCTATCATTCATTGGGGTAAATGTAACATTCTTTCCTCAACATTTTATAGGCTTAGCTGGAATGCCAAGAAGATATCCAGACTACGCTCTCCAGTTTGCTGATTGGAACATGGTATCTACAGTTGGAGCATTCTTATTTGGAGTATCTCAAATCTTATTCTTATTTATTGTTGTTAAAACAGTAATGGGTGGTAAAAAAGCGACTGGTCAAGTTTGGGAAGGTGCTAGAGGACTGGAATGGACCGTAGCCTCACCAGCTCCGTATCATACTTTTACAACTCCTCCGAAGGTTGATTAATGAATCCTGAGGCTAAAAAAACCTTAAGGCGCCTTATAATTGCGGTGCCACTAATGTTTGCTTTTGGTTTTGCACTTGTGCCTTTGTATGATGTATTTTGTGAAGTGACAGGAATAAATGGAAAAGTCTTTCAATCCGAAAATGCTGAGAAGCTTTTAACAGATCAAGGTAGGCCTCTTGGATTGCAGTTTATTTCAACCAATAATGAAAATATGCCATGGACCTTTGAGCCCTCTGAAGAAGTTATGACGATTTCAACAGGTCAATACTATACTGCAACTTTTTATGTAAAGAATACGACTGATAGAAAAATGACAGCCCAAGCAGTCCCAAGTGTAGCCCCATCAAATGCAGCTGCACATCTTAAAAAGTTAGAGTGTTTTTGCTTTGAGCAACAAGAGTTAGCACCAGGAGAGGAAGCTTTGTTGCCAGTAAAACTTCTTGTATCAGACGAGCTCCCTAATGCTATTGAAAACATAATATTATCTTATACAATTTTTGATATTACCGAATATGATGATGAGGCAATTGCCCATCATGACCATGATACTAATCATGATATGGAGCACTAAAATATGAGTACACAAAACTACTACGTACCAGATCAAAGTAGATTTCCAATTTTTATGGCCTTTTCTTTGTTCTTATTAGTTATGGGAGCTAGCAGCACAATTAACAGTCTTGGTGATTCGGAAAGCAATTCTGTTTATATTTTATATGCAGGTTTTATATCTCTTTTTACTACTTTATTTTTTTGGTTTAGACAGGTTATTAAAGAACATTTAGCAGGCCTTGATAGCAACCAACTCAAAACATCATACGTTTATGGTATGGCATGGTTTATATTTTCTGAGGTAATGTTCTTTGCCGCTTTCTTCGGTGCTTTATTTTATGTAAGAAATTTTGCAGTGCCTTGGCTTGGCGGAGAAGGCGAAAATGGAGTTGGTGTTGCTGCTCTTGATCTATGGGATGGATTTGAGTCTGCTTGGCCTCTCATAACAACTCCTGATAAAGGAGCAGAATATGCACTTGCTGATAAAAGTATGGCATGGCCAGGTTGGGGACATGCATTAGAGTGGCTTCCTTTGTGGAATACCATAGTTTTATTAAGTTCAAGTGTGACAGTTCATTTCGCTCATGTTGGACTAAAAAATGGTAACAGAAAGAAATTTAATTTATTTCTTGGTATTACTGTTGGCTTAGCCTTAATTTTTGTAGGACTTCAGGCTGCGGAATATTACGAGGCATATGCTCATTATGGCTTAACTCTCAATTCAGGCATTTATGGCTCAACATTTTTCATGCTTACCGGTTTCCATGGCTTCCATGTGATGATGGGTGGAATTATGTTGGCAGTAATGTTGGCTAGATCAGTTTTCGCTGGTCACTTTGAAGATCATGACCATTTTGGATTTGAAGCTGCCTCATGGTATTGGCATTTCGTTGATGTAGTATGGGTGATGTTGTTCTTATTTGTATATATATTGTAATTAAGAACCTTCCCAAGGGACACTATTTCCTAGTTCACCAGTGATTAAGCCAATTGTTACAAGTATTAC
>MDSV01061385.1_pt1 | contig 16825 bp, 11 predicted proteins | sample 810851 | NCBI WGS metagenome assembly MDSV01 (sample SAMN05326640, study PRJNA326480) | marine metagenome | isolation source: seawater | place: Atlantic Ocean: North East | collected 2012 | reverse complement strand
TTCAATCGCATATACTCCATTTAGAGATAAATCCTGCGTAATTAAATACCAGTTATCACCCTTATCATTACTTCTCCAAGCTCCAGCAGTAGCTGAACCAGCATATAATATATTTGGATTACTTATAGACTGTTCTACTGTATACACATGAGCGGCACCTGGAGCATAACTTCTACTTGCGGCATCTTTATCAAAATCCCAAGGACCTACACATTCCCATTGGTTACTACTTTTTGAAGTTTTATGAGTAGGTTTTGCATTTGAGAATCTACTGATATTTCTTAGCCATCTTTTGTAGTACTGAGTGTATTTATTTTTTACTAATTCATTTTTTTTATAATAATCGGTATAGGCATTAATTACTTCCCCTGCATCCAGATTTTTTGCATACATTAGTTGAATCCATTCTGGCAAGTTTTCTGAATTAGCATTGTATTTAATCTCTACTTGTGCAACAGCTGAAAACTGTAAAGTGATAAAAATTAGAAATAGTATTATTCTCATAATTATGAAAAAAAAAGGCCGCATAAATGCGACCTTAAAATTAGTATTTTTTTCTATAAACTAAATGCTGATTTAACTTCTTCTTGGCAATCTAGCTTCTCCCAAGTAAATGTTTCTACTTCAATATTTTTTTCTTTTCCATTTATTTTAAATTTAACTTTTTTAATTTCAGATTCTCTCCCCATATGTCCGTAAGCAGCAGTTTCAGAATAAATAGGTTTTTTTAGTTTTAATCTACTAATTATAGATGCAGGTTTAAGGTTAAAACACTGCATGTTTTTAATCGTTTCAGCAATCTCTCCATCAGTCATATTAACTTTTGCGGTTCCGTAAGTATCTATAAAAATGCCCATTGGTTCAGCAACACCAATTGCATAACTTACTTGTACAAGAATCCTCTCGCTAACGCCAGCTGCTACCAAATTTTTTGCAATATGTCGTGTTGCATAAGCTGCAGATCTATCAACTTTAGATGGATCTTTTCCTGAGAAAGCACCTCCACCATGTGCACCTTTTCCTCCATAAGTGTCTACAATTATTTTTCTTCCAGTTAAACCTGTATCTCCATGAGGACCTCCAATAACAAACTTTCCTGTTGGATTTACATGATATTTTTCATTTCCAAACAAAGTTTTATTTTCTTCAGAAAGTTGTTTTTTCACTCTAGGAATTAGAATCTCTTTAACATCTTTTTCAATTTGTTTTTGCATTGATTTTTCATCGGTAAAATCATCATGTTGAGTAGATACAACAATATCACTAATTCTTTTAGGAGTGTGATTATCATGATATTCTAAAGTAACTTGCGATTTTGAGTCTGGTCGGAGATAAGTCATTTCTACTCCTTTTTTCCTTATATCAGCAAGTTCAATAAGTATTTTATGTGAAATATCTAAAGCAAGAGGCATTAGGTTTTCAGTTTCATTTGTTGCATAACCAAACATCATTCCTTGATCTCCAGCACCTTGCTCTTTGTTTAATCCTCTCCCTTCTACTACCCCTTGATTAATATCAGGAGATTGTTCATGTATTGCGGAAATAACACCACAACTATCCCCATCAAATTGGTATTCTGATTTATTATAGCCAATTTTAAGAATTACCTCTCTTGCAATTTTTTGTACATCAATATAGGCTTTTGTTGTGACTTCTCCACTTAGTACTGTAAGTCCAGTTGTAACTAAAGTTTCACAGGCTACTTTAGAGTTTGGGTCTTGTGCCAAAAAATTATCTAATAATGCGTCTGAAATTTGGTCGGCTACTTTATCTGGGTGTCCTTCTGATACTGACTCTGAAGTGAAATAATATGACATTCTATTTAATTTTAATGTTATATACTTTAAGGAAGATTTGACTATAATTGCTAAAAGAATACTGTTTTAGCATTTTTTTTAGTGGTTGCAATAGGTCAAATCTTTCCACTTTTTTTGTGCAAATTTATAATTTTTTTTAAAATGTAATCGAGTTTTATTTTTTTTGTTTTAATTTGCATATTACTTATCAAGAAAGACTGAGGGATGGGCCCTATGAAGTCTTGGCAACCTTTGAAATGCAAGGTGCCAAATCCCACTCCAAAATGGAGGAAGATGAGGAAAATTCAAAACTTTTCCGCTTAACCTTTCTTGATAAGTTATATCAATATTATTAATATGAGTAAGAAAATAGACGAAATATTAGCAGAACGAATTTTGGTATTGGATGGCGCTATGGGTACTATGATTCAGAGATATAATCTTTCAGAAGAAGATTTTCGAGGTGAAAAATTTAAGAGTCACTTGTGTGATCTTAAAGGAAACAATGATTTACTTTCAATTACTCGACCAGATATTATTAAAGCAATACATAAAGAATATTTAGTTGCAGGAGCTGATATTATCGAAACTAATACTTTTAGTTCTACTAGTATTGCTCAAGCAGACTATAATTTAGAATCGGCTGTATATGAGTTAAATTTTGAATCAGCAAAAATTGCAAAAGAAGTTACAAAAACTATTTCTAATTATAAAAAGCCAAGATTTGTAGCTGGCTCTATTGGTCCAACTAATAGAACAGCATCAATATCTCCAGATGTTGAAAATCCTGCATATCGTGCAATTACTTTTGATGAATTAAAAGAATCATATCATGAGCAAGTAAGAGGATTAATTGATGGAGGTGTAGATATTTTATTAGTTGAAACCGTTTTCGATACTTTAAATTGTAAAGCAGCTTTGTTTGCAATTGAGGATGTTTTTGAAGTAAAAGGAATTCGTATTCCAATTATGGTTTCCGGAACAATTACAGATGAAAGTGGAAGAACTTTGTCAGGACAAACTGCTGAAGCATTTTTAACTTCTATTTCTCACATACCATTGTTAAGTATTGGATTTAATTGTGCTTTAGGAGCTGTTTCTATGAATCAATATGTTAAAGCACTGTCTGATAAAGCTCCATTTTACATAAGTGCTTTTCCAAATGCTGGATTGCCAAATGAAATGGGTGAGTACGATCAAAGTCCTAATGCAATGGCCAAGCAACTTGAGGACTATTTGAAAAGAGACATGGTTAATATTATTGGTGGTTGTTGTGGTACAACTCCAAATCATATTAGAGCTTTTGCAGAATTGGCACAAAAATATAAATCAAGAGTTCGTCCCAAAAAAGAAAAGCAAATGCGCTTAAGCGGATTAGAAGCTGTTACTATATCTAAAGAAAGTAATTTTGTAAATATTGGAGAGCGTACTAATGTAATGGGATCTTTGCAGTTTAAAAGGTTTATTAAAGATGATAAATTTGAAGATGCGTTGGCTGTTGCTTTGCATCAGGTAGAAGGAGGAGCTCAAGCTATTGATATTAATATGGATGATGGAATGCTTGAAGGCAAGGATTGCATGATAAATTTTTTGAATTTAATTGCTTCTGATCCGGAAATATCCAAGGTGCCAATTGTAGTTGATTCCTCAAAATGGCATATTATTGAAGCTGGTCTTAAATGTATTCAAGGCAAAGGAATTGTTAATTCTATCTCATTAAAAGAAGGAGAAGATGTATTTAAACAACAAGCAAAACTTATTTTAAAATATGGTGCAGCAGTTGTAATTATGGCTTTTGATGAAAATGGTCAAGCAGTTGAGTATAATGATAAGATTAGGATTTGTGAAAGAGCATATCGTATTTTGGTAGATGAGATTGGTTTTCCTGCTGAGGATATTATTTTTGATCCTAATATTTTAACAGTAGCAACAGGTATTAAGGAACATAATAATTATGCAGTTGATTTTTTTAGAGCTACAAAATGGATTAAAGAAAATCTTCCGTATGCTAAAGTAAGTGGTGGAGTTAGCAATGTTTCTTTTTCTTTTAGAGGAAATAATATTGTTCGTGAGGCGATGCATTCAGCCTTTTTGTTTCATGCAATTAATCACGGAATGGATATGGGAATTGTTAATGCTGGAATGATAGAGGTCTATGAAAATATTCCAAAGGACTTATTAAAAGGAGTTGAAGATGTTCTTCTTAATAGCGATGATGGAGCTACTGAGCGATTAGTAGATTTATCTGAAAACATAAAAGGTCAAGGTAAGAAGAGAATAGAAGATTTATCATGGAGAGAACAGTCAGTTGAAGGAAGACTCTCACATGCTTTGGTAAAAGGCATTGTGTCTTTTATTCAAAAGGATACAGAAGAAGCACGATTGAAATCTGTGCGTCCTTTAGATGTTATTGAAGGTCCACTCATGGATGGTATGGGGGTAGTTGGAAAACTATTTGGAGAAGGAAAAATGTTTCTTCCTCAAGTTGTAAAAAGTGCAAGAGTTATGAAAAAAGCAGTTGCTATCCTTACACCTTATATTGAGGAAGGGAAAACAGAAAGTACTAAATCAGGTAAAATCCTTTTAGCTACTGTAAAAGGAGATGTACATGATATCGGAAAAAACATTGTAGGCGTTGTTTTGGGTTGTAATAATTATGAAATTATTGATTTAGGTGTAATGGTACCTACAAACAAAATATTGGAAGAAGCCAAAAAACATCAAGTAGATATTATTGGATTGAGTGGTTTGATTACACCTTCTTTAGATGAGATGATTGATGTTGCTAAGGAGTTACAGAGGGAAAATTTTAAAATTCCTATAATGATTGGAGGAGCAACTACTTCTAAAATCCATACGGCTGTAAAGATTAATGAACATTATAAAAATACAGTTGTACATGTTTTAGATGCTTCTAAGTCTGTTGGTGTTGCAAGTAAATTATTAAGTAAGGAAAAAGATATTTTTAGACAGGAAGTTTCTATTGAGTATGATACTATTAAAGAAAATTATTTAAATAGGAGTTCGAATAAAGATTATATTAGTATAAAAGATGCTAGAAAAAATTATTTTAAAGTAGATTGGAGTCAAGTGTCAATTCATAAAGCTAATCAGTTGGGAGTACAAGTTTTTGAAGATATTGATATAAATTCTATAAGAAACTATATTGATTGGACACCTTTCTTTTTTACTTGGGAAATGCGTAAGAAATATCCTGAAATTCTTAATGATGAAATTTTTGGAGAACAAGCTTCTCTTTTATTTGATAATGCAAATAAAATGTTAGATAATATTATCAAAAATAATTGGTTGACAGTTAAAGCTGTTGTTGGTATTTGGGAAGCAAATTCAGAGGGAGATGATATACATTTATTTGAAAAAAATAAAAAAATAGCAACTTATAATTTTTTGCGTCAGCAAGCAAAGAAGACTAAGGCCAACAGATGTCTTGCTGATTTTGTTGCTCCAATATCATCAGCAAAAAAAGATTATATCGGTTCTTTTGTTTGTACTTCAGGAATAGGAATTGAAAAGCAATTGGCTGTTTTTGATCAAGATCAAGATGATTATAATAGCATTATGCTTAAAGCTATTGCAGATAGATTAGCAGAAGCTCTTACTGAATATATGCATGAAAGAATTAGAAAAGAAATCTGGGGGTATTCTGCTCATGAAAAATTGAAAAATCAAGACTTAATTGCAGAAAAGTATAGTGGAATTCGTCCTGCTCCAGGATATACTGCATGTCCTGATCACACAGAAAAGTTAAAAATATTTAAGTTGTTGAATGCTAAGAAGAATATAGGTGTTGCTCTTACAGAAAGTATGGCGATGAATCCAAATGCTACTGTAAGTGGTTATTATTTCGCCCATCCAGATGCTAAGTATTTTAGTGTAGGTAAAGTTCAAGATGATCAGATAATAGATTATGCAAAGCGAAAGAATATGAATAAAGAAAAAGTTTTGAAATGGCTTAGGTCAAATATATAAAATAAAATTATGAAAGTTATAGAACACATTAAGAGAGCTAAGAAAACATTATTTTCTTTTGAGATTTTACCACCTTTAAAAGGAACAAGTATACAATCCATTTATGATTCTCTAGATCCTTTAATGGATTTTAATCCTCCATTTATTGATGTTACTTATCATAGAGAAGAGTATATTTATAAGAAAAGAAATAATGGATTATTAGAAAGAAGATCAGTTAGAAAAAGGCCAGGAACAGTTGGTATTTGTGCCGCTATTATGAATAAGTATAATATTGACACGGTTCCTCATATTATTTGTGGAGGATTTAATCAAGAAGAGACTGAAAATGCATTAATTGATTTAAGTTTTTTGGGGATTGATAATGTTTTAGTATTGAGAGGTGACCCTATTAAGAATGAAATTTACTTTAAATCCGAAGAAGGAGGACATAGTTATGCTTCGGAACTTTTACAGCAAGTTGTTGCTATGAATAAAGGTATTTATCTAGATGAAGATTTAAAGAATTCTTCTCCTACTAATTTCTGCATTGGAGTTGCTGGTTATCCTGAAAAACATTTTGAGTCTCCAAATATTCTGTCTGATATTCATTTTTTAAAGAAAAAAGTAGAAGCAGGTGCTGATTATATTGTGACTCAGATGTTTTTTGATAATCAACAGTATTTTGATTTTGTAAACCTCTGTAGAGAAAACAATATTACTATTCCAATAATACCAGGATTAAAACCAATCTCAACTATTAATCATTTAAAATTATTACCACAAAGATTTAACTTAAATATACCCAATTCATTGGTTGAATCTATTAATATATGTAGAAATAATGAAGATGTTAGAAGAGTCGGGGTAGAGTGGGCTATTCAACAAACAAAAGAATTAATAGATTTTGGAGCACCTTGTATCCACTTTTATACTATGGGCAAATCAAGCAATATTCAGCAAATTGTTGGTGAATTTTGCTAAGAAGTTATTTTTGTAAAATGTTCTTCCAGATTAATATTATTGTTTGTGAAATCACTAATATACTTGTCATCAATGATTCTCCCTTTGTTAATTATGATTACTCTATTACATATTTTATCAACCTCTTGCATTATGTGAGTAGATAGTAGCACTGTTTTTTCTTTTCCGATTTTTTTTATTAGATTTCTTATTTCTACTAATTGATTAGGATCTAATCCTGTCGTTGGTTCATCTAAAATTAGAACTTCAGGATTATGTATTAATGCAGCTGCCAGTCCAACTCTTTGTTTAAAACCTTTTGAAAGATTTTTAATTTTCTTTTTTTGCTCAGATGATAAGCCTGTCTCTAAAATAATTTCTTTAACACAATTCTTAATATTTTCAATTTTATGAATACTTGCTATAAAATATAGATATTCTTTAATATACATTTCTAAATATAGTGGATTTGTTTCAGATAGATAACCAATTTTTGATTTTACCATCAATTTTTCATTCTTAGTATTCAAATTACAAACCTTTATATTACCACAGTCTTGTGAGAGATAACAGCAAATTATTTTCATAAGTGTAGATTTTCCAGCACCGTTTGGCCCTAAAAAACCAACAATCTCACCTTTTTTTAATGAGAAAGAAATCTTTGAAAGAGCTTTTTGATTTCCATAATATTTGCTAATATTTTTCACTATGATAGACATTTGACAAATGTAAAAGAAATATTATTTTTTATATTCTGATAATATAAATTTTATTTGTTTTAATTACAAAAAGTTGTTTAATCTATTTTTAATTGTTGGCTGGATATTTCACTAACGGTAATTTTAAATGATTTATAATCTTATTTTTGCACCTAAATGGAAGGAATTGTAATTAAAACTACTGGAAAGTATTATACTGTAAGAAAGGATGATCTAGAAATTGTCAAATGTAGATTAAAAGGAAAATTCCGAATTACTGGTTTTAGAAGTACAAATCCAATTGTAGTTGGAGATAGAGTGGAAATAGAAAGAAACTCAGAATACTGGATGATTGTACAACTTAAAAAAAGGAAAAATCAGATTGTAAGAAAATCTGTTAAACTATCTAAGCAGGAACATATTATTGCAGCTAATATAGATCAAGTAATTTTGATGATTACATTAGATAGCCCAGTTACATCAACAAGTTTTATTGATAGATTCCTAGTTGCTGCGAATTCATATAATATTAATGTCATTATGCTTTTTAACAAATCAGATTTGTTGTTAGGTGAGCTTCAAATTAAACAAGATTATTTAAAGGATGTTTATGAAAGAATTGGATATAAGTGTTTTTCACTTTCAGTAATTAATGATGATTTATCAAATATTAAAGAATTAATGAAAGGTAAGGTAAATATGATTTCTGGTCATTCTGGAGTAGGAAAATCAACATTTATTAATAAATTACAAGATAATCTAGAGATAAAAACTAATGAGATTTCTTTTAATCATAAACAAGGTCAGCATACTACTACATTCTCTGAAATGTATAATTTAGATTTTGGTGCTTATATAATTGATACTCCAGGAATAAAAGGTTTTGGATTAGTTGCAATTGATATTAATAAAATTGGAAATTTTTTCCCTGAATTTGTTTCTTTAAAATCAGCTTGTAAATTTCATAATTGTATGCATAAAGAAGAGCCTTTATGTGCAGTTAAGATAGGTTTAGAAAAAGGAAATATTGCTGAAAGTAGGTATAAAAATTATATTACAATGTTATCGGAAAAGCCTAATGATTTTCGACTTAATGATTATTAAATGAGAGCAGTAATTCAAAGAGTAAATATGGCTTCAGTAACTATTGGTAATGATACTATTTCAACTATTAAAAATGGTTTGCTTATTTTTTTAGGTATTGAGATTGAGGATTGTAAAGAAGACTGTCTATGGCTTGCTAAAAAAATTGTGAATTTAAGAATCTTTACTAATAAAAATGGTAAAATGAATAATTCTATTATAGATATTGATGGTGATTTAATTGTAGTAAGTCAGTTTACTTTACATGCAAAAACTAAGAAAGGTAATAGGCCTTCTTTTATCAGATCAGCTACTCCAGAGCAAGCGAATTCATTATACTTGCAATTTAAGGAAGATTTATCTAAGTTTATTTCTAAAGATATTTTTTCTGGTCATTTTGGTGCTGACATGAAGGTGTCTCTAATAAATGATGGTCCTGTTACTATCATTATAGATACTAAAAACAAGGAATAATTATTCTGTCATTCCATCAGGGGTGCCATAGATATGTACGATTTCAATTTTCTCAGATATTGACATAATACCAGGGTTTATGCCCTTTTCCCCCTCTGGCAGTTTGATATTTAACTTATTGTAGTAATCTATCCAAATATCCATCGTTTCATCAGTGTTTGGATCTATAAAAGTCATAGGATACATATCAAAGATACTATCATTACTAAAGGCCTCATAAATTAATTCAGAACAATAGTATTTGTTATTATTTGTTAAAAAATAGTCATCATAATCTTCTCCAATTTTTGAATTTAAAAATTTAATTCCATTTTTAAGAGTATATCTATATTTTTTTTTAAATCTGCCTACAATTACTTTTGGATTTTTTTTGTTGTCAAATGAGCGATTTAAGAAGCTGTCAATACTTGTTGTTGTAACCCCTCCAGGCAGTGCTTCTAATATTCTCAAATCTTGATTTATATTATTAAAATATTTTTTTTCATGTATTCTGTATTCACACCAAGTATTAGCAGAAAAATTAATTTTATTATTAACAACAATTCCAACATGTGAAAGATTTGCGCCTTTGTATCCAGGAGTAACAAGTTCAATAGCATCGCATAGAGGAGATGAGTCTAGATCTTGAAAAAGTAAATCTCCTAATTGGAGTATGAATTTGTCTTCTTGTTTATAGTTATTACATGAAACATAAAGAATAATTATCAGTAGTATATATTTTTTCATTTATTAAATATAAAAAAAGGATCAATTAAGATCCTCTTTTAATTTTTATAGATTAATAAAGTTAATTTGCTAGTAAAATAATTTTATTCTTTTGCATTTCAATTACCCCTCCATTAATAATGAACTTTTTAGTTTCATTATTATTTGTAATTACTCTTACTTCCCCCTTATTAAGAGTAGATATTATTGATGCATGATTATTAAGTATCTCAAATTCTCCGTTTTTACCAGGTAATTTAACAGAATTAACTTCTCCATTAAATAATGATTTTTCAGGTGTGATAATTTCCAGTGTCATTTATTGTCTTATTTAGCTTCAGCTAGCATTTTTTCACCTTTTTCAATTGCTTCCTCAATAGAACCAACTAAATTAAAGGCAGCTTCTGGATATTTATCTACTTCTCCATTCATAATCATATTAAAACCTTTAATTGTATCCTGAATATCAACTAATACTCCTTTTAGTCCTGTAAATTGTTCAGCAACATGAAAAGGTTGAGACAGGAATCTTTGTACTCTTCTTGCTCTGTGTACAGCTTGCTTATCTTCATCAGATAATTCATCCATTCCTAAAATTGCAATAATATCTTGTAACTCTTTATATCTCTGTAGTAATTCTTTTACATTTTGAGCACATTGGTAATGTTCAGACCCTACTATATCTTCTGTAAGAATTCTAGAAGTAGAATCTAGTGGGTCAACTGCAGGGTAAATTCCTAATTCAGCAATTTTTCTTGAAAGTACAGTTGTTGCATCTAAGTGTGCAAATGTTGTTGCTGGGGCTGGATCGGTTAAATCATCAGCAGGTACATAAACTGCTTGCACTGATGTAATAGAACCATTTTTTGTAGAAGTAATCCTTTCTTGCATTGTTCCCATTTCAGTTGCTAAAGTTGGTTGATATCCCACTGCTGATGGCATTCTACCAAGTAATGCAGATACTTCAGATCCTGCTTGAGTAAATCTGAAGATATTGTCAACAAAGAAGAGTACATCTTTTCCTTTACCTTTGCCATCTCCATCTCTAAAGTATTCAGCAATTGTAAGACCTGATAATGCAACTCTAGCTCTAGCTCCCGGAGGTTCATTCATTTGTCCAAAAACAAATGTAGCTTTAGATTCTCCCATTTTTTTTCTATCTACTTTAGATAAGTCCCATCCGCCTTCCTCCATAGAATGATTAAAATCTTCACCGTAATTAATAATTCCTGATTCTAGCATTTCTCTCATAAGATCATTTCCTTCTCTAGTTCTTTCGCCAACACCAGCAAATACTGATAGCCCTCCATGTCCTTTTGCTATATTATTAATTAATTCTTGTATAAGTACTGTTTTCCCAACACCGGCACCACCAAATAAACCAATCTTACCCCCCTTTGCATAAGGTTCAATTAAATCAATAACCTTTATTCCTGTAAATAAAACTTCTGTAGATGTTGATAAATCTTCAAATTTAGGAGGATCTCTATGAATTGCAAGTCCAGAATTTTTTTCGGGATTTTCCATGCCATCAATAGCATCTCCAATTACATTAAAAACTCTACCTTTTATTTCTTCTCCAGTAGGCATTTTAATTGGAGCCCCAGTTGCAATAACCTCTGTTCCTCTGCTAACTCCATCAGTAGTCTCCATAGATATTGATCGTACAGTATCTTCACCAATATGTTGTTGGCATTCTAAAATTAGTTTATCTCCATTCTCTCTAGTAATTTCTAAGGAATCATAGATATCTGGTAAGCCCGCTTCTTGATTATCAAATGTAACATCAACTACAGGTCCAATAATTTGTGATACTCTTCCAGTATTTTTTGGCATTTTTAAAATATTTTAAAGTCTATAAATCTTTATTTGAATTGGTTGCAAATTTAATGTTTTTAAATTATTCCTTGCTAATAAATTTGTGTTTAAATTAATTGTTAATTTTGAACACTTTTTCAACAATATTAATTTATCAAAAATAAGTGAAAATATATCATTCCATTGAGGATTTTCCCTCAGATATTAATACAGTTGTAACTATTGGAACTTTTGATGGTGTACATAAAGGGCATATCACCATAATTAATCGTTTAAGTAAATTAGCAAAGAAACGGGGACTTGAAAGTGTATTATTAACTTTTGATCCACATCCAAGACATGTTATCTATAAAGATAATCAAGATTTAAGGCTGATTCATACAATTGAAGAAAAAATAGATGCTTTAAAGAATACAGGATTACATAATTTAGTAGTTCATAAATTTACTAAAGAATTTTCAAGAATTAAATCACTCCATTTTATAAGAGATATTTTGGTAAATAAACTTAATATGAAGTTTATAGTGGTTGGTTTTAATCATCATTTTGGGCAAAATAGAGAGGGTACTTTTGATAATCTTATTGAATTATCTGATTTGTATAGTTTCCAAGTTGAAAAAGTTAAGCCTCAAAATGTGAATATGGTTACAATCAGTTCTACAAAAATAAGAAAAGCTATTCTTAATGGAGATTTTAAGAAAGCAAATACATATTTAACTTCTAACTTTTTTATTAAAGCATATGTTAAAAAAGGAAATAAAATTGGATCTAAAATTGGCTTTCCCACAGCTAATTTAGAGGTGAATAATAAAATAAAAATTCTTCCTAAGTCAGGTGTTTATGCTATAAAGGCTTTTATACACAAGCAACAATATTTTGGTATGTTAAATTTAGGATTTAGGCCAACAATTTCGGACAACTCCTTTACAATTGAAGCTCATATTTTTGATTTTTTTGGAAGTATATATAATGAACAATTAAAGATTGAGTTTATTGATAGAATTAGAGATGAAAAGAAATTCCTAGATTTAGATAAATTAAAAGCTCAGCTCAAAGTTGATGAAATTCATTGCAGACAAATCTTTAATTTAAAAAGGTATTGAATTTTAGATTTAATCTATTATTTCTAGTCTAGCAAATTTTAATAATAAATTTTTTTGACCAACCCCATTAAAAAACACAGTTGCTTTTTTATTGCTTCCATCTCCGCTTACACTAATCACTTTTCCATTTCCAAATCGGCTATGTTTTACTTTTAAACCATTTGTAATTTTACTTATGTTATAAGTTGGAATATTTTTAGAGTTGTTTATTTTAGTATAGTTTTTTGGTGGAATATAATTTTGATTAATTGGCGATTTTTTTTGTCTTAAATATTTTGTTTTGGAATAAATTTTATATGTATTAATATCTTTTTCACTCAATTCTGATTCTATTTTATGCAAGTAATTGTCATCTAATTCGCTAATAAATCTGCTTGGTTCCGAATCTATAAATTGACCCCATTTGAATCTTCTTGAAGCAAAAGAAATAAATAGTCTTTGTTCGGCTCTAGTAATTGCAACATAAAATAACCTTCTTTCTTCTTCTAATGTTTCTAGGCTCCCGCTACTCATTATACTTGGAAAAAGATTTTCTTCAAGTCCTACAATAAAAACATAAGGAAATTCAAGGCCTTTTGCAGAATGAATTGTCATTAGTTTTACTTTATTGAAGTCTTTCTTATTTTCTTGATCTTGATCAGTTAGTAGAGCTACATCACTCATAAAATTATGTAGTTTGTTTAGTTCTTTTTCCGTTGTTTCGCTAAAGTGTTTTATTCCATTTAATAGTTCTTGTATATTTTCAAATTTACTAACTCCTTCTGGACTTTTGTCATTGTGTAAATGATCAAACAGATTTGTCTGCTTTGCTATTATTTCTGCTATCGTATAGGCATCTTTATGTTGAGCATCATTAGTAAAGTTTTTAATCATATCAACAAAATCATTTATTCTTGTCTTTACATTTTGACTTAAATTAATTTCTATATTATTGAGGTCACTAATTATATTCCATATTGATTTATTATGATTATTGGCAAAGGCGATTAAAGTTTGTATTGTAGTTGCTCCAATGCCTCTTCTTGGATAGTTAATTATTCTTTTAAAAGCTTCTTCATCATTTGGATTGATTGTAAGACGATAATAAGCTAATAGGTCCTTGATTTCTTTTCTCTGATAAAAAGATAGTCCGCCATAAATCTTATATGGGATATTACTTTTTCTAAGTGATTCTTCTATAGCTCTTGACTGAGCATTTGTTCTATATAAAATTGAAAATTCATCGTACTTTGATTGTTTTCTTTTTTGAATATCTGAAATTGTATTTGAGACTAATCTTCCTTCATCATTATCTGATTGTGTTTTAACAACTATTATTTTTTCACCTGAATTATTTTTTGTCCAAACAGTTTTTTCTATTTGTTGTGTATTTTGTTTTATAATGCTGTTTGCAGCATTAACTATTGTTGAGGTAGATCTATAATTTTGTTCTAGCTTGTAGCTTGTATAATTAGGATAGTCAATTTTAAAATTAAGGATATTTTGAATATTAGCCCCTCTAAAAGAATATATACTTTGAGCATCATCTCCCACTATGCAGATATTTTTATTAAGTGCTGATAATTTTTTAATAATTAAGTATTGGATATGGTTTGTATCTTGATATTCATCAATTAAAATGTATCTAAATTTCTCTTGATACTTTAGCAGTACAGATGGATTTTCCTTGATTAATTGATAAGTTTTTAATAATAAATCATCAAAATCCATTGCGAAGGCTTTACGGCATCTGTTTGAATAAATTTGATAGATTTTACCGAAATCGGTTCGTTTTGCAATTGTATCTTGTTTTATTAACTCTGTATTTTTATTATATGCTTTTGAAGTTATAAAGTTGTTTTTTAGTGAGGAAATTCTATGTCTAACAATATTAACTTTATAAATTTCTTTATCAAGATTTAACTCTTTGATTATACTTTTAACTAAGCTTTTTGAATCATCTGTATCATATATTGTAAAGTTTTGTGGGTAACCAAATTTCTCTGATTCAATTCGTAATATTCTTGAAAATACCGAGTGAAAGGTCCCCATCCATAAGTTTCTTGCTAAAGAATCTCCAACGATTTCTTCAATTCTGTTTTGCATTTCTTTAGAAGCTTTATTAGTAAATGTTAATGATAAAATATTAAATGGGCTGACACCTTGCTTTATTAAATGTATAATACGGAATGTTAATACTCTTGTTTTTCCTGAACCTGCACCAGCAATAACCATAAGTGGACCTTTAGTATGTTTTACGGCTTTTTGTTGTTCTGTATTTAACAGTTCCAAGTAGTTGTCCATTTTTAGATTGAAAATTTTGAATTGCAAAAATAAAAATTAAGGCTGTTTAATTTGTTAAAGTCATAAATTTTTTCAGATAAGAATCTGTTATTAAAATTGTTGAGGTTGGATATAATTTTTGTATTTTTGTAAAAAATAATACACAATGAAGAAATTGTTAGTAGTTATTCTAGTTGTTTGTTTTTTCTATCAATCTAATGCAACGCATTTGATGGGCGGTGAGATTACATGGGAATGTATTAAGGATCCAGCTAGTCCAGATGTAGGAAAATATATCTTCACAATGAAACAATATAGAGATTGTGACGGAACAACATTAAGTCAGTTTGCCCAGAATATACAAGTTTGGGAGAATGGAATTAATATTCAAAATATTTCATGTAATTTTATTTCAAACTCGGATATATCGCCAACTTGCGATGTCCTTAACAGTGGGAATGCACAACTTGATTGTTATGGAGTTAATCCAGTTGGTGCAGTAGAAGAGTACATTTATCAATCTCTTCCTGTTCAAATTTTAGGGACACCCCCTCCAAGTGGCTGGCATTTTACATGGGACTTATGTTGTAGAAATGGTGCAATTGATAATTTATTAAATCCTGATACACAAGGATTTACTTTACGAGCTTCTATGTATCCTTTTACAGATCCAATTACAGGTTTAGTATTACCTGCTGATCCTTGTTTTGATTCCTCACCAATTTTCAATGAAAGCCCTAAAACAATAATATGTTCAGGATATCCTTTTGCATATACTCATAATGCTTCTGATCCTGAAATAGATAGTATTCGTTATTATTGGGCAGAACCTCTTGATGATAGTTTTTTTTCATATGATCCAAATCCAGCAAACAATTCTCCGGCTGCAATTCCATTTATTGGAGGATTTACATTTAATTCACCAATACCTGGTGCTCCAGCATTAAATCCAATTTCAGGTGAGATTTCCTACAATTCTAATATTTCTGGAAACTTTGTTACTGTTACTAGAGTAGAATCTTTTAAATGTGGTCAAAAAATAGCCGAGATTCATAGGGATATTCAAGTGGTTTTAATTTCTTGTCCAACAATGGGGGGTGTAGTTAATGACCCCCCATTTGTTGGTACTCCAACAGGATCACAGACATGGACAATTGACCCTTTAGGTTCTTCTTTACTACCTTCGTATGAGACAACTGTAACAGCAGGAGAGTTTGTTTCATTTAATATAATTGGTATAGATTCTAATTTATATGGTGGGTTAACTCCTCAAGATTTAACTATGGAAGTTTCTGGAGGTCAGTTTTTAGATCCTGTTACTAATTCTTGCCAAAATCCACCTTGTGCAACTTTTGTTTCTACAACAGGAACAGCATCTCCCATTGTATCTCCTGGTATTGTTGAAGGAGTTTTTCAATGGCAGACAACTTGTGATCATGTTTCTTCTGACATTGCATGTGGAAGGACTACTAATTTGTATCAATTTTCTGTTAAAGTATATGATGATTTCTGCCCTGCCCCTGCAATTAGAAGCGTTACTTTAATGGTTTATGTTGAGGCTGATAATAACATGCAGATTTCTAAAGTACAGCCTACATGTTTTGGAAATGATGGTGTTATAACTTTAGAGCCTAGTTTATCTATTACTCAGATTGCTTGGGATGCTGAGCTTCATGATTTTTCTGGAAATCTTATTTCATCAAACAATAATATTACTGGAAATGTTACATCATTAACAGGTCTTTCTGCTGGTGACTATATTGTAAAAGCTGTAGGTGCCGGAGGTTGTATTGTTCAGGATACTGTAGAATTATTATTAGCCCCTAATCCTCTAAATATTCAGACTAATGCAAAACATGTAAGTTGTTATGGAGGATCTGATGGTGAGATAGGTGTTTTTTTAGATAATGGTTTATTACCTTATACATTTTATATAAATGGTGTTGAGAATCTT
>MDSV01169356.1_pt1 | contig 16827 bp, 14 predicted proteins | sample 810851 | NCBI WGS metagenome assembly MDSV01 (sample SAMN05326640, study PRJNA326480) | marine metagenome | isolation source: seawater | place: Atlantic Ocean: North East | collected 2012 | reverse complement strand
TTTCTGGAGTCCAACCAACTGGTAATTTACATCTTGGAAATTATCTAGGAGCTTTAAAAAATTTTGTATCACTTCAAAAGTCAATGAACTGTTTATATTGTGTTGTTGACCTACATGCTATTACGACTTTTCAAAATCCAAAAGAATTAAACTCAAACATTTTAGAAACTACGGCAGGTTTTTTAGCTTCTGGGTTAGACTCTGAAAAAAGTATAATTTTTAATCAATCGTCAGTAAGTGGACATGCCGAACTCGCTTGGATTTTAAATTGTGTTTGTAGAGTTGGATGGCTAAATCGTATGACCCAATTTAAAGATAAAGCTGGAAAAGATAAAGAGAAAGCTAGCGTTGGTTTATACATTTATCCTAATTTAATGGCCGCTGACATCCTATTGTATAAAGCCACGCATGTGCCAGTTGGTGCTGATCAAAAACAGCATCTAGAATTATCGAGAGATATTGCTCAAAAATTTAATAATGATTTTAATAAAAAAGATTTCTTTCCATTACCAGAGCCTTTAATTCTAAAAAATATTTCTAGAGTAATGAGCTTAAGAGATGGCACAAAGAAGATGAGCAAATCAGAAGAGTCTGACTATTCGAGAATAAATTTAAAAGATAATCCAGATGAAATTGAAAAAAAAATAAAAAAAGCAAAAACTGATACCGACCCAATTACCGACAATGTTAATGATTACTCAACTAGACCAGAAGCATTTAATCTATTGAACATATATTCAAATTTATCAGATCAAAAAGTTGAAGCTACTTTAAATGAATTTGCTGGGAAAGATTTTTCATCTTTAAAAGTAAAACTTACTGAAAAATTAGTTGAGACAATTAGTCCAATCGGAAAGAATATTGCTAAATTAATGACAGATAAAAAACACTTAGAGGATGTATTGAAAAAAGGTAAACAAAAAGCCAGTATTCTAGCTGAGGAAAACCTAAAAAAGATACGTGAAATAATAGGATTTGTGTAATATATATATCCTACAATGATACAAGTAGAACAAACACCAAACCCTGACTCGTTAAAATTTTTATCACAAAAAATTTTATCTAAAGTTGGAACTGAAGAGTTTAAAAAGTCAAATTTAAACAACATTAAGATTCCATTTATTAAAGAGATATTAAATTTTTCAGGAGTTGAATTAGTTTTAATCTCGGACAATTTTTTGACAGTAAAAAAAGATAAAAATACTTCTTGGGAAAGTTTAAAACCGATGATTATTTCTCATTTGAACGACTACTTTGAAAAAAGTAGTGTACCTATATTAGTCGATAATAAAATAGAAAAAAAATTAGATGAAAATGAGACTATTTCTAAAATAAAGGACGTACTTGACACTAAAATAAGGCCAGCTGTAGCAAAAGACGGTGGAGACATAAAGTTTAAATCTTTTGACAACGGTGTCGTAAAAGTTGAATTACAAGGAGCATGCTCTGGGTGCCCCAGCTCTATAATGACATTAAAGCAAGGTGTACAAAATCTACTAAAACATTATGTAAAAGAAGTTAATTCGGTAGAGGCAATTTAGATGAAAAAAAATTTAACTTACAGAGATAAACTTTTAGAATTAAGCAGAATATACAAAATTACTGAAATACAAAACTATATTAAAAGAAAAAAAAATCTTACTACACATCAAATTGAACATATCCTAAAAAAAAATAATGTACCTATCCCCAAAGATTTTAATATAAGTTTTTTCAAAAAGAGTATTTCAAATCCAATTTCAAAGGCAGGAAAAGAGGTTACCGGACTTTACAGCGATACAACCGATGGGGTTGAAAAATTTTTTAAAAGGAAGAAAAGAGAAGCGACAGGCTTATTAGACAACACCACAGGTGGTGTAGAAAGTTTTTTATTAAGGTCCTGGAGGAATGCTGGAAATATAGGGATAGGCGTCTTAAATACCTTTCCAAAATTAATTTCAACGGTTATAGATTTCGTTTCTAATACATTTGTAGAAATCTTTAGTAGCTTTTATACCTCAAAAGTTGAAGAGTCCAAAACCAATAGGTTAGTAAGAAATTTTGCAATTGGAGTTTTTATCTGTGCGATTGGTATAGTTTTTTTTACAGTAAAAGAGAATTATGAAAAAGAAAACTTAAATTTCGTTCAGATTAAAAAGGAGCCTAAAGAAAAAATTAAACTTGATAAAAAACTAAAGGCAAAAAAAGAGACTAAAGACCAAATAAAAAAGAAATTAGATACGAATAAAGAAGAAAAAGAAAAAAAAACAACAGAGAAAATCGTACCAAAAAAAGAGAAATCACCAAGTCAAGTAACCGAACTAGTTCTTCCTAACCTAAATATTAAAACAGAGACTGTTTTGAGTTTGTTTGAAGATGTGGAGTACGATTTAAAGACGGTCAGATATAAGAAAACTGTTAAGCCAATTTATTTTACTCAGTTTCCAAAGGATTTAGACGAAATCAAAGACACCCAGCTTAAGAAAGAAACATTTATTAAAATAGTATTACCTTTAGTGGTCGCTGAAAATGAGAAAATCTTAAACGATAAGAATAAGTTGAGAAAGATTATTTCAAAAAAAATGACCAATGATAAAGAAAAATCTTGGTTAAGATTAAAATTAAGAGAGTATAAAGTTAAAAACTCTAATATGAAAGAGCTTGAAATGAGAATGGATATTATACCAGCATCCATCGCTTTAGCTCAAGCAGCAAAAGAAAGTGGTTGGGGAACATCAAGATTTGCTCTTGAAGGCAATGCCATATTTGGTCAATGGACATGGACAGGACAAGGTATTGAACCTTTAAATAAAGGAAAACACGAAGGCCATAAAATTTTAAGATTTCCTATATTAAGGGCTTCAGTTAAAGCTTATCAAAATAACTTAAACACCCACAAAGGTTATTCTGAGTTTAGAGAAAAAAGGTTTACATTAAGAAAAAGAAATAAAAGTATAAGAGGTTTAGACCTAACTGATACTTTGGAAAAGTACGCTCAAACAGGAAAAGAGTACACAGAAATTTTAGAACAAATTATAAAACAAAATAATCTTGCAGATTTTGAAACAGTTCAACTTACAAATTCAGTAGTAAAAAAAGACATTCAATTATAAAGACTACTTTTCTTTAACAACAAATTGTACACCGAGCCACCTATAAAAATTATTATTTTCTCTAAGTGAACAGTTAACTCTTCCACGCTCTGTAGTGAACTTACCCTCTAAATTAATTTTAATGGAATAATTACTTAAAAATTCTATTTTAGATTTTCTCCACTTATTATTTTCGTTAGAAAAACAATTTATATTATTAATATTTTTTAAATTTTCATGAAAATTAATTATAATATTAGGAGGATTAGTAAGGTCATTAATATATCTTTCTTTTGGCTCGATAGATTTATATTGAAAGGGAAGAGTATTTAAAATTGTTTTAAATCGTTCAAGCTCACCGTATTTTTCGTTGATAGGAAATCTAGGCATCTCATGAAAATCCTTTGTGTAATCAACAACACCAGAGTGTTGGCCAAAAGCATATTTAAATCCTAAATCTTGAACAATTTTTTTAAAACTCAAGCTATACTCACCGAATGGATAGGAGAAGAAATTTGAATTTACTCCAAGTTTCTCTTTAAAAATTAATTTTGAAATTTGTAAATCATTAAGTATTTCTTTATTGGTTAAATCTATAAGATATTCATGTGTATGGCTGTGATTGCCAATTTCAACAAAGTCGTATCTAGAAATCTCTTTAATTTGATCCCAGCTCATATACCCTCTTTTACCAACTTCTCTAGTGCTCACAAATAAAATGAAAGGAGTTTTGAGTTCCTTAAGGATAGGCCATGCCTTGTCGTAAAAAGATAAAAAACCATCGTCAATCGTAAGAAGAATTTTACGTTGTTGTTTATTTTTAATTTCGTTTTCAAAATTTTTAGGATTTATAAACTTTAAATCTTTTTCTTTTATTAGATTTAAATGGTTTTTAAACTCCTTTATCTTAATATTTGTCGATGGGTATTTATTTTCTTCAAATCGGTGATACATTAATGTAATGATACCAAAATCATTGACCCCATTTTCCAAAGACTTTAAGTCATAGGGTGTAAGAAGAAAGGCAACTGATAATATATTGATAAAAAATTTTTTAATTATAAATTTCACTGGTAAAAATAATTCTATAGGTTTAAATATTGATAATAAATTCTTTATAGAAAAATTTCAAAATAATATTTCATCTAATAATCAACTTGTTAGTAATATTTTAAAATTTATCGCTAAATACAAGGTAAAATTAACCAGCAATTTTTCTGTAATAATAAATCTGGGGCCAGGTAGTTATTCTTCACTTAGAATTTCTCTTTCAGTAGCTAAGGGAATTCAAATAGTGCATGGAACTAAGTTATATGGGTACAAAAATAGCCATTTATCTGAATTAAAACTTGATAAAATAAAAAATTTAATAAAAAATAAACAATTTGAAAATAAAATGTTAAAACCTATTTACCAAAAATAAAAATATATGAGTGTTATAGAAGATAAATGCAAAGATAAGGGTGTTAGATTAACTGACCAAAGACGTGTCATTGCTAAAGTGATGTCTGAGTCAAAATTGACATTTGGCTCAAAGGATCATCCAGATGTAGATGAATTACATAAAAGAGTAAGTTTAATTGATAAAAAAATTAGTATTGCGACCGTATACAGAACTTTAAAACTTTTTGAGGAGTCAGGTATAATTGAAAGACATGATTTTAAAGAAGGTAAATCTAGATATGAACCTTCGACAGATCAACATCATGATCACCTAATTGATATTAATTCAGGTGAAATTATTGAATTTGTTGACAAAGATATTGAAGAATTACAAATTAGAATAGCAAAAAAACTAGGTTATAATTTAGTTGATCATAAACTTGAATTATACGGGTCAAAAAAAAAGAAATAATTTGGAAAAGAAGATTTATATAAAAACTTTTGGCTGTCAAATGAATGAGTACGATAGTAGCCGTATTTTAGATATCACTAAAAAGATTAATTATTATCCTACAGATAATAAATTAGAAGCTGATTGTTACATACTTAATACTTGTCATATAAGAGAGAAAGCAACAGAAAAAGTTTTTCACGATGTTGGAAGGGTAAAAAAAAATTTTAGAAATAAAAAAAAACCAATCCTTATAGTTGCTGGCTGTGTTGCCCAAGCAGAAGGTGATCTAATTTTAAAAAAAGACAAATATATCGATGCAGTTATAGGCCCACAGTCTTATCATTCGATTAATGAAGTCATAAAAAAAATTGAGAATAAAAAAAGACAATTAGATGAAACAAGTTTTGATGTAATTGAAAAATTTGATACCTTAAATATTATTAAAAATAGTAGCAATAAAGTTTCATCTTATTTAACTATACAAGAAGGTTGTAATAAGTTTTGTAAGTTCTGTGTAGTGCCATATACACGTGGAGAGGAGTGTTCTAGAAAATTTGAGGATATTTTGTTAGAAGCGGATCAGTTAATATCTAATGGTGCAAGAGAGATAACCTTACTTGGTCAAAACGTAAATGCTTATGAATACGCAAATAAACGACTTTCTGATATTATATTTGCATTAAACAAAAGAGAGAAGCTTAAAAGAATTCGCTACACTACCTCACACCCAAAAGATATGACAGAGGATTTAATATATGCACATACAAGCTGTCAAAAGTTAATGCCTTTGTTGCACCTGCCGGTTCAGTCAGGCTCCAATAGCATTTTAAGAAGTATGAATAGAAAGCATAACATTAAACAGTACCTCGAAATTATTAAAGTACTTCAGAAAAAAAATCCCAAGATTAAATTTACCAGTGATTTTATAATCGGATATCCTGGTGAGACAAACGACGATTTTATTGCCACGTGTAAGTTAATGCAAGATATCCAATTTATAAACTCTTATTCATTTATATTTAGTCCTAGACCAGGTACACCAGCAAATGAACTTGATCTCATAGACGAAAAAATATCTAAAAAAAGGCTTAATTCATTTCAAAAAATCGCTAAGGAAATCAAGCTAAATTATAAAAAAAACTTGTTAAATACTAAAGTAAACACATTATTTGAAAATAAAGTTGAAGAGGACAGTTACTTCGGACGTGACGAGTATCAAAACCCTGTCATTGTTACAAGTAAACAAGATATAATTGGAGAAGTGAAAGAAGTTATTATTAAAAAATTTACTCAGCATACAATCTATGGAAATCTAATAGATAAAAATATACTCGCAGCGTAATGTCAAAAATAGAAAATTTAAATCAAACCTTTAGTATTAAAAAAATAGATTTAGAAACCATAAATATAAAAATTCATGATAACGATGTGCTGATACCAGTTGTCGGCGAATTTAACAAAAACCTTAATGAATTAGAAAAGCTCACTAAAACAAAAATTTTTTTTAGAGGAAACTCTATAACTATTAAAGGAAATAAAACTAGTATAGTAAAAGTATCCGAAGCAATTAAATTTTTGATTAATAAATTTTTAAAAACTAATTTAATAGAAGATCAAGATTTGGCTTTATCACTAAAATTGGAAAAAGATATAAAACATAAAGCAAATATTCATAATTTAGATCAACTAATAAGAACACCAAAAAAAACAGTAATCGCAAGATCTAAAAAACAATCTCAATATATAGAAGCCCTGAAGCAAAAAGATATAACTATGGCTCTAGGTCCAGCTGGGACAGGCAAAAGTTTTTTAGCCGTTTCAGTAGCTATGACTATGTTATTTGAAAAAAAAGTAGAAAAAGTAATCCTATCTAGACCAGCAGTAGAAGCTGGGGAAAAATTAGGTTTCCTTCCAGGCGACATGAAAGAAAAAGTAGATCCTTATCTAAGACCTTTGTACGATGCACTGTACGATTTATTTGGCTACGAAAAAATTAATAAAAAAATTGAGACAGGAGAAATAGAAATTGCACCTTTAGCTTTCATGAGAGGTAGAACATTAAAAAATTCATTTGCGATATTAGATGAAGCACAAAATGCAACTTTAACACAAATAAAAATGTTTTTGACAAGAATAGGAGAAAATTCAAAGATAGTAGTTAATGGAGACCCCTCTCAAATAGATTTAATTAATAAATCTCATTCTGGGTTGATCAAAGTTAAAAAAATTTTAAGCAAAATCAATGAAATTAAAGTTGTAGAGTTTGATCATAAAGATGTTGTAAGACATCCATTGGTCTCCAAAATTATTCAGGCGTTTAATAAGAATATAGATGATAAAAATTAATGTTATCGTTAAAGATAAAATTTGGTTAAAAATATTAAAAGATCCTGAAAAATATTTAAAAAGACAATCCAAAAAAATTCAAAATATAAAATTTTTTTCTTCTAAAAAAAACTATCATTTAAATATAATGTTAGCAAATTCAAAGAGAATACAAATGTTAAATGATAAATTTAGAAAAAAAAATAAACCGACTGATATTTTATCCTTCCCAAATTACGAAAAAAATGAATTAAGAAAAATTATAAGAAAAAATAAAGACATTTATTTAGGTGACGTTATTATTAATATTCAAAAATTGAGTTATCGTTCAGATAAAAAGAAGTTTTTCGTGAGATTTAACGAACTCTGGATTCATGCATTGCTTCATTTGTTTGGTTACAAGCATAAAAAAAACCTTGACTATAAAAAAATGAATTTTTTAGAAAAACAATTACTTAATAAAATTTATAATAATGCTTAATTTTATTTCTAAAAGTAGATTTATGTTAGTTTTTGCATTGCCCTTTTTTTTAGGCTGTGTTTCTGTTTTTTCATTTCAGCCATTTAATTTTTCAATCATAAATTTTTTTGTTTTTCCAATATTATTTTTAATATTGAGCTTTATAAATAAATTATCTAAAAATACATACAGAAAGAAACCTTATTTGAGAAATTTATTTTTTGTTGGTTATTTTTTCGGTATCGGTTTTTTTTTAACCGGTTCATATTGGATTTCACACTCTTTGCAATTTGATGAAACCTTTAAATCACTCATACCCTTTGCTATAACTCTATTACCTATTTTCTTAGGACTGTTCTTTGGGTTTTGCACACTAATTTGTGGACCTTTTTTAAAATTAGATTTAAAATCGATATTTCTGTTTAGCTCTACATTTTCTTTATTTGACTATATAAGGTCCAAAATATTTACAGGTTTTCCTTGGAACCTGTGGTGTTATAGCTGGTCTTGGTTTGAAGAAGTCCTTCAAATACTTAATCCTATAGGATTATTTGCTTTTAATTTTCTTGTCATAATTTTTTTTTCTATACCTTCTATCTTGTTTTTTAAAAATTATAATCAAAAATATTTTGTTGTTATAATTAGCCTATCTTTGTTTTTCCTTAATTATATTTACGGTAACATGATGATAAATAAAAATCTTTTACAAATTAAAAATTTAAATAGTAAAACCGATTTCATAAATATAAAGATCGTATCTCCGAATTTTGATCTAAAGTATAACTTAGATAATAGAGAGCTTATAGACAGGATAAAAAAACTTATTAAATACAGTGAGCCAGACAAAGAAAAAGAAACTTTATTTATATGGCCTGAGGGAGCGCTTTCGGGTCAATATTTTAATGACTTAAAAAAATTTAATAAAAATATCAAAGAAAATTTCTCAGATAAACACTTTATAGCACTGGGGGTAAATACCAGAGATGGAAAAAAATTCTTCAATAGTTTTTTAATAGTCGACAATAATTTTGAAAAGAAATATCAATACGATAAAGTAAAGCTTGTTCCATTTGGGGAATTTTTACCTTTTAATAAAACTTTGGAAAAGTTTGGTTTTAAAAAGGTTACCGAAGGTTTTGGTTCTTTCAGTGTAGGGAAACTTTCTAGGGGATATTCTTATAAAGGTCAAAATATTATTCCTCTAATATGTTATGAAATAATTTTTACTGAGTTATTGCAAAAAGATCATAGTAAAAATATCGTAGCAGTTAATATCTCGGAAGATGCTTGGTTTGGTGACTCCATTGGTCCCCATCAACACTTTGCTAAATCAATTTTTCGGGCCATAGAAAGCAACTCTTTTATACTTAGATCGGCCAATAAAGGTATAAGCGCAGTCATTAATAATAAAGGGCAAGTTGTTAAAAGCCTCAAAAGCAACGAATCTGGTAATTTAGAATATGCCTTACCAGTATTGAAAAAAAAATATAAAAATAAAAATGATTTGATATTTTTTATTCTTTTAATTACAAATATTTTAATCTTTATAATTTTAAAAAAAAATGAAAAATAAAAATTTTTATTTCACGAGTGAATCTGTTTCAGAAGGTCATCCAGATAAAGTGTGTGACAGAATTTCGGACATGGTAGTTGATAGTTATTTAACAAAAGATCCTCAAGCAAGAGTAGCGTGTGAAACTTTAACTACTACAAATAAAGTAGTTTTAGCAGGCGAGACTAGGGGACCTAAAATAGATACTAATGAATTGGAACAAAAAGTTCGTGATTGCATAAAAGATATTGGTTATGACCAAGATGGTTTTACTTGGAAAGAAAAGACGAAGATCGAGTCTCATCTTCATGCCCAATCTTCCGATATAGCGATGGGTGTAGACTCGAAAGATAACAAAGACGAAGGCGCAGGTGATCAGGGAATAATGTTCGGTTTTGCTTGTAAAGAGACCGAGGAACTAATGCCAGCCCCAATATTTTATTCTCATAAAATTTTAAGGTTAATGGCTGAAGAGAGAAAGTCGGGAATTTTAAAAGGAATAGAACCAGACTCCAAAAGCCAGGTAACGATGAAATATTTAGACGGTAAACCCGCTGAAGTAAGTTCAGTAGTAATTTCATCCCAACATTCTAAGGATCTAAATCAAGATCAAGTTAAAGACTTAATATTACCTTACATAGAAAAATCGATACCAAAGCATTTACTGAATAATTTAAATGATAAAGAAATTTATATAAATCCTACAGGACAATTTATAATTGGTGGCCCAGATGGAGATACTGGTTTAACAGGAAGAAAAATAATAGTAGATACTTACGGAGGTGCAGCCCCTCATGGTGGAGGTGCATTTTCTGGAAAAGACCCAACAAAAGTAGATAGGTCTGCAGCTTATGCTTCCAGGTACATAGCAAAAAATATCGTAGCATCAGGAATAACCGATAGATGTCTGATACAACTTTCATATGCAATAGGAGTTTCTAAACCTTTATCAATTTACTTAGAACTAGATGATGATAACAGGGAGAAAAACGAGGAAGTTAAAAAGTTAATTTATAAAAATTTTGATCTATCTCCACGGGGTATTCGAGAGATGCTTGGTTTAAATAAGCCAATTTATGAGGTAACTTCTGCATACGGACATTTTGGGAGAAAACCTACAAGCAAAGGTCAGTTTTCTTGGGAAAAAACAGATAAAACATCTATATTCAAATTGTAATCTTGAAAAAACCTCATTTTTTTTATAAAAGAAATACAAATTATTAACAATTCAAAATGGGCTTTAGCCCATTTTTTTTTGGAGAATTAAAAAAATGTTAAATAGAGGATTAGATAAACTAGAATTACTAAGAATAGTCGATTCCGTTGCATCGGAAAAATCGATCGACAAGGAAATAGTAATTGGATCAATGGAGAGCGCTATACAAAAAGCTGCTTTAACTAAGTTTGGTAATAATAACGAGATTTTAGTTAAAATAGATCGAGAAACTGGAAATATTGACATACAAAAAGTATTAGAAGTAGTAGAGAATGTTGAAGATCCTAGCAGAGAAATTTCATTAAATGATGCAAATAAAATAAAGATAAATAATGAAAATTATAAAGTTGGAGATAAAATTTATGAGAATTTACCTCAAATAGACTTTGGACGAATAGCTGCACAAAGTGCAAAACAAGTAATTAATTTAAAAGTTCGAGAGGCAGAAAAAAATAGACAATACGAAGACTTCATTGATAAGCAAGGCTTAATTTTAAGCGGGATCATTAAAAGATTAGAATACGGAAACGTAATTATCGATCTTGGAAAAGCCGAAGGTGTAATCAAGAAGGATGAATTAATTCCTAGAGAAATTTTAAAAACAGGGGACAGAGTTAAAGCCTATTGTTATGAAGTAAAAAAAGAATTAAAAGGTCATCAAATTTTTCTATCTAGGGCTCATCCTCAATTTTTAGCTAAACTTTTTTTTCAAGAAGTTCCTGAAATATACGAAGGTATTATAGAAATAAAGTCTGTAGCAAGAGACCCTGGTAGTAGGGCGAAAATATGTGTTAACTCTAAAGATTCCTCAATAGATCCAGTTGGTGCATGTGTTGGTATGAGAGGAAGCAGAGTTCAAACGATAGTAAATGAGCTTCATGGAGAAAAAATTGACATTATAAAGTGGACTGAAGATTTGCCAACTTTAATTTCAGAGTCACTCTCTCCCGCTGAAATTCAAAAAGTTTTGATAGATCAGTCGAACAAAAAAATTGATGTTATACTAAGTGAAGAGAACTTAAGTAAAGCTATTGGAAGAAGAGGTCAAAATGTTAGATTAGCATCAAAACTGACTAACTACGAAATTGATATCCTAACAGACAAAGAAGACTCAGACAGAAGACAAGCTGACTTTAAAGAAAAAACAGAGACATTAATTAAAAATTTAGAAGTAGATGAAACACTAGGTCAGCTTTTAGTTTCTGAAGGATTTCAAGGCATAGAAGAAATTTCTCAAGCTAAACCTGAAGATATATCAAAAATAGAAGCGATTGATGAAGATACAGCCAACGAGTTAATAAAAAGATCCAAAGAAAGCTTAATTAAAGTTAAGGAAGAAGTAAGCAAAAAACTTAAAGAGCTTGGGGTGGAAGATGAATTAATAAATTTGAATGGTATGACCCAAGGAATGCTGGTTATACTCGGGCAAAAGAATATAAAAAAATTAAGTGATTTTGCAGATCTTTCTACCGATGAACTTGTTGGAGGTTTTGATGAAATTAAAGGTAAAAAAATTAGATTACAAGGATATCTTGAGGAATTCTCATTAACAAGAGAGGAAGCAGATCAACTTATAATGTCAGCAAGAGATAAGGTATTTAACTAAAATATGGACAATAAAGAAAAAAAAAAAAACTCTAACAATATCTTCAGATCTAAAAAAGAAAATAGACGTTAGTTCTTTCAATAATAAAAGAGAGAAAAGATCATACTCCATACAAAACGATAAAAAAAAGCCTTTTAAAAATAATAAACCTTATCGTAAACCCGGAACTACTAGCGCTCAGTTTAATCAGACTGAAAATAGAAATAAAAAAATTAATCGGAAATTCATAGAACAGCAAGCCACTAAAGCCTTTATTAAAAAAGAGGAAAAACCAACTGGCAAAAGTAAGTTAAAATTAAAAACCCCTATAGATAAAAGAGATTTTAAATTAACAGTTTCAAGAGCTCTGAACGTTGAGGAGATTGAGATCAAGCAAAGAAGCCTTGCATCTGTAAAAAGAGCTAGACTTAAAGAGAAAAAAAATACTCCCGAAAGTGAGGAAAAAAAGGAATATAAAAAAGTTATAAAAGAGGTAAAAATTCCTGAGCAAATTACCATTCAAGAGCTCTCTAATCGTATGGCTGAAAAATCTAATGATGTTATAAAATTTTTATTTAATATGAAAGTGATAGCTACGATTAATCACTCAATAGACAAAGACACTGCTGAATATATAGTTAAAGAATTTGGACATAAGCCAGTTCTTGAAAATGCGCCTTCAAATGAAATTAGTAAGACAAAATCTTTAGAAGGAAAGATAGAAAAAAGACCTCCAGTAGTTACTATTATGGGGCACGTTGATCATGGTAAGACTTCCTTACTTGATGCTTTACGAGATGCAAATGTAGTATCAAATGAGTTTGGAGGTATTACTCAACATATAGGCGCCTATCAAGTGAAAACAGAAAAAAATCAATTGATAACTTTTATTGACACTCCTGGACATGCTGCATTTACTGAAATGCGAGCTAGAGGCTCAAAGATAACTGACATTGTAGTTTTAGTTGTAGCAGCTGATGATGGAATAAAACCACAAACTGTAGAAGCAATTAATCATTCTAAGGCAGCTAAAGTGCCTATTATAGTTGCAATAAACAAATGTGATTTACCAAATAAAAATATAACTAAAATAAAGAATGATTTAATGAGATATGAACTTGTAGCAGAGGATCTGAGTGGAGATACCCTATTTGTTGAAGTTTCAGCAACAAAAAAATTAAATCTAGATAAGCTTAAAGAAAGTATTTTACTTCAATCCGAAATATTAGATTTAAACGCTTCGGTAAGTGATACTGCATCTGGAGTAGTAATTGAGTCAAAAATTGACAAAGGCAAGGGTCCTGTATCGACTATTTTAATTTCAAATGGGATATTAAAAAAAGGAGATTATTTTGTATGTGGAAAGACCTGGGGCAAAGTTAGAGCTATGATTAACCATGAAGGTAAATCCATTGATCTTGCTCAACCATCAATGCCAGTAGAGATTCTAGGCATGAACAGCGTGGCATATGCGGGGGCAGAATTTTTAGTTACTGAAAGTGAATTAAAAGCTAAAGAGATTGTAGAATTTAGAGAAGACAATACAACTAAGTCTAAGATTAGAATAAACGACAAACCAAATATATTTGATAGTGGCAATAATAAAGAAGAATTGAATATTATTATTAAATCAGATGTTCATGGCTCAAGTGAAGCATTAAAAATGGCGATAGAAAAAATTGTACATGAAGAGGTTAAAACTAATATTATTTTATCAGATATCGGCATGATAAATGAAACAGACGTTTCATTAGCGAAGGCATCTAGTGCGGTTTTAATTGGGTTTAACGTGAAAGCTAATAGAGAAGCAAAAAAAATTTCAGAAGAACAAAAAATAGAGATAAAATATTTTAATATTATTTATGAAGCACTTGAATTTATTGAAAAAAAATTATCTGGCTTATTGGAACCAGAAACAAAAGAAATTCCTCTTGGATCGGCAGAAGTTCAACAAATCTTTAAAGTATCAAAATTTGGAAAAATTGCCGGATCCAAGGTCATAGAAGGCGAAATTCAAAACAAATCAAAAGCAAGAATTGTTCGGGATGGAAATGTCGTTTATGATGGGGAAATTATAAGTATTTTCCGAGAGAAAAATGCAGTGAAAGAAGTAAAAAATGGTTTAGAGTGCGGTATTAGTCTTAAGGATTTTATAGACTTTAAAGAAAAAGATATTATAGAGTCTTACCAATTAGAAAAAATTGAAAGATCAATATGATTATGGGAGATTTATCTAATAAAGGATATTCTCAAAGACAGTTAAGAGTGGGAGAATTGGTAAAACAAAGTTTAGGAGAATTATTTATCAAAAATGAGACTAAAATATCGTCTTTTAATTCTAGAATAATCACTGTTACAGAAGTAAGAATGACACCCGATCTAAAAACAGCTAGAGTATACGTAATTCCACTCGGTGGGATTGATACTAAAGAAACAGTAGATATCTTGACGAAGAACTCCCATCTTGTTAGAAAGGCTCTATCAAAAAAAATAAGTTTAAAATTTCTCCCTAAGCTTAATTTTATAGAAGACAACTCTTTTGAGTATGCAGAAAAAATAGAAAAGTTGATAAAGAAAAATAAGACAAATGACAAAGAAAAAAATAGATATAATTAAATCACTAGCGATAAATGCAAAAGATGTCGGATCAGCAGAAGTTCAGATAGGTTTACTTAGTGAAAAAATAGAAAAGTTAGCTTTGCACTTTAAAAAATTTAAAAAAGACAAGCATTCTACAATAGGTTTATCTAAGTCGGTAAATAAAAGAAAAAAACTTTTAAGCTATTTAAAAAAAAATAATCTAAAATCATATGAGAATGTAATTAAACAACTAAATTTAAGGAAATAATGTTTAAAATTTGTAAAGAAGAAATTACTATAGGAAAAAAAAAGATAACTTTAGAAACTGGTAAAATTGCCAGGCAAGCAGATGGAGCAATAATAGCAAGCTGTGGTGAAACAGTAGTTTTAGCTACTGCAGTAGGAGCTAAAAAAGTAAAAGATGGTCAAGATTATTTTCCGTTATCGGTAAATTATCAAGAAAAATACTATGCAGCTGGAAAAATTCCTGGTGGGTATTTTAAAAGAGAGGCAAGACCTACTGAAGCAGAAACTTTAATTTCAAGATTAATCGATAGACCAATTAGACCTCTTTTTCCTTCAGGTTTTATGAATGAGGTACAAGTATTACCCACTGTTTTATCTTATGACGGTGATAATCAACCAGATGTACTAGCTATTATAGCTTCTTCAGCTGCGCTAGCTATTTCAGGCCTTCCTTTTCAAGGACCTATTGCTGCAAGTAGAGTTGGGTACAAGGATGGAAAATTTTTATTAAATCCGTCTTTAGAAGAACAAAAAGAGTCTGAATTAGACCTTATTGTGGCTGGAACAAAAGATGCGGTCTTAATGGTAGAGTCTGAGACATCAGGATTGTCTGAAAAAATAATGTTAGATGCTGTTAAATTTGGACATGAAAATTTCATACCTGTAATAAAATCCATAGAAAGTCTTGTAAAAAAAGCTGGAAAAACAAAATGGGAAGTGGAAAATATTGATCACTCTGAAGTTAAGAAAAAAATTACAAGTGCTTTTGAAGCAGACTTAAGAAAGGCTTTTAAAGAAGTTGATAAAAAGAAAAGATCTAATGCCATTTCTGAAATTGATACAAAATGTAAAGAAATGTTTTTAGATGATGAAAATTTGACAGAAAACCAGGCGATGGGTCAGTTAAAATCTTTAGAAAAAGATATTGTAAGAACTGCAATACTAAAAGATAAAAAAAGAATTGATGGGAGAGGTTTAGCCGATGTGAGACAAATTAAATGTGAAGTAGGAGTTTTGCCTAGAACACATGGGTCTGCATTGTTTACTAGAGGTGAAACCCAAGCTCTAGTAGTTACTACTTTAGGTATGTCAGATGACGAACAACGACTTGAAAGCTTAGAAGGAATGCAGAGGTCAAATTTTATGCTTCATTACAATTTTCCACCGTTTTCTGTAGGCGAGTGCGGTAGAATAGGTACTGGTAGAAGAGAGATTGGACATGGAAAATTGGCCTGGAGAGCAATCAATTCATCTTTACCGAAAAAAGAAAATTTTCCTTACACTTTAAGAGTTGTTTCAGAAATTACTGAGTCCAATGGCTCGTCTTCAATGGCTACTGTTTGTGGAACTTCTCTTGCTTTAATGGATGCTGGCGTTCCCATAAAAGAACCTGTAGCTGGAATTGCAATGGGTTTAATTAAGGAAGGTGAGAGCTACTCTGTACTCTCAGATATTTTAGGAGACGAGGATCATCTAGGGGATATGGACTTTAAAGTCGCTGGTACAAAAAATGGAATAACCTCTCTACAAATGGATATTAAAATCACGGGTATCACCTTTGACATTATGGAGAAAGCTTTAGAGCAGGCTAAATCAGGAAGAGAATATATTCTTGAGGAAATGAATAAAGCTATAAAATCATCTAGAAAAGAATTTTCTAAGCATACGCCTAAAATTGAAACTATACAGGTTGATAAAAAAGATATTGCCACTGTAATAGGCAAAGGCGGGGCGACAATTAGAGAGATAGTTGAAACATCCGGAGCAAAAGTGGATGTTAAAGATACTGGAGAGGTAACAGTTGCAGCTCCTGATGAGGAATCTAGAAATAAAGCTATAGAAATAATCAAAGCATTAATTGCAAAACCTGAGGTAGGCAAAATTTACAAGGGTAAAGTTGTTAAGATTATGGAATTTGGAGCTTTTGTTAATTTTTTAGGAAAACAAGATGGTTT
>MDSV01000578.1_pt1 | contig 16829 bp, 17 predicted proteins | sample 810851 | NCBI WGS metagenome assembly MDSV01 (sample SAMN05326640, study PRJNA326480) | marine metagenome | isolation source: seawater | place: Atlantic Ocean: North East | collected 2012 | reverse complement strand
AGACCAAAAATAATTCTTCTTGATGAGCCAATGGCGGGGTTAGGGTTAGATGCCATTGATAAAATGAAAGAAATTTTTTCTAAAATTAAGGTTAAGACACCAATTCTCTTGATAGAGCACGACATGAATGTAGTATTCTCCTTGGCGGATCGTATTTCGGTGCTCGTTTATGGGAAAATAATTGCCACTGGCGATGCTTTCACTATTAAACATGATAAGCAAGTTCAGCAAGCTTATCTCGGGATATGAAGATGGATAGTGAACTGCTTTTGGAGATCTCCAATTTGAAAGCTCGTTATGGTGATGTTGAGGCCCTCAAGAGCATAGAATTAAGAGTAAAAAAAGGGGAAATTACCTGCTTGCTTGGAAAAAACGGCATGGGTAAGTCAACGATTATAAAATGCGTATGCGGGATGTTGAAAACAATGACCGGCGAAATTAATTTTGAAGGGAATGATATTGTGGGTCTACAGTCACATAAAATAGCTCGTCTTGGAGTAGGTTTGGTTCCAGAAGGAAGAAGAATCTTTACATCTCTCACTGTGCAAGAAAATTTAATTTGTTCTGCTCGCAAGGGGTATTGGAGTTTGAAAAAAATTTTTGATTTGTTTCCAATACTAGGAGAAAGAGTTGCTCAAAGTGCATTAACCCTGTCGGGTGGAGAACAACAGATGTTGGCGATTGGAAGAGCCTTAATGACGAATCCTATTCTTCTCATACTAGATGAGGCCACGGAAGGGTTGTCACCAATTGTGTCCGGGCAAGTTTGGGAGGTATTGAAGAAAATTAGTGATGAGGGTGTCACGATTTTGATTATTGATAAACTGAGCTCTAGATTAAAGTCTCTTTCTAACTCAGGTTTCATAGTTGAAAAAGGCGAGACTGTTTGGACTGGGGAAATGACAGGATTGTCCAATTCGATTGCGAGGAAATATCTATCAGTCTAACGGTTAATTCTATTTCCGAAAGCTTGATTAAGTCCGTTATTTCAATGTGATTTAACTGGTAGTTTTTAAATCTTTAAAGTTGGTTATATGAGCAGCACTCAAAGGCGGGTTGTTCTTGTGCTCGACCAACTCTTCCTCTGAAAAGACTTGAGAACGAGTTAAGAATCGCTTCCCTGAGGGACCTTCGATTGAAAACATACCACCTCGGCCAGGCACTACGTCGATAATTAATTTAGTATGTTCCCAATAACTGTATTGATCGGCTGCTATAAAAAAAGGTTGCTCACAAATTGTACCTAAAAAAACGTCGCGAGAGCCAACTCGAAATTCGGAACGAGGGAAACACATTGGAGCTGAACCGTCACAACAGCCGCCTGATTGATGAAACACCACAGGACCGTGAATTTCAATCAACTCTTGCAACAAAATTTTGGTTTCTTTCGTTGATGATAATCTTTCTATCATTTTAAACACCTAAATTTCTGTTTTGGTATTTTAACCCCCACCTACATGGAGGTTAAAAAATTTTTATTTAAAAGAATCCGTCGGGAACTTCGGCATAAGACACAAGAACGTTTTTCGTTTGTTGATAGTGATTTAGCATCATTTTATGCGTTTCTCGACCAATACCCGAGTTTTTATAACCACCGAATGCCGCGTGAGCGGGATAGGAATGATAGCAGTTCACCCAAACTCGTCCAGCTTCAATATTTCGACCCATTCGATAACATGTATTCGCGTCCCGAGACCAAACTCCAGCGCCCAAACCATAAAGTGTATCGTTAGCAATTGATACTGCTTCTGCTTCGTCTTCAAAAGTTGTTACAGAAACAACTGGTCCAAAAATTTCTTCTTGGAATATTCGCATAGAGTTATTTCCTTCAAATGCGGTTGGTTCAACGTAGTAACCTCCCGAATACGGACTTTGCATTTCTCGTTTTTCGCCTCCAAAAAGAACTTTAGCACCTTCTTGGCGACCAATATCCAGATAGGACATTATTTTTTCAAACTGTTCGTTTGATGCTTGGGCACCAAGCTGTGTGGAAAGATCAAATGGATTGCCGCAATTTAAAGCTTTTACACGATCTTTAACCATTTCCATAAATGGTTCATAAATATCTTTATGAATGATTGCTCGTGACGGACAAGTGCACACTTCACCTTGATTAAAATATGCGTGAAGGAAACCTTCTACACATCTTGAAATATACTCGTCAGTTCCGTCCATTATGTCTTTAAAGTAGATATTGGGACTTTTGCCACCGAGTTCAAGAGTTACAGGTATTAAGTTTTCCGAAGCATATTGCATTATTAGTTTTCCAGTAGTTGTTTCACCAGTAAAACCAATCTTTTTTATCCTGTTGCTCGAGGCTAAAGGTTTTCCTGCTTCAACACCGTAACCTTGAACAACATTCACCACCCCAGCCGGCAGCAAATCGCCGATGAGTTCAAGAAGCGCACAGATCGAAAAGGGAGTTTGCTCAGCAGGTTTTAATACTACAGCATTCCCAGCTGCTAATGCTGGTGCTAATTTCCATGCTGCCATCAAAATTGGAAAATTCCATGGTATAATCTGCCCAACAACGCCGAGTGGTTCTGGGTAATGATATGCCATCATGCCTTGTGCAGAGTTTCCTCCACCAGATTGCATTCCATCAATATTTCCAATAGTACCTTCTTGAGCTCTTATTGCTGATGCAAAGTATCGAAAATGATCTACCGTCAAAGGAATATCTGCAGCAAAACCTTCTCTAATAGGTTTGCCGTTATCTAGAGTTTCGGCAAGGGCGAGCTGCTCGGTATTTTCTTCAATTCTGTCAGCGATTTTCAATAACATGTTGGCTCTGTCAGCCGGACCGGTTTTCCCCCAATCTGGGGCGGCGGCGTGTGCAGCATCAAGCGCTAAATCAACGTCCTCATGTGAGGATCTTGGTATTTCACATATTACTTTACCGCTCGTAGGCGAAATATTCTCAAAATATTGGCCTGATTTAGGTTTTTTCCAGTCGCCGCCGATGAAATTCTCATACCTAGACTTAGGTTTTAATTTTGATCCCTCATCGCCAGGGTATAAAAAAGGCATTGTTTGGTCCATCTTTTACTCTCCCATTTATAATTTTATTATTTTTAAACTTAATTTACGTATAGTTAAGTTTAAGAGACTGTTAAAGTTAGTCAACTTCTTTTAATCAGAAGAAATTTTACTCCATTTGTCTTGTAAAATCATATCGTAAAAACTATTATTATATTCAACAGATTAGTTAATAAAAAAAATATGATCGAGGTTCAGATAACTAAAACGGTTGTAAGTGTATACAGTTATGAATATAAATTCATTCGAAAATTTTAATTTAATATGTTTTCAAAATAAAATGTTTTCAATAGTAAAACGGTTTGTATTAGCTCCGCTATCCGCGTGTACCCTAGTTTTTATATTTCTTTTTTCGCATGTCGCCCTTTCTAATAGTTTTTTAATTATGTTCACGGACAAAGGTTGTCCTTATTGTCAGGCTTGGGAACGTGATATTGGTACAGTTTATAGTAAGACAGAAGTTGCTATTCAATTTCCACTGACCAGAATTACTGCAAAAGAAACAGAATCGAAATTCTTACCTTATCTTGATGAAGTACGAGGAACACCAACCTTCATTTTTTTCAGAGATGATCTTGAGATTGGAAGAATAGAAGGTTATTCTGATGCTGAAATGTTTTGGTGGCTAGTGGATGATATTATTGCTCAGTTTAAAAAGACGGAATAATAGATATTGTTTTTATTTTCTAAAACATTAAACTAATTGACCAAGAGTAAAAAAGGTTCTGGGACCAGTTGTGTAAATAAATTTTAGAATGGACGCTTAAAATGTGGGGACAAAAAAAAGAAATTAGGTTAATTAGTAGGAGGGATGGCTTAAAAATTTTAAGTGCTCTTGGCATAATCGCTGTGACTCCGAAAGTACTTGTTGCAAGTCCAACGGACGTTTCTTCTCTAATTGATGAGATAACAAAGGGAAAACATGCCGAGGGTTCTGACATATATTTGGATTTACCAGAGATCGCAGAGAATGGGAATCAAGTTAAAGTGTCATTTGAGATAGAAAGCCCAATGACGCCAGATTCGTATGTTAAAAAGGTTTATATATTTGCCGATGGTAACCCGGCGCCACGAGTCGCTGAATTTACATTCACTCCGCGAATGGGTATTTGTTCAGCAACCACCAGAATGCGATTGGCTAAAACTCAGGATGTTCATCTTTTAGCGGAGTTCAGTGACGGAGTTTATGCAACAACTAAGGCCACTGTAAAGGTAACTATTGGTGGATGTGGAGGCTAAACATGGGAGATAATTATGGCATCAGTTAAACCGAGGGGCAAAGTACCTAAAGAGGCTTCAGTAGGTGAGATAATAGAAATTAAGACACTCTTACGTCATCCAATGCATAGCGGACGAATGCGAGATGCTGACGGAAAAATTATTCCCAAAAAGATTGTAAATAAGTTTTATGCGAATTTTAATGGAGAACTTATTTTCAGTATGGGAATTGAACCGTCAATTTCCAGCAACCCTTACATCGTGTTTCCTTTCAAGGTAATGGAGTCTGGAGCATTTGAATTTTTTTGGGAAGAAGAATCGGGCGAGAAATATGAACTGACACGAAAAATTGCTGTTTCTTAATTATACTGTTGGTGGGCTATATTTGTATAAGAATCTTTGCATTGAAAGAGCGTAATGAGCAAAAAATCTAAGAATTCGTTTGCAATTAATAGAAGACAGTTGCTTGCAAGCTCGTTGGCATTGGGAACGGCTGGTGTAGCGAAGTCCGTCCAAGCCAGTGAGGTTGGACCTTCAAATTCTCCTCCGAATTTACCAGAATGGACAACTTATTTAGGTGATGGGGTTGACGTTGCACCCTATGGTTTGCCATCAGAATTTGAAAGCCACGTGATTAGAAGAAATGTACCTTGGTTGACAGCTACGGCTGAGTCTTCTGTTAATTTTACTCCAATTCAAAATTTGGAAGGTTTTGTAACGCCCAATGGCTTATGCTTTGAAAGACATCATGGCGGTGTCGCTATCATCGATCCAAATGAATACCGTCTTATGATCAATGGATTGGTGGACAGGGAGATGATATTTACTCTTGATGATCTAAAGCGGTTTCCTCAAACTAACAAATTTTATTTTCTTGAGTGTGCAGCTAACGGTGGAATGGAATGGCGAGGGGCTCAGTTAAACGGTTGCCAATTTACTTTTGGAATGATCCATAATGTACAATATACTGGTGTCAAATTGTCCGACATCGTAAAGGAAACAGGACTAAGACCGTCCGCTAAATGGCTCTTAGCTGAGGGTGGTGATTCTGCTGGATTGGCTCGGTCTATTCCAATTGAAAAAGCACTTGATGATTGTATGATTGTTTGGGCCATGAATGGTGAGGCTTTAAGGCCTGAACAGGGTTATCCAGCTAGACTTGTTGTCCCGGGATGGGAAGGAAATATGTGGATAAAGTGGATAAGGCGCATTGAATTTGGGGATATGCCGTACCTTACTAGAGAGGAAACATCAAAATATACTGATTTAATGACAGATGGGTCGGCTCGGATGTTCACCTGGGTGATGGAAGCAAAATCTGTTGTAACATTCCCTAGTCCCGAAAACCCACTAAATAAAAAAGGTTTGCATCAGTTAAGGGGATTAGCCTGGTCAGGTAGAGGGAAAATACGTCGGGTGGATGTTTCTCTCGATGGCGGAAGAAATTGGAACACGACCAATATTCATGGTCCTATTCTTAACAAGTCGTTAACTCGGTTTACGATGCCGTTTTACTGGTCAGGCGATGAAATGCTGGTTCAAGCGAGAGCTGTTGACGAGACTGGCTACGTGCAACCTACAATTAAAGAGCTTCAAAATGTAAGAGGCGTTAATTCAATTTATCATAACAATTCAATTGCTACGTGGTTGGTAAATAAAAATGGTTCGGTAGAAAATGTTAGGCTTGGTTAAATTTTTTAGTATTATTCTTATATTTACTTGTGGTTTTGGCTCAGCATTAGCCAGTGAGCGGCAATTTAACCTTGGCGCTATTGCTTCACCCGCTGAAGTGGCCGGTTGGGATATAGACGTACGCCCAGACGGTTTAGGTGCTCCAATAGGCTCTGGAAACGCCTTCGATGGTGAGGAAATTTATGCAGAGAGGTGTGGCTTTTGTCATGGCGATTTTGGTGAAGGGATTGATCGGTGGCCAGAACTTGTTGGAGGTGAGGACAGTTTGAATAGTCACGATCCAATTAAAACAACTAGTAGCTACTGGCCCTACGCCTCCACCATGTATGATTATATTTACAGAGCCATGCCTTTCGGGGAAGCTCAGTCTCTTACTATTGATGAAACATATAGTATCGTTGCCTATTTGCTCTATATGGGCGATATAATTGATGACGAATTTGAGGTATCAAATGATACTATTGGAACTATTCAAATGCCCAATAAAAGTGGATTTTTATTACCAGATCCGCGACCTGATGTCGTTGAAAAAAGTACAATTCTTTGTATGATTAATTGTGAGTCTGATACAAATGTTATTGGAAGGGCTCGCGATTTGGATGTCACTCCGGAAAATGAAAGTTAAACAAATATGAGATCCAGAAGAGATTTCATTCAGTTTTGTGCAGTATTAGGTACCTTTATCTCAACTAGACCTGCACAAACCTTGACATCATTTAATGATCTTAATTTTGAAAACATAATTGATTTTGATAGCAAAGGACAAGTGACGCTACTTCACATTACGGATGTGCATGGCCAGCTTAAGCCTATTTATTACCGGCCACCATCACAAAATTATGGCGTTGGAGCTTTTGAAGGAATTCCGCCTCATTTAGTAGGGAAAAGATTTCTAGATTTTTTTGGAATTGATGCAAGGTCGCCTCTTGCTTACGCGCATACAATGGTTGATTTCCAAAAGATGGCATTAGAATATGGTAAACTCGGTGGTTTGGATCGGACATCTACGGTTGTGAATGCAATACGCCAGGAGCGAGGGCACGATAAGGTGCTTCTACTCGACGGCGGAGATACTTGGCAGGGTTCTTATACATCGCTTAAGACCCAAGGCATGGACATGGTTTCCGCAATGAAATTACTTAAACCCGACGCAATGGTCGGGCATTGGGAGTTCACTTTTGGTCAACATCGTCTGGACGAATTAATACACGAGATGGGCTACCCATTTCTAGGTAGTAATGTTTTTGATACCGAATGGGATGAACCTGTTTTTGAGAACACGGCTTTTTTTGAAAAAGGTGGAGTTAAAGTTGCTATTATTGGTCAGCACTTCCCGTACACTCCTATAGCTAATCCAAAACATTTTGTTGAGGGATGGTCATTTGGACTTCGAATGTCTGAGTTAAATAGTAATGTTCAGAAAGCTCGAAAAAATGGCGCTGAAGTAGTTGTTTTGTTATCTCATAATGGTTTTGATGTCGATCAAAAACTAGCGAGAATAGTGCCTGGAATAGATGTGATTTTAACTGGCCATACCCATGATGCCATTCCACATGCTATCAAGATTAATAATACTTTACTTTTGTCTTCGGGTTCTCATGGCAAGTATTTGGGACGAATTGATCTAAAAGTAGAGAATAGTAAGGTGGTCGATTCCAGTTCAGCGCTCATTCCTATTTTCTCTGATCTTATTCCTTCGGATGACACCATGAAAAAACATATTGATGATATTCGTGCCCCATATGAAAAAGAATGTAGCCGAGTAATCGGTCAAGCTGAAACGCTTTTATATCGCCGAGGGAATTTTAATGGAACTTGGGACGACATTATATGTGATAGTATTATAGAGAGGCGCGAAACGCAGATTTCATTAAGCCCAGGGTTTCGCTGGGGAACTAGTTTGCTCTCAGGGCAAGATATAACAATTGACGATCTGTTTTCTCAGACATCTATGAATTATCCTCAAGTATATAGGGTTGAAATGACTGGTAAACAGTTGAAGGCTATTCTAGAGGACGTCTGTGATAATCTTTTCAATCCTGACCCATTCTTTCAACAAGGAGGTGATATGGTAAGAGTCGGCGGAATGACCTATACTTGCTCACCCAAAGCTGAAAGAGGAAGTCGAATTAGCGAAATGCGTTTAGTCGAAAATGGAGAACTCTTAGAGGACTCAAAAACATATGTTGTTGGAGGATGGGGTTCTATAAACAAGAATGTTTCAGGGCCTCCAATTTATGACATAATGGAGTCATATATTAGTGACCATAAACTGGTCAAGCCAAAGTATCCAAATCCTGTTCGTGTAGTGGGCATGTGAGTTTAAAAGGAGGTGGATAATCCACCTCCTTTGTAATTTTCGTTGAAAATTAAGTAAACATATCTGAAGTTATACCTGCATACCAATCGATTGACTCTTCGTAGGTTGATTTGCGCGTTCCGGCGTTTTCATCATTACTTGAAACAAATTTGTCGACTACCTCGATCTTTTGGTAACCTCCTTTATAATTCGCACCAACTTTAATTCCATCATTGGTAGCTATCAAGGACCAACATGTATTAGAGAAACGCGCGTCAAAAACTTTACTGCCTGTAAGGGCTCCGCGAATATGGTTGGCAGCTACTTTTGCTTGACTGTTAGCAGAGAAGGCCGATTTTGGCATAGAGGTTGCTAGTGATGCGTCTCCCAGCACATAAATATTTGAGTCTGCCCGAGACTTCATTGAGCCTGGAAAAATTGGACACCAGTCACCGTCAGTTACACCTGCAGCAACTGCTATCGCGCCTGCTTTTTGAGCAGGAACAACGCAAGCGGCATCTGCCTTGAAGGTTTCCAGGTCTGTTTCAATTTCCATCGTATCAGGATTTACATTTTTAACTCCACCATGACTCTCTGAATCAATCCATTCGATCATTCCTGGATAATGTTTTTCCCATCCAGCCATAAACAATCCCTGTTTAGAAAATTTTGTTTTTGGATCAACTACGACAATGTTTGCTGTTGGATTATTATTCTTTAGCAAATGCGCTATCATTGATACACGTTCATACGGTCCGGGAGGGCATCTATATGGGTTTGGTGGAGCAACCATTACAAAAGTGCCACCTTTCTTCATATTTAAAACCTGATTTCTTAGTAGCTGGACTTGAGTTCCTGATTTCCAAGCGTGTGGCATTTTTGTTTGAGCCGCTGCAGAGTACCCGTTTATACTATCGTACTTTAAATCAATACCAGGCGAAAGTACAAGTTTGTCATAACCTACAGTAGCTCCAGATCCCAATTTTACTGTACGTGCAGCATTGTTTACAGACAATGCCCAGTCATGGACAACGTTAACGCCGCGATTAACTGATAGACCATAATAATTGTGTCCAATTGAACCGTAATTGCGAAACCCTCCCAGGTATAAATTAGAATAAAAGCAGGTGTAATAGCGTTTTGAAGCTTCGATTAGTGTAACGTCTATTGCTCCTTTGGAGTCCTTAGCTAGGTAGCGAGCCGCTGTAGCTCCTCCGGCACCACCACCGATAACAACGACCCTCGGTCGAGTCGAACCTGTAGCTATATACGGCGTTGCCACAACAGCAGCTGACGTCGCCATTAAACTGACAAATGATCTTCGTGAAATTTTTGACATACTGTTTCCTCCAATATTAGTGTATTTCTTTATTTTATTACCTCATGCTAACATCTTATCAAATTTAGTAAATTATAAAAAAACATTTAAATTCAATGCAGTATTAATTATCTGATGCTCCTGTGGTAAAGTAGAGAGCAAGTGATGCAATTTGTTCATCATCTAATTGCCCAGCTACCGATCGCATTACGGCATTCTTTAGCTCTTTACTTCGATAAGCTTTTAGAAGAGACACAAAAGTTTTTGCATCTAAAGTTGTTAAGTTTGGAATACCTTTTTTGGCACCCTGTTTATGGTGACAGGCACTGCATTGACTTGACAAATACTGTCCGTATTCTAAGTCAGCTCCCTCCAACGGATTGTCTTCAGCAAAACTATTTGAAGCGAATAGTAAAAAACTAAAAAATATAAAATGAAACCGAATTTTAAGTCTCCTCTGACCTCAATCATCACTAGTTTACTTGTTATTTCCGTCAGGTCAACTTTTCTCTTGGTTTAAACAAGTTTCCAAAAGACTTATCATTTCATTGAATATAAAAAGTAATATTGGAGTGTTTTGCTTTTTTTATAGCGGCAATTTTAAGTAGAGGCTATTTGCGCTGCAATCTTAAAAGATTGAATAGTCGGCTCTAAATTAGCAGTATTTTTGCCCGCGATATCGAAAGCGGTTCCGTGAGCTGGAGTTGTAATTGGAAGAGGCATACCCCCTTGTACAGTGACTCCTCGGTCAAAACCAAAAGCTTTTAGACCACATTGAAGTGCATCATGATACATTCCAACAAGGCAATCGTGATTTTTATTTTTAAACGCAGTGATAAAGGATGTATCGCAAGGCAATGGTCCATCGGTATTGATTCCCAAATTTCGTGCTTCTTCAATCGCTGGTATTATTTCATCTTGTTCTTCATTACCAAATTCAGCGTGTGGATTCAAAGCTTGAACAGCAACCCTTGGCGATTTTAATCCATTTAATTTCATAGTCTGGTGAATGAGTTTTATCGGTTTTAAAACATTTTCTTTTGTTATAAAGCTAGGAACATCTTTCAGAGCAATATGTGATGTCACTCTTGCGGTCCAAAAATTATCAACTACGTTAAATTCACAAAAATAGTTGGAAACATTAAGTTTTTCCGCGATAAAATGAAGCTCATCTTTATGTTTATTCCCTGCAAGATGTAAACTGGTCTTATTAAATGGGCCAAAATTAATTGCGCTGATTTTTTCTTGATTGGCTAATTCTAAAGCATAATTAAGGGCGCGGAGAACACTTTCACCGGAGGAGGCTGAACATTCACCAATTTTGTGCAGTATATTTCTGCCCTCTGAAATATCTAAGAAATATTTTCCACATTTATTTTTAATAATTTCATCTAAATTCTCAATGAATTTAACATCGGTATTTGTTTTTGCGATCTTTTCGCCAGCTTCAAAAATTTGCCTATCCCCAATGATTACAATATTTGAGTTTTCAGTTACAACATCATTTAACAAGCGACAAATTAGTTCAGGACCGATGCCAGATGGATCGCCGAGTAGTACTGCAATAGGTAAGTTTTGATTTTTCATGGTTAAAAAATTTTTACTCTTTTAAATTTGATTTTGAATACGGGTAAAAACCTACAACAGAAATGCTTTTATCCGTTATAAACATCGGTCAGCGTCTTTTTATTTTACTGTTTTGGTAAAGTAATTAACGTAAAGTTGCAAGTGAGTTAGTGTTGGCAGTTGCTCAATTATTTTATTGACCTGTTTAAAATTGAATCATTGACATTTCTAATTTTGTAAAATGTAGTAGCAGTCTTAAAATAGGGAGGAATTATGAAAATCATAAAATACAGCAAATCATTTTTAAAATCGACAATTGTCTCTACAGCACTTATCGCCTTTGGTTCTGGTCACGTTGTTGTTGCCGAAACACCACCTGCGATACAAGCAATTACCCACGCCGGTTTTGGTGGGGGAACAGATGTAACAACAAGGATGATGCTCTTGAGGGCGCGTAGAGTTCTCAAGCAGGACATGCAGCTTGTTAATAAAAAAGGTGGTGGCGGTGCCGCATCAATGGACTACATGATGTCATTACCACCAGACGGACAACATACTTTAACATGGACCACCGGGCATGCAGTTTCAATGGCATTAGGTAAAACTGATGTAAATCTGAGTGACATGCGACCTCTAGCCAGAGGAACAGATGATCCACAATTATTTGTTGTTAATTGTAACGCCGATATCAAAGATGCTGATGTATTTATCAATACCCAAAAAAGTAAATCATTATCCTATGGAACTACCCACACGGGCGGGATCGATGATGTTAGTGCAGTGGCATTTACAAAAAAAGGTGGCTTAAAAGATCCAAAGATAGTGGCGTATAAAGGGGTTGCTCCTATTAAGACAAATTTAATAAAGGGTGATATTGATGTGGGTGTCCTTAATCTTGGAGAAGCGTTAACGGAGATAAATGAAGGTCTTCTCTGCGTATCAATAGTGCTGGCCAACGAAAGGATGGCTAAGATTGGAGATAGTCCGACAGCGAAGGAACTAGGAATTCCGGTATCATTATCGACTGTGCGGGGTTTTGTAACTAAGGCAGGTGTCTCAGATGAAAGAGCAGCGGAGCTTGAAGCTGGAATGCTAAAGGCTATGGGTCATAACTACTATAAAAATTTCCTCACAGAAATTGGCTTAGATGACACCAGTGTTGTTGGTGCAGATGAGTGGGGTAAGCAGATGGAGTCAATGCTCGCTGATATGACCGCAGCTCTTAAAGATTTAGGCTACATAAACTAACTTACTTTTCTAGGTAGTTGCTTATGAACGATAAAAATAAAAATAAGGGAAGGACGGAAAATATCTTTCCGTCCTTTTTGAAAACTGATGCTTTTATAGTGTCAGCTATAATCGTTTTCTCTTCAATCGTGTTATTCGCAATCACTTTAAATTTTGCAAAAGTTCCGCCGATTCTAAACCGTGGCATTCAGCCTGCCACTTTTCCAAAAATTTTATTACTTTTTATTATGTTTTTATCTTGTTTAAATTTTGTTCTGGCTTTGCAAACGCCCTGGAAAAGTCATATGAGTCTTCCAAAGACCTTTTACCACACTTTATTTATATTGTTAATTTTTAGCCTAATTTCAAAGAATATTGACTTTTTCCTTGGACTTGCATTTTTGTCAGTAGCTATCACCATGAGCTGGGGTGAACGTCGAATTATTCCTATTTTCTTTGTATCGGTAATATTCCCACTTTTGGTTTTTCTATTGTTTGAAAAGATGCTAAATTTGCGTTTTCCAGGTGGTTTACTGACAAATTTGTATTATTATTGAATGGAAAATATCGTTTTCATGTTGGCTCCGTTGTTTAGCGTCAAGCTTTTTGCAGCGCTTTTCTTTGGAACTTTGATTGGGCTTATTTTGGGAATTTTACCAGGACTGGGACCAACAACTGGCGGAGCTTTAATCTTACCCTTTACGATAGCCTTAGATCCACTTTCTGCAATAATACTGTTAACTTCAATTTATTGTGCTGGAACATATGGTGGAGCTATAACTGCCGTATTGATTAATACACCAGGAACTCCAGCAGCAGCAGCGACATGTCTTGATGGTTATCCACTTGCGCAGAAAGGTGAGGCTGGACGTGCCTTGGGAATAGCAACCGTAGCAAGCACCTTTGGAGGAGTTTTTAGTGTTTTTGTTTTGGTTGCTTTTGCCCCACTTTTAGCTCAAATAGCGTATGAGTTTGGACAGCCTGAATATTTTGCTCTGGCAATTTTTGGATTAACAATGTTAGCTTCAATAGGTGAGGGGTCTCCAATTAAAAATTTGATGGCTGGAGCTTTTGGTATTCTTGTATCAACTGTCGGAAAAGATTTTATGACTTCCATTGACCGATTTACATTTGGCATAAACGAATTGTCGGAAGGTATAAATTTTATTCCTGTTGTTGTTGGACTTTTCGCCATCAGTGAAATGCTCATACAGTCGACCATGTTGAACCAAATTTTTAATCGAGTAGCTTTAAAAGCGATTAGACTTCCATCTAAAAATGACTATAAATTAATTTGGAAGACAATCTTACGGTCGTCTGGGATAGGCGCGTTTATAGGCGTTTTGCCTGCCGAAGGTGGAACGGTTGCCTCTTTAATTGGTTATTCTGAAGCAAAAAGGTGGTCGAAGGAACCAGAGAAATTTGGCAAAGGGTCTATTGAAGGTATAGCAGGCGCTGAGGCAGCGAATAATGCCGCAACTGGTGGTGCCATGGTTCCAACCCTAGCCTTAGGAATTCCAGGAAGCGCTACGACGGCCGTTATATTAACTGGCTTAATTATTCATGGGGTTAGGCCTGGTCCTGCGTTATTCCGAGAACAGCCAGATTTTTTATATGGAATTTTTGGTGCAATGTTATTTGCAAATGTTTTGTTTTTTGCTTTTGGAATTCTTGGTGCAAAAATTTTTGCAAGAGTAACGCTTATTCCAAATCAATTTTTATGGCCAATGATTTTTTCACTGTCAGTTTGTGGTACTTACTCATTAGGACAATCGTATATGGATATATGGATTATGATTATCTTTGGAGTACTCGGTTTTTTTATGCGGCGGTTTGGATTTTCTGTCGTACCGGTCATAATTGGATTAATTTTGGGTGAGCTAGTGGAAGGTACTTTACGGCAGTCACTAGTGATCTTTGATGGCAACTGGCTAATGTTTCTTCAAAGGCCTATAGTGATATTGTTCTTTTTTTTGTCAATCATGGCATTATTAACACCCTATATAAGAAGAAAAAGAGCCTTGAGTTCTTAAGGTAATAAGTAGAAATTTTAAAAGGTGATTCTTTTTAAGAATGCATCAATTTTGGAGAAAAAGGTGAACTTTAGTTTGACGAACTTCCAATTAAGCCTGATGCTAACAAAACTCCAAGTGCAACTATGATTATACCGGTTACTTTGATAGGTTCAAATAGTTCCCCGAGCAACATAACTCCCCCAATTAGAGCTAGTATTGGAGTTAAGGCGCCAAATGCCCCGGCCTCTGCCGCTCCTAATTGTTGTACTGCAAAGTTATAAAGGAAAGTTGCCGAAACACCAATAATGAAACTTTGGAGTATAATCATAAGCACTATTTCAAGTGGGTTTGATTGAGAAAAGCTTACGTTACCAGACCATAATAATAAAGGGACGATAAACAATGTTCCCCAAAACAAACCAATAACTAAACTATGAAGCGGGCTAAGACCACTTTGACGAAAAATTACAGAATATATTGCAAATAGGCCCGAGCCAGCTAAGAACCTGAGATGACCCTTCCAAGAAGCGTTGCTCGAGTTAAAGAAAATGTCCCAAAGGCTTACAACTAATGCGCCGGTTAGTATGAGAACTAATCCGAACGTTCGAAAACGGTTTGGTCGTTCTTTAGTTATGAAGAAAACTGCTAAAGCTGTCCAAAATGGCAGTATGCCTGGGGCAAGCGCACCGCCATCTGAAGCTGGTGCATAAACTAGACCACTAGAAACTATGTAGGGAAATAGTGCACTGGCGCCTATCATAAGAATAAGTGCACTTAACCAAGATTGACCACGGGGTATCAGGTCAAATTTTAGCATAAGTGGACTCAATGCTATTGCGCCGGGGACCAATCGAAGGATTAAAACTTCCTCAACGGTGAAATTACCTTCAACTGCAAAGCGTGTTCCAATTAAAAAAGAGGCCCAGATGCTTACAGTCAAAAGAGCCGCTAACAAGCCCAAAGCTTTATTTTGAACAAGAGATGTTTTTTTCATATGAAAACGGACACTAAGTATTAATTTGAATTCTATAAACTATAACTAATATTTGACGTAGTACTTTTTTGAAATAATTAAACAAGCGATCTTTCCGAAAACTTATGACTTGGGTACTTGTTAAAACAGGAGTGGCATCAAATGATGCGATTGACTAGAAAAATCAACTGGCTTATTTTAAATTTTGTAGTTTTTTTTATTATGCTTCAAACAACGACGGTTTTCTCGGAGTCATTTAGAATTTCTAACAATGATGATGTGAATTTTAGATACGATGTCGCTTTAGTGGTCTTTGAAGGCCAATTTAGAATAAAATCAAGTTATTTATATTTAGATAAGAAAAACCCCGGGAACTCAGAATTCACTCTCACTTTAGATTTGCCTAATAGTTCTGCCGGTTTTGCTTTCGCCACACGTATTATGTTAGGAAAAACAGTTTTAAATGCAGAGAAATACCCAGAAATTACTTTTGTTAGTAAGAAAATAAATTTAAAAGATGGTAAGTTCGAAGTTTTAGGGCATTTGACTATCAGGAATATCACAAAAGATGTAAAATTAATTGCGACGCCCGTTGGCTTTAAACCAAACAATTTTGATGACAAGTCTCAGATCAATTTCCATATTTTTAGCGAAATTAATAGACATGACTTTGGTGCAAGTGCCTTTTCTGGACTTGTTGGAAGCAAGATTGTATTGGATTCCCCTGTCATAGTCACTCCTGTTATAAATTAAGAAGGATACTTTTGGACATTAGGGTTTATTTGGTATTCTAATCTCAAAGCCAGAGATCTTATTAATTATTCTCTTGAATAATTTCACTTTAAAATATATCATTATCATGAAGATTACATTATTTAAGTTGCCAGAAAAGCTAATTGCTGTGGTCTATGGTGCATTATGCCATGGGCTCTTTTTATGTGCCGGTATTTTGATGTTTGTTTGCTTATTCACTGGTTTTTCGGGCCAATTAGTACCCTCTTTTTTTTATTCGCACTATGTGTTCAATGTATTTTTACTTCTTCAATTTCCATTTCTTCATTCATTTCTTCTTACCAAGCCCGGTAAAAAAATTTTAAGATGGTTTTATAGTGATGATTACCAAGGTAAATTAGATACAACCGTTTACGCTACCATAGCGTCGGTACAATTGATTTTTTTGTTTTTACTCTGGACGCCGACTGGAATTGTACTTTGGGTTGCATCTGGGCCTTTATATTATTTTCTTTGCATTGGTTATGGACTTGGTTGGTTGGTTTTATCTATAAGTTCTGTTCAGGCCGGTTTTGGAGTTCAAACGGGTTCACTGGGGTGGATTTCTCTTTATAGGGGAGTGAAAGTAAAGTTTCCTGATATGCCATGTAGTGGCCTGTTTAAAATAATTCGACATCCAATTTATTTTTCGTTTTGTATAATTTTATGGGTTAGTCCTTACCTAACAGTTGATAAAGTAGTCATTGCTTT